>JGI25390J43892_10000287_pt1 | contig 9440 bp, 14 predicted proteins | sample GraSoi013_2_20cm_FD_43892 | JGI IMG/M metagenome (IMG submission 43892) | reverse complement strand
TCGTCTTCATCTTTGTCTTTCTTGCTCAATGCCATGGCTTGGGTTTTCTTGGTTACACTTAGTTCTTGTCCCGGTCGAAGTCTCGCTATACCCTATGTCCAAGGTTGGGCGACGTGAAAGCTTAGTCACCACAGACGAGGATGACGAAGATGACGGGCCACTCCGATGCAGGTATAATGATGGCAAACCAGGTCACCGACCCTGTCTTAAGTGGATAGACGGCATCAAAGTTGAGTTCGTTGGTAATATTCTCCTCGTAAATTCGATATCGGTTAGATGTCCTGAGAATCATCACGGGCACAGATACGTTACTCCCGATAAACTCGGGCTCTCGGTTCGAGACGTTCTACAACAGGTTGCTTCATCCGCGACCGAGCCATGTTATGATGATAGAGATGGGAACTGGGTTCTGGGTAAGAAGACGCTTCCTAAAGCGGTGAGCCGATGACTGGCAACTATCAAGTTCATCGACCAGCTTAACGAGACCAAATACAACAGCATTCTCAAACGCCCTCGAGGAAAGAGACCACCTCCTGAGTTCGACCTACTGGGCTATGACGTAGAATACGACACGCGGAAAAATTACAAGCTTCTCAGCGCACAGTTTGCTTGGTTCGCGGGTAGCAAGCGGCGAAGCAGAATCTTCTACCCCGAGCGAATCGACGCACGTTCTCTCTTGAGTATGGTTCGTCAGGTCATCGGAAGACCGCTCAAGCCTTTGGTCATTCTTGTGAGCTACTTCTCAACGGCAGAGATAAGCCAAATCGCAAACGCGATGAAAGACTTCGCGTTGACTCCATACAACCGCGCATTAGACGCGGAGGCCCAGCTCCAATCTGACCCGGAAACGGTTGACTACGATATGGGGTTGTCGGGCAAGAAGATACTCGGAGAACACGAAGACGAATTGATTCTTCGGATTTCCGACCTCGGTGGTTTCTTTCGCGGTGGTCTTGACAAAGTCGGCGAGGCAATCGGCCTCAAGAAACTCACCCTCGACAAAATCGAAAGAGGGATGAACGAAAGCGACTGGAAGGACAACATGGGAGAGCTTCTTGCAAGACACAAAGCAAAGTTCGAGGAATACGCTCTCCGAGATGCCGAGATAGCTGTCGAAGCTTACAACAGACTCAGACAGTTTTTCCTCCAAGAGAAATACGGACTCGACATAGTGAATTTCAAGACCGCGTCATCTCTGAGTGCATACCTCTTTCGAACCCGGTATCTCCCGGAAACTTTCAGAGCGGCTCCTATCACGAAGCTTGGTGGAGAGTATTATCAGCACAACCCAGACGCTGTCGAGGAGGACAAGAAGTGGAAGAAGCATACACGCTACTACAAAGTCCTACGATACGATTGGCATCAAGTTCGATACTACGCGATGCTAAGCTATTGGGGCGGTCGAGCCGAGGCTTACGGTCGAGGGCTGACAAACGAGAACGAAGACCTCGTTCTCTACGATGTTGACAGCCTGTATCCCAGCTCTGCTTGCCTTCAACCGCTACCAAACTCCGAGACTGAATGGGTCTCGTATGACAGCCTCAGAAGTGCAGAAGGACTGGATGGGTATGCTTGTGTCTCATTTGACTTTTCGAAATCGGAGAAGGAAGTATTCTACCCGTGTATTCCAGTCATGGGTTTCAAGACCGGCAAGTTGTATTTCCCGTTAAGCGGAACTGCTTGGTGCACGCTAGCGGAAGTGGAAGAGGCCGTCAGACTCGGAGGAAAATCTTGCATCAAGTCAATCTATGGCGTAGGCTTCGAGCCGGGATACAAAGAACGGAGGCACTCGTTGCGAAAATACATGCAGGATTTCATGAAGCTGAAACGCGACCCGAAGATTAAGGACACGTATGAATACGAACTATACAAGTTGCTCCTCAACGGGCCCATCGGAAAGTTTTGGGAAACTGAGAAAGACTTCCTAACGAAAAGGGTTCTGACGAAATATCGAGAGAACGTTACGAAGTGGAGCGTTGAGAAAGACGTGCCTGAGTTATACAACGACTGGTCGAGGATACGACAGAGAATCCGTAAGAGGGTCGGTTCAGCTTGGTGGCCCGAAGCCGCTTCTCTGATTCTCGGAAAAGCTCGGGCTTTGATGAGTCAATTCATCAACAAGAAAGCACTCATGGCGATTACCGATTCTGTCCTTCTTCCAAAGACGACCGGCCTTGATTGTCGTGCGTTGAAGGAACTCAGCTCGGTTGGAAGTGGATTGAAAGAACCGGGTGAAGTGAAGGGTGGTGTTAGCCGCGCTTGGATTCTAAGAACAAAGGTCTACGCACTTTGGAACAACAAGCAAGAGATAACAAAGGTGGCCAGACACGCTTGGGACATCGAAGAAGAGGATTTCACAAACTGGATTCAAGCCTCAATTGCAAATGGGCGAGCTGAACCTATTCCTGAGTGGGCGAAACACCCAGTCAGAATCGGACAAGTCGTTAGAACCGGTCGTGCCGAAGATTTCGGAAAATGGTTTCCGCGCTCTCATCGAAATCCGCCAAGTCTTGTGTGGGATGAAAAACGCGATAGCAATGACGTTAACGGAACAGACCTGTTCAAGCCCGGAAGCTTTCACGCCCTCCCTCCGTTGCTGGAGGTCAAAGAGAAAGTTCAGAAACCGGGCTGGCCGAAAGGCAAATCGCGAAGGCCAAAAGCCGAGAGCTTTTCGCCGGAGGCTTTTTCCTATACTCACAATAATAGTCAATTATTCGATGACGAGCCGGGTAGAGTCTCCGTAAAATAAAACAGCAAAAATGGACCCGGCCTTGGATAGAGGCCGAGACGTGACTCACTAAACAACAAAAATTTTCTCGGCCCCTGTTAGAGGATGCGTGATAATCCACGACCGATGACCCTACCCGTCTGCTTGGGTTGCCGAGGTCTATCAACAAACACGTGGTTCCCGTGACGCTTGGCGGGGCACAGAATATCTCCGTTATTCGTTTCAGGCCCGTCCTGTCCCTGTAACGTAGATGTAACGCAGAGAGGGGCATACCACTCCCCTCTGCCCACAGCCGACTCTTCCTCTATGGCCTGTAGGTCCCTGTAGTTTAGTTAAGTTGTAGCACTTGGGTAATACTCATTGACAGAACCAGAAAACGCGGTCATCGACGCGGAGACCACCAAGCTCGCCATCGAGCGGGTGAGAAAGTTAGCTCAGCAACGAGACGCGATGCGGAGACTACGTGCGGAGAGGAAGACCAAACAATGCTCACTGAACAAGTATTAGTCAAGCGAGCCGAGAAATCGCTACTCGAACTCTCGACTATCATCAAAGACGAAACAGCTCCAGAGGAGCTGAGAAAACGGTCTTGGGAAGTTTTCGAAGCACTCGTTGACGACCTCAGCGACCCAAGACTCCAGAAGTCAGTAGATCCGAAGATGCTCGCCTTTGGAAAGTCCGTGCTCAAGCTATCACTGGAGAAGTAGTCACCCATGTCACAAGAACAAAATAGCTCTGACCCCGAAGTTCAAGCTTACTTAGACGAGATTCGGAACGAGAAAACACAAGAGCCATCTGCTCTGAGAAAGTCTGTAGTTTGGAACGTCAGGAACACAGCTCTCGGCAAAAGAGTGTTCGGCTGGAATAAGGGCGAAGACGGCACAGGCTACAATTACCAAGCGACCAGATACGGAGAGAGATATGAAAAAGAACGTGCACTGCAGGCTCCAATCGCCGGAACCAAAGCTGGAGACTTAGATGCAGGTGCAGTTCGACTCGCCAATCCAAGCGGTGAGTCGCTCATACGAGAACGATTACGGAAAGAACGCTGAGACGAACGGCGGCAGACCAACAAGTGGTTTTGAACAATGCCTAACATTTACGAAGATGTGAACAAGAACGCGATTCGGTCTCTCAAGGCCATCGCTCAAACTACACACGGAAACAGTCAAGCTCCGACAGCTCAAGAGTATGCTTGGGTTCGAGAACTCAAACTCGGACGAGCTTTTCGCGGTGAGAAGAAGCTCTCGTTCGACAATGAGTGTAAGAACGCCGAGCTTACAGACAACGAAGTTGAGAAGCTCAACAAGTGGTTCGCACTCGAAGAAGAAGAGCGTGCTCGCCGACAGCAAGATTACCAGAAGAAACTCGACCCGTTAGCTCAGCTTCCGCTCGAAGAGCGAGTGAAGGTTGACAGTCGGCTCGCTGGATATATGGTTCTGCCGTGTGGGCATCTCCGCCGAAGAGATGAGTCTTTCTCGAAGTCGAGACCCGGTGTCGTCATATGCATACACCGAGAGTGCGGCAGAAGATTCCGCTACTACGATAATGCGCTGGTTGAAGTCGAGTGAGCGGCCCACTCAGTGGCGGATATCCACAGTTCAAACCGATAACGGGCACAACGAACGAGCTGTCGAAAAATCTCCATCAAGACCTATACGAGCAGCCCCAACGCGAGTCGCAGAAAGAATGCGCTCGCTGTCACGAGTTCTTCACTCCGCCCGAAAGTTACAGAGACGCGAGCTTGTGCTCGCGGTGTCACAGAAATGACTACAACTCTAAAGGCTCTCACCGGTCGAACCGGTCTTAGAGACAAACAAATCGCCGCCCACCTGCAAGTGATTAAGCGGTTTCGCGATTTCAACGACTTAGATGGATTGCTCAAGCTCCAAGCTATGTGGGAACGAACGGGTGAGCACACCGAGGAGGTGTCAGCAATCCACAAAGCACTGACGATTGTAAACGCTCGAGCGTGGGCTGGGGAAGCTCCACTCGTCAACGATACGATTCTGCAGATGGAAGCCGAAGCTGTAGCGAAAGCGGTTCGCCGACTCTCGCTCAGCAAGTAAAAACTCTTCGGAGCAAAACAACATTGACAGTTAGAGACATGCTACTTCAAAAGAGTGGCAGGAAGAATCTGCTCGCCGAGGTTTGGTTTTTGCTAACCAAGTCGAGTGAGATAGACCAGAACACGATAAACTCCTCAACTAACACAGAGAGGGCCGCACTCAACAAGTGGTTCGTAGCTCACGGTGAACTTGGCATGAACGCTGAGCAGATTGTGAGGTCTTTCATCTTAGAAGCACAGGCTGGGACACTCAAAGCCTACGATTCTGAGATTAGCTCAGTCTTCGGTCCAAAACCGGCGACTGAAAACTTCACCAACTTACGAAGCCCCGGTGCATCAGAAGCCAAGATAGAGGCAGACCCCGGAAGAAGCGGTCGTAATGTGTCTCGCTCTGACGATGCCTTCGTGGGACAGAACACAAGCGACCGTAAACACAAGCCCGGATATCCACAGTCATACGGAGAGCCGAGCTTTGGGCATGAGAGTGACGAGCTGACCATCTCAGGTCAAGATTACCAAAGCCAACGAGAGATAGCTGGAACTGGTCAAGACGTGCAGGGCACTCGAACAACCACTAAGCCAACACGATACACAGGTTTAGGTCAAGAGGGCGGACAGCAACCTGACCATCCACCGAGGGGTTCAGGCTCGTCTGGGAACTATGGTCGAGGAGCTTACCTCGAATCGGTCAAGAACGCCCAAAGTCAAGAGCTTGCCAAATCTCAGTCACGCGTTCTCTCGCCTGAGCGACTACAAGCTTTCAGATACGGAAAGCCGATACCCATCGTTGACATCTCACCAGAGAATCGGAAGACCGTGCTCACAAAGGGCATCAACGATGTCTTCATCAAGAAAGCTCGGAGAGATGACGAGCAGGGTTCATTCGGTGTCGGTGGCCCCACAACTTTCTCAGAAGATACAGAAGAGGCTTACACACCATCGCTCACCAAGATTGAAGAGGACGATGAGAAAGAGGCCGAGGCTAAGCGACTTGACGAAGAAGCGAAGAGGTTGCAAGAACAGGGTTTCATGGAAGAGGCTGTAGATAGACGAGCCAAAGCGATGAAAATCAGAGGCACGATATCGAAGAGCCACTACATAACCACAGCCAAAGCGCATCTCCAGCACGGCCGCGAATTTACCTAAGCTGGTGACGATACGGAGCACAGCAGTGTGCCAAACTTCCCAATCGGCCGGTTCCAACCGAACGTTGGCCAGCTACTTCGAGTGAGGGTCGTTCTGCCTGCTGATAGACAGAACAAAGGCAGAGACCCAATCAGCAAAGCATACAGCGTTGACGGCACACTAACCGAATACACTGTGTTCATCGAAGCTAACCCGGAAGTCTATCTCAACAAAGGAGACGTGCTTGAGGTAGAGGTCAGAGACGTTCACGAATCGTTCTCACGGGCACGAGCACTCAGGAGACTCAAGACACATGACACCAAAACCAAGACCGTTCCAAGTGGTGAAGAAAAACCGAGACCAGCTCAGCAAGTTGACGGGTCGAACAACGATTCCGCTCGACAAGCGAGCGACACCGGTTCAGCTCTTCAAGTCGTCACTCTACAACGAGTCGGGTAATGCTTTCGCTTCACCGGCATACTTGGCTGGGCAAGCTACAGATGCTCAACCTGTGAGCGGCAATCCACAAGTTCGACTCGAAGAGCCACCTGCCTACCAGCGAAGACAGAGAGCACCCGGCACAAGTTGGCGAGAGATTGCTGAGCAATCCGAACAGCAGAGACAACAGATAGCTGAGCAATCCAAATATGTGCGAACTTTGGAGACTCACCGAGACAACCAAGAGCGATTACACTCACTCGCCCGACCACACGACCAATCTGCGTGCCGTCACTGTAACGGAGAACAGCCGTCTGCACTCAGACAACAGAGACCGGGTCAGACATACACCTACACCGTTCCTCAAGTATCGATTTCTCCCGAAGCACAGAAGAACCACGAACGCATGCTGAGCTTGATGAACAAAGCGAGACGTGACCCAACGTTGCTCAAGTCTTGGTATGATAACTCGACTGACCCGCTCGCTCAGAACTTGCTCCACAAGATGGGCTTGGCTCATCACCAACAGTTCTGTCCGTCTTGTCAGAGTGGCGAGAAGATGAACGAGAAGAGACTGTTTCAGTGATAGAACATGACACAAGAAGAAGTCAACAAACTACTTCTCGCATACCTGTTCTCCAACAATGATGGGGAGACAGAAGAGGCGAAAGTCAAACTCGCGTTGGAATACCTCGGGGTCAAGACCACTCTATTTCCGGTGAAGTAACTTGACAGACCTCGTTTTGAAACAAGCTGTGCTCGTCTTCGACAGCACAGGCAATCCGACAACCATCATCGTAGACGGCAGGAGATACACCAGCTTCCCAAGTGCGAGCTATAGCTCGCCATACGCGGACCCGAGCCTGAGGACTGGGAGTGCGACAATCCCTATACAAATCGAAATCCCGGCAGGCGACTACAGCAGAAGCGGCTCGCTTCCAGCATACACCGCGTTCCATCACGCGACTGGAGCGAGAAAGTCAATCGCGAGCCACAGCTAAAGGTAAGAGCACATGACAGTTTCGACAGCCAAGACCTACAACTACGCATTCACCAACTCATCTGCCGGTGCAGTATCGAGTGCCGCCGGTCAAGTGATTCTGAAAGCGATTGCCGGTGGAAGCGGCTCACTAACGGTAGTTGACATGTTCATAGTAGAGAAGACGGGCCAGAGCATGGAAATGACGTTACTGGTCCAATAGTCCAGAGCAGACGAAGCTCGAGACACAAGCGCACCAAATCCGGGTCGAAGAGAATTACCGACCCGGTTCCAACTTCTGGAGTAGCCAATCGCTCCAAGAAGCACGAACCGAGTTCAGGTGGGGACTTGGTCTTGGTTCGTGAGTTCAGGCTGATGAACCGCTTTAGCGAGCGGAACATCAGAGCATTGCAAAAAACTACAGCTCAGGGCGGTCGAGGAGTGACTCCCTCAAAAGTCAAGCTCGCTTTGTTTCCCAAGACGGGTCCCCGAGCACTTAATCACAAACGAGACAACAGACATGAACATCAGACGGAAACTAAGAAGACTGAAACGGCGTGCTGTGCTCTGGAAGCGAAGGCACTCCAAGCCAACCAACAAGCCAACATGTCCCTACGAAGATTGCCCCTACTACTTGTCAGCGAAGTGGATTCAGAGAATACAGGCTGACGAGATGGGTCGAAAAGTTTCTGGCCAATACGTGTGCGACTACTTTGCAGAAGGAAAGCCACGTGGATGCGGTCAACAGTTCGTATGGCTCAGGGAAGAGAAGAGCATCGTAGCGACTGGCCATGCTCCCAAGAAACAGCGAAGAGGAGCACAACAAAGTTTCCCAATTCCAGAAGACCGTGGCGGCCCAAGTGACGACTACATTCGACAACTCATAGAACGCCGACAACGAGGCGATTACACATGAGCAAAGAAGAACTCTACGAGCTTGTGCAGTGCCCAAACGATGGCACTGGCATGCTCTACCAATCCGAAGCAGACGAGCATGTCTGCCCAAAGTGCGGCTTCGCTGAGAGGCCTTACCAGACTCAAAACCGCTACTTGGGAAAGCACGATTGACCAAGTTACCGACTTACTGTTTCAGTCACAAGTGCGATTTCGTAGCAGACAGCGGCCCAGACAAAGTTCGTTGTCTGTTCGGTGGAGAATACGTCTACTTGGTCGATGGTCAGCTTGCCGACAAGCCTTACGAGCCACCAGCTCCGAACCCAAAAGTTGACCGAAAGAAGCAAGCACAGCACGATGCCCAAGTTATCGGAGAAGAACAAGACAAAGAGCGTAGCTTGTTGCCGGGTAGTTTCCCAAGATGGTTGCACGGCCCGAGACTCGAGATAGATGAGCATGGCCACTTGAAGACACCTAAGCCTCAAAGCTCGGTGTTCGTGCTTCCAAACTCAAGTGACGATATCTCCAGGTCAGATACCGAAGCTGAGAAAGACTGGCAGGAGAAGCACAGCCCGATTGACACGCTTAGACGCTTCGTGCCCAAGACGAACTGGAAGACACCCTGCCCAAAGTGCGGCCAAAGTTGGAATCACAGCCCCGGAGAGTGTCAGAACCCGGAGCACTTCGAACGCTACCAAGCTCACCTGAAGAGTAACAGAGAGAACAGAAGAGTGTAGGCCTGCGCAACTATCACGAGTATCGGGAAGGTAGTTACCTCACCTCAACCCACGCCCGACTTCCCAATCCACGAATTAGCGCATAGCGTGTAACTAATCATGTCGTGTGACATCTACGCTTGGGCTGACAATGCCCACCGAGGCACCAAGGTATCCGGTTCAACGCGGTCGTAGTTAGTCGCACTGACACACTGACTTCTGTTAACTGTCTTCCGGCGAGGCCGGGATTTGGGATACTTTGCGCAATAGGAATACAGTCATGTCATCCAGTCAACCATGTTTCAAGACGGGCGGCGAGACGAAGCGGCCCGAACTTTGGCGGATATTGCTACCCACTACTGAATACATCTCGCTCGGCGAGACCCTGAAACCCGTTTGGGGTAAGCCCGCTCTGAAGATTGTTGACGGCGACCGAGTCATACTCTTCGTCCCAGTGATACCAAGTTGACTGAGTGTTCAGTGTTCGTAGCT
>JGI25390J43892_10000286_pt1 | contig 9450 bp, 9 predicted proteins | sample GraSoi013_2_20cm_FD_43892 | JGI IMG/M metagenome (IMG submission 43892) | reverse complement strand
GGGCTACCGAAGCCTACCGTGCAGCTGCTGCTTAAGGAGAATCAGGATCATGCCTGCGCAGAGGCTCCTGAGATATGTGTCAAGGTGATGGCTATCGCTGAACTCCCTGACATGTTTGGCGAATTCCAGGTGGTGGCGTTCTGGAATAATTTTGATAGGAAAGAGCATGCTGCGCTGATCCACGGGGACATTTTCGAGAAGGACGAGGTCCCAGTACGACTTCATTCTGAGTGCTTGACGGGGGATACTCTTGGGTCTCTTAGATGCGACTGTCGTGAACAGCTGCAAGAGTCGATGAGACAGATTTCCAAGATGGATCGGGGCATCGTGCTGTACATGCGGCAGGAGGGACGAGGAATCGGTTTCATCAACAAGATCAAAGCATACCAGCTGCAAGACGAAGGATACGACACGTTCAAGGCGAACGAAGTACTCGGGTTCAAACGGGACGAACGCGACTATGATCTAGCAGCCCACATGCTGAGGTCCCTCCACGTCAAGTCGATCAAACTGATGACCAACAACCCTGCCAAGATCAAGGACCTCCAGTTGCACGGGATCCGAATAACAGGGCGAATTCCGGTCGTCGTTCCACCGAACAAGTACGATAAGTTCTATCTGGAGACGAAGAAGAGAGCCGGTCATCTTCTCGACAAGACCCAGCCGGAAGAGTTTCTTGAACAATCAGAGGAATTGCAGGACAACCATCATTGGGAACAAGCCGAGTAGTCGGTTCGATCCCAGGCAAATTGTTGGATTCTTCTTTACGCTTTGACAGATGGAATTCCAAGGAGGCAATCACTCTATGTTACCATTCACGGTTACCAAACCCGTTACCAAACAGGAAATCTCAATTGCACTTGATGCCCGCGACGCGAACTCGCCGTTGAATGGGAATTAACAAACGGTAACTCGTACTCGGTCTTGCCGCACCCCGTCCCCCTTCAAGGGCGACCCGCGCAGAATAAGCCTTGATCCGGAATCGGGGCATGCGATTTGAGATCACGCAGTTTGCACGTTGACCTGCACGCTGAGCTACGGCATACCGAAAATAGCGGACCGGCTGATTCTGCGACCTGTTTCGCGAGACTCGCCCGGTTCAGCTTCAACTGGCGAGACCTCCCTCTGGAAAATCTCAAAAGCAGTTGCTCCCCGCGACACAGACCAGCTCTTTGGAGAGGTTCTTTTTGGGAGACGAAACTCTTCTCTTGTGCCCGAGGTCTAGCCTCATCTCCCACGTGCGTTTGAAGCCTAGCTTGCTGTAGACTTTGCGCCCCATCTCGCTCGCGTGCAGCATCAACCGCTCATACTTGTTCCTCCGGCACCACTCGATCGCTTCGTTCACAACCATCGACGCGACACCCCGGCGTCGAAACTCCGGCTCAGTATACATCGACAGGAGATACGGCTGGACCATCGACGCCCTGTGAGGCCTAGGCTGGACCGGCTGAAGCCAGACACAGCCTCCACCCGCAGTCCTCCCATCATCGCTCTTCACAACCCAGGCGATGAGCTGATGATTTCTAAGACGCGCCCGTGCCCATCGCCTGTAGACCCTATCTCCTATTTCGTGCAGCTCATTATCTCTGATCCCGAGAGCCTTCCACATGGCCCGACGTTGGTGAACCAGGGCATCGAGATCTCGCACGGCGGCCGTGCGCACTGACAGTCTCCGTCTTGCGATTCGGCTACGTCTAGCTGACATTTCTTGAGGGTAGAGTTGGACCCTTCTCGCCGGTCTAGCCCCTAGCCTAGCTTCTTGGGATCGAACACGTTTCCGTATTTGTCGATGAAAGCCAGCTCAGACAGTGGCATTCGATTCTTCTTGCCGAGAATCCTCTTCACGGGATAGCCGAACCCAACAACCGCTACAGGCTTCAGTGTGCTGGGAATCGCGAAATCCTTCCTCATCTTCTCATCCTTAACCCCCGTGTAGATTCCAGAGATGACTCCTTGATCCCACGCTGCCAACTCCATGTTCTGGACAGCCCGACCGGCGTCAATCAGGTGAAAACCAAGAGTGGGATCAGAAAGAAGAATCACCGCAAAACTAGCACCCGCAACCCAGCCCCCAGACGTACTGTCCTCCGCCAATCTCTTCACCATCCCCGTCTCTTCGACCAAAATGAACCTCAACTCTTGCCTGTTGTTGCCGGTTCCCGAGGCGCGAGCAGCCTCAAGGACTCTCAACTTAACCTCAGCCGGGACCTGTTTGGAATCGAACTGGCGAATATCCAGCTTGCTCAGAATCACTTTGTAAGTATCCATCCTCTTCTCTCCGTATCTATGTTGGAATCAGTACCAATCTTAAAGAATTCCCTTGACTCGAACGAGTGGTACTCAGGGGAACGTGAAGATTTGGATCAACTGACGGTCAACCCAGTCATTGTTAAGGAGGCAAAGCTCAAGGAGTTTTGCAATCGAGTCTGGACCAAACTCGGAGTTCCAGAGAAAGACGCTCAAGTTACAACTGACGTTCTGGTACTCGCAGACCTACGAGGAATTGACTCTCATGGGGTTGCAAGACTCCCCCGATACTACACTGACCTGAAGAACGGCTGGACAAAACCCACAGACCAAAGCAAGATCGTCAAAGAGACAAAAGCGACAGCGCTCATCGACGGAGGCCAGAGCCTCGGTCAGGTCGTTGGACGCAAGGGAATGGAACTCGCAGTAAGGAAGGCGAAAGAGACCGCGATAGGAATCGTCTCCGTCCGAAACTCCCACCACTACGGAATCGCTGGATACTACAGCCTGATGGCGCTAGAGCATGACCTAGTCGGTGTGAGCATGACCAACGCCGCACCCCTAATGGTTCCAACCTTCGGCCGAACAGCCATGCTTGGAACTAATCCAATCAGCTTGACAGCGCCTGCCTTGAAGGAGAAGCCGTTCGTGTTGGACATGGCAACGTCCGTGGTTCCGCGAGGGAAACTGGAGGTCTACGATCGGCTGAAAAAGAAGATGCCTCTCGGCTGGGCAGTTGACACAACTGGGCGAGGAACAACTGATCCTCGCACAGTTCTAGACTCCTTGTCCAAGAGGCTGGACGGGGGCATTCTCCCGCTAGGTGGGGAAGGAGAAGAGCACTCCGGCCACAAGGGTTACGGACTCGCCATAATGGTCGATGTGCTCTGCGGGGTTCTTAGCGGATCGGCCACTGGGCTTGGAGTCGATGTCGACAAGGCAAAGCCGGACGTGGGCCATTTCTTCATGGCACTGGACCCGGCTGCATTTCGTCCATTGCAGGAGTTCAAACGGGACATGGATCGCCTATCTCGGGAGTTGAAGGACGCGCCGAAAGCCGAGGGTCAAAGCAGGATCTATGTTCACGGAGAGAAGAGCTATGCTAGAACGGAAAGGTATCGAAGAGAAGGCATACCACTAGGAGCGGAGGTAATTGAGTCGATGAAAAAAGTGGGCAGCGAATTGGGTATCGCTTGGTCCCTCTAGTATCCTTCGGAAAAATCACACTCCAGGCCACGTTGCACTCCATGCACTCGCTCACAAATCTAGCCTCCAATTCTAACATAGCAACTGAACAGGTGTAAAGAAGAGTCGATTGGAGTGGAACCCTGGGATGTTGTTGTCATAGGCGGCGGAATCCTGGGGACATCCGTCTCCTACTGGATAGGAAACCAATACGACGGACGAGTCGCAGTACTTGAAAAGGAACAGGACGTCGCGGTACACACCTCGAGACGAAACACGGGGGTCGTCCACCGCCCCTTCTATCTCGACCCCGTAAAACGGCGAGTCTTCGCGCGGTCCTCGCAAGCTGCATACGGCATGTGGAAATCCTACGCCAAAGAGCATGATCTACCCTGGAAGCCCGTAACGACTCTCGAGGTAGCAACGCGACCTGATGATATGAAGCGAGTCGAAAAATACTATCACTGGGGGCTCCAGAATGGAATGGGCGAGGACGAACTCGAAGTTCTCGCCGCCGAAGAGGTTCGAAAACTCGAACCTCATGTCCGTGGCCACGGAGCCATCTGGTCAAAGACAGATACATCAGTAGACTATCGCGCATTCACAAAATCCCTTCGGGCAGACGCGGAGGGCGAAGGTATCAAGTTCNTGACAGGAATCGAGGTTGGATCCGTGATTGGATTAGGAGATTCGCTGGAGATCCGGCCGAGAAATGGCAGCGGTCCGATTCGGACTCGATTCCTGATAAACTGTGCCGGGGGCAGCTCACTACGTATTGCTCACATGTTGCGGCTGGGAACCGAATATTGCGACCTGAACTTCAGAGGGGAATACTGGGAAATAGGCAGCGAATGGACCTACCTAGCCACGAGAAACATCTACACCGTGGCGCAACATCCAGAGCTTCCCTTCTTAGATCCACACTGGATTGTGCGAGCCGACGGCAGAAGAGAGATCGGACCGAACGCCGTCCCCGTAGCAGGTCCTTACACCTATACCGGCTTCTTCAGGAATCCGGTAGAGGCTGTGAAGAAGATATTTGAGCAGCCGATTGCCAACAAACTTGCCCTACTCTATAATCGGGACTTCCTTGAGTTAGCTGGCCAAGAATGGCTTTCTTCGATATCGAAGAGTCAGATGGCACGACGCGCCCAAGAATTCATCCCCGAGTTAAAAGTAGAATATCTGGCGAGACCTGGAATCGCAGGTGTACGAGCCCAGGTGATAGATCGGAAGGGAAATTTCCTGAAGGAAGCGGTCGAACTTGAAGGGCCCCGGTCATACCATATCATCAACTACAATTCTCCGGGGGCCACCGGGTCTCCAGCGTTCGCAGCTTGGCTCGTCAACAAGCTGGACAAGAACGGTCATCTCAGCCATCTAGGGCACCGTGTGTCGAAGAAGGGGCCTTGGGATTTCAGGACAATAAGCGATCAAATCGACACGCCGGCAGGCTAGACAGTCCACATCGTTTAGTTACAATCATCTCTTGATGCATGCCTATTGGCTGGACCAGCCCCGTTTTTTCTGTGAATCGATATTGGAATACTGCGGAGAGGACTTCGATTACCGGCAACGCCTAATGTCATTTTTCGCGGTTGGAAAAAGTGTTTGGCTCTACTTGATGATTGTGAAAGAGAACTGGTTGTTCCTCTGGGTGATCAGCGTTATCGTGTAGCTGTTCCCGGATTGGAAAGTGAAGGAGTTTCCAGTATGNGTGCAACTGCTGCATGCTGTGTTGATGGGNAGGAACACNCCGGTTCCGTTCACTATGCTCGCCGGAGAGGTGGGTGGTACTGTCCAGGAGGTTCTTGCGTATTGGTTGCCGTTCTGGTCTTGGACGTAGTAGCTGGCTAGGGTAGTAGGNGTGGAGCCTGTGTTTCTCAGGTATAGGGTTAGTTTCATGTTGCTGGTGTCAAAGCCTTGGTTTTCTATTGTGAGGATCTCTCGACCGGTGGGTGGTGAGGGGAGGATGTTTCCGAGGACTCCAAGGGACCAGGAGTAGACGATGACTGTCATGACCACGACTATGACTACGAGTAGGAGGGTGGCAAGGATGGTGTCGACTCCCTTCCGGTNATAGCGTCTGTAGAGCATGACTGTCCCTTGGCTCCGTTCNGGATTGGTNTATTCGGGCCGTCTCTCAAGCCTGTGTCGTCACCTTGTTAGAACTGGACGAGTAACATCGATCGGCGAGGGGATANGGGCCGTCTGNACGGGCTCNGGGGCTNGAGTTTCGGATCGGCCGCTTGAGGGCTGGAGAATTTCGCGTTAGGCGTTTCAGAATACTGTTTCTGGGAGCGGATTCAGGATCCCGGTTCAGGGCATGGTTTCAGGAGCTTGTTTCAGACAGCGAATCAAGTATTGTTTAACCAGCGTTCAGGACACTGATTCTAGTTGTCGGTTCTAGACCGATGTTACGTATGTCTCGTCCTATTTCCGAGGGTCCGTCGTAGGCACTCTAGACATGTCTTCTAGATATTCTCAACTATGGAGGGCTTTGCGCTTGCGTTCATATTCCCGGATGGTGTTTGGTCTGGACGAGTTCGGAAGGCTGGCGGGAACGGACCGTGTCCAGCTCCAGTAGGAAGAGTTGCGTTTGCGACCCTCTTCACTTTCGCATTCTATCTCTAACTAGCAGATATGCCACTATTGCGAAAAACGTAATGGATCCCGCATCAAGAGCGATCCCGAAATAGTCGGGTCCGCTCTGAGGGGCCTCGGGGAGACCCGGGCACTTCGCGTAGGATAGAACCGTTCCTCGAACGGCTAGGAGCAGCAGGAGCACGAGAGCAGTAGGCTTGCTGACAGCGGGGATGGGTCTCGCGTTTGCAACACGACGCACAGGCTTGCGTCTCTTGATAAGAAGGAAGGCGAGCAGCGTCACGGCGGCCGCGATGAGTATGTACGGGAGGATCATCTCTAGTTGATACAGGAAGCTGGCGCGAACTTGCAAGAAAAAGATACCTACCACCGCTGCCGAAGTCCCGTCCTTCGCGACGACTCCTGCAGCGTAGATGCCGGAGGGTAGGGTGAAGTCCGGTGTGATCANGATTGTGACTCTCATCGTCTGATTTGGGCTCAGGGTAAGCGCATAATTTGATAACGAAACCTGTGATCGGCTAGTAACTCCTGTCGTCGAGAACGAACTCGTCACATCGAGAGAAACCGTAATCTGAGTCATGAGGTTGTTGGTGACTGATAACTGAGAGCTGACCGTCTGACCCGCGTCGATGGTGCCTATTGGCAACGATACTGGGCTGATTGTTACTATGGAACTGGCATTTCCGGGAATCATACCGATCTTGTTCGCGTCTGCTTCTGTGAACCAGAAATCACCGTTCTGGTCCAGCGTGTTGTATAGGGAATACGCTCCAGGAACGGGAATGGTGAACTCGTCCATATTTCCCGTAGCAGGATCTAGACGCCCGATCTTGTTCGCGAGATGCTCTGCGAACCACAACCGACCGAGACCATCCATCGTTAAGGTTGCTGGCGCGGTGGCCGAGCCGATCTGCGAAGTAGGGTACTCTCTGAAGGTCGAGTTCGAAGGAATGAACTCTGCCACTGAACTTCCACCGTGCTCTGAGACCCAAATGTTCCCCTTCGGGTCCGCGACTATTCCAACAGGATAGTTCAACGGGACCGTGGGAATGAACTCCTGGAAAGAATGGGTAATCATGTCGAACCTGGCGATTCTGCCTGCAAACCCTTCGGAGATCCATATGTAGGATGTTCCAGTCTGTAACGCCATCTCAGCTGGACCCGAGCTGGGTTGTGGCAGCGAATACTTTGTCATGTTGCCTTGCGGGTAGCTCAATTCTGCCACGTAATTCGCAGTGGTATCCGTAAACCAGATGTGGTCAGTTTTGTCCACCAACACAAAGAGGGGGGTAGAATTCGTAGCATTGGTCAGATATTGGTGGAACTGTCTAGTGCCNGTNTNGAATACCCAGACGCTAGGATAGGAAGGGTTCTGATCAGTNAACCAGATTCGACCCTGCGTGTCCATAGCCAGTGTGGCAGGACTCGACCCTTTTTGGGGTATGGGGTATTCTGCCGTGACGTTTCTTGTCAGACCATTTAGCTCGCCTATCTTACCTGCTCCAAATTCAGTGAACCAGAATATCTGATTTGAACCGTTGATTATGGCTTCTGGAACCGAGTTCGGGGTGGTAATGTTGAACTCTTTGACAGGTGAAGTCGCACTAGGCTGAAGTATGACAGGGAGGGGACCTCGGCCCGAACCGCTACGTTGGCTGGACTCGTTACTCGCTAAAGCGACAGAGAGGCTGGAGATCAGAACCAGCGACAAAAACAAGATCGCCTGAATGCGGGTCTTGAAAGGCTTCCTACGTTTTAGAAATCCCATAATTCGATAAATCTTCCAGTAGCCTTCCTGCGCAGAGTCTGGCTCTGGTCGATTCTCAGTCTTATTTTTGTCGGATTCGTCAATTCGTAGGAAACCCCTCTCGTTGCAGTAAATGCGATTCTGACGATGCCAAGCCTTGACAAGTGAGCTAGGTGCTCGCTTACGGTTGACTTGGCGAGCCCAGTGAGGTCGCAAAGACGCTTGGGCGATAGACTCGCTTCTTCGAGCAGAGATGCAAGGAGTTTCCGATCTGTCTCTGCGCGAAGAAGGGAGAACAGTACCTGGTCCTCGTTACTTGTCCCTGCAGGATAGAGTCTAGAATAGCCTCCGTCCTCTGATCGGTCAATCTCCCCCTTCTTGACCAGTTTTTCCACATGATGGCGGGTGGCGCTGAACGATAGACCCATCAGTCTCTGCAGATCTCGCATGTGCAGCCCTGGTTGAAGTGAAACTAGGAACTTGATTCTCACCCGATTCTCGGATTCCATTGCTAACATACCTGTCCATTCTTGGCCAGAAGCGCTAGGCCGAAACAGGACAACATTAGGAATTCCAAGAAGTGGGATAAGTGTATCCCCGTGAAAGGAACGAAGATCAGCTGTGAGGACAAGAATAGAGTCTCTATGAGACTGACTGTCTCGCTCGACGCGAGAAACATGAACGCGAGAGATAGGTAGAGAAACCTGGATGTCTTTCGTTCAGCGTAGGCCAGGACGGAAATCAACAGGACCACACCGGAAAACGCGAATAAAAGAAGATGCACAATTCCGTCGGTGAGGTCAAACAGGCCAAAGACACACTCGAACAGAGGTTAAGGGTTGACGTTTAGTCTCCCGTTNTGCATCCATGGATAGTGAATCGTGCAAAAAATATTGCAGAACACCGTGAAGCTTCCCGGCGTATCAGCAGAGAACCTAACATCGTAGCACTGTCCTGGGCGTACTGTGATTCCGCCGTCTAGAAAATGCGTTATAGCGAAACCATGAGGTTGAGTGGTGTCGTTGTTTATGACATGAATGATAACGTCCTGGCCTCGGGAGACATTGATCACGGGCCAAGGAAAAGCATGGTACTTACTACCGTTGTAGCCAACGTTCAGCCCTTCGTTGGCCATTACAACAGTGAATATCGCAGTGTTAGGTTGGTTAGCGGGACGCGCCCAGCAGCTCGTTAATCCCAATCCAAAGAAATGAAACGCATAGGCTGCTACGATGAAGCCGGTCACCACTATTACTATAGCCGCGACGGCAAGAGTCTGTCTTGATGGCCTTAAGTGCAGACTTTTCTTTCCCTCTCGTCCGGAAGATTCCGGTCCGTTGTTCCTAGCTGTGAAAAAGTCCAGCAAAGTACATCGCGTAGAAACCCAGCAATAGCGGGAGTATAGAAGCGTAGAGCCGACCGCTGCGGGATAGGAATGGGATCAGTTTGATCTCGACGTAGACTGCGCCCGCACCGCCTATCGCGAAGAAGTAGCTTGAATCCACCATGCTTGGAATACCGACGAAAAAACCGATCACCGTGGGAATCCCGCTCAGGGCTCCGAGAATCGCGATCTTTCTGGCCGAGGTTGCGGAAGCTAGCAAAGCGAAGACTCCAACGACGAAACCCTCCAACCCTTTGTGCAGCACATATGCCACCCCTGGTAG
>JGI25390J43892_10000279_pt1 | contig 9529 bp, 3 predicted proteins | sample GraSoi013_2_20cm_FD_43892 | JGI IMG/M metagenome (IMG submission 43892) | reverse complement strand
TTGAACACGCGCAAGACAAAAGATATGGGCAGTGTAGCCGCTGGCGTTGAGGACGGCTTTCCCGACGCGACCGAACCCGAACAACTGCAAAAGCGCATTCTCAAACTCGAACAAGAACTGGCAACGTTGCGCAGCCGGATTGATCAACCAGTCCGGCATCGTATGCCGGACACGCGCAATTCCATGACCCACCGGTTCGAGATCGCCGGTCACGAAGGTTACATCACGGTCGGCTTGTACGAAAACGAGCAACCGGGTGAGCTTTTTATCACCATGTCCAAGGAAGGCAGCACTATCGGCGGGTTGATGGACACTGTCGGCACGCTCACTTCGATTGCTCTGCAGTACGGCGTGCCGCTGGAGAGCTTGGTGAAAAAATTCGCGTATCAGAGATTCGAGCCGAGCGGCTTCACAAAAAATCCCGACATCCGGCACGCGACGAGCATCACGGACTACGTTTTCCGCTGGTTGGCCTGCCAGTTCATCAAAGGCTACAAGGAAGCAACGTCGCCCAATCGGGCCCAGCCGGATCTGCCGCTGAAAGAAATTGGCGAGATCGAGAAGAAAGCTGTGAATCGGCCAGTCACGGATTTGGCCCACACCGCCGACAAACAAGTTCTCGACGTGATCACCAGCCGTTCATCGAACGATCCCGGCGCCGCGGGACAAAGCGGAAACGGCAATGGCCATGACGACCGCGTCATGGTCGCACTCGGCAGCATCTTCATGGGAATCACCTGTTCGGTGTGCGGCAGCGACAAAGTCATTCGCGCAGGCGCCTGCGGCGTCTGCACCGAATGCGGCACCAGCCAGGGCTGCAGCTGAGGACAAAGCTTCAAAGCCCAAGCTCTGCGATCCAAATTTTCGGCATTGCTGACGCTCGGTTTTCAAACCGCAGCTGCTGCACCTGATTGGACAGGCGGGCACGCACGGCTACAATGCGTCGCCCCTTTTTCAATAACTCACCTGAATGAACAAACTCGACGCGGAGCGACAGAAAGAGATTCAACAAGCCGAGGAGTTGCTTTTTGCAGGTCCGCAGGCGCTTGGGTTTGCCAAGGGATTGTTTCAGGGACATTTCGTTTCCGATTGGGTGATGCCGTATCCGCGCATTCCAGCGGCGCAACAAACCGAATTGGACGAGACGCTCACCGAGCTTCGCAAATTCTTAGATGAACATCTCGATCCTGTGGAGATCGATCGGCAGGCAGACATTCCCCGTAGCGTAATTGACGGTCTGGGGCGCGTTGGCGTTCTCGGTATGACGGCGCCGAAGGAATATGGCGGACGCGGTTTCTCGCAGATGGCCAACTGCAAAGTGTTGGAGGAAATTGGCNGCCGTTGCGCATCGACGTCGGTTTTCGTAAACGCGCATCATTCGATCGGAATTCGCGCGTTGCTGCTTTTTGGAACACACGAGCAAAAGCGGAAATGGCTNCCAAAATTAGTGACTGGCGAGCAGCTGGGCGCATTCGCGCTTACGGAAAAGGAGGCCGGATCTGATGCGGCAAATGTGCAGATGCAAGCGCGTCCGAGCGAGGATGGCTCGCACTTCATTTTGAACGGCGAAAAACGTTACATCACAAACGCGGCAATCGCGCATGAACTCACCGTGATGGCGCGGACGCCAGTGCCTGCGAAGGACAAAACTGCGATCACAGCATTTCTTGTGACACCTGACATGCCCGGGTTCGAAATCCTCGAAGCGCGGATGCCTAAAATGGGAATCCGCGGCACTGCCACCGGGCGATTCGCGATGCGCGACGTAAAGGTTCCGAAGGAAAACATTCTGGGACCGCTGGGCAAAGGTCTCAAGGTCGCGCTGACGGTACTCGATTTTGGCCGAACAACTTTCGGCGCATGTTGCACCGGCGCAGCCAAGACGTGTTTGGAGTTGGCGATCCAGCACGCAAATAGGCGGAAGCAATTCAACAAGACGCTCGGTAATTTTCATCTGGTCAAAAAGAAAATCGCGCGTATCGCGGCGGATGCTTACGCGATGGAAGCGATGACGACGGTTACAGCGTCGTTCATCGACCGGGGTCTGGAAGATTACATGCTGGAAACCGCGATGCTGAAGGTCTTTACGACCGAGCGGCTTTGGGAGTGCATCAACGACGTATTTCAAATTTACGGCGGCTCGGCATACTTTTTGGATCTTCCGCTGGAGCGAATGCTGCGTGACGCGCGGATCAACCAGATCGGCGAAGGCGCGAACGAAGTGCTCACTTCGTTTATAGCGCTGGTGGGGATGCGCGGGCCGGGCATGGAGTTCAAGGAAATCTACGATACGATGATGAAACCGTCGCGGGATCGGATGAGCAAAGCGTGGGCCGCTGGGAAGAGCCGGCTTGGCGCGACGATTCGCGTGCCTGATGTGCCGGTGCAAAGCGAGCAGCTCCGCGGGCACGCGCGGCAGCTCGGCCGCTTGATCTGGCGTTTTAATTTCGCCGTGAACCGCGCGTTGATTACCTATCGCGAGCCGATTCTGGATATGCAGCTTGTTCAGCAAAGGATCGCGAACGCGGCGATGGATCTCTTCGCGTCGACTTGTGTCCTGAGCCGTAAGGACAGCGAAATCCAATTTGGCCGTCGAAACGGCGACGCGGCTGCACCCGATCATTCCGCCGCTGATCTGTTCTTGCGTCAATCGTTTCGTCGAATTCGCGGTTTCCTCGCGGGACTGACGGATAACGACGACAAATCGGTGCTTGCGACGGCAGATTCCTGCCTGGCCACGCCGCGTAGCTAAATCTTGGCCGTCTGCGTTTACACTGACAAAGACGCCAGCCTACGCTCGCTGAAGGGAAAAACGTGTGCGGTGATCGGGTTCGGAGCGCAAGGCCACGCCCACGCCCTCAATCTTCGGGACAGCGGGATGGACGTAATTGTTGGCCTCTATCCCGGCAGTAAATCGCGACTGCGCGTGCGGCGTAACGGTCTGACAGTTTTCAATACGCCGGAAGCAGTGCGGCGTGGCGACATTATTTTTGTCGCACTTTCGGACTCGCAAATGCCCGCGATTTACGCGGAACAGATCGCTCCCAGCCTGCGCGCGGAACAGACTCTGCTCTTCGCACATGGCTTCGCGATTTATTACCGGACGATTGTTCCGCAGAAAGATGTGGATGTTGTGATGGTGGCTCCCAAAGGACTCGGGCCGATGGTGCGCCGGGAGTTTGTGCGAGGGCGCGGCGTGCCGGGTTTGATCGCAGTTCATCAAAATCCCAGCAGGCACGGCAAACAAATGGCGTTGGCGTGGGCAAAGGGAATCGGATGCACGCGTGCCGGCGTAATGGAGACGACTTTTCGAGAGGAGACGGAGACCGATCTTTTTGGTGAGCAGGCAGTGCTCTGCGGCGGCACCAGCGCGCTGATTCGGGCTGGTTTTGATACGCTGGTTGCCGCCGGTTATCCACCTGAGCTCGCGTACTTCGAATGTCTGCACGAACTCAAGTTTATCGTCGACCTTGTCCATGAGGCAGGACTCTCGGGCATGCGAAACTGATTTCAGATANCGCCAAGTGGGGCGAGCTGACGGTCGCTCCGAAAATCATCGATAAAACTGTGCGAAGGCGGATGAGATCAGTTCTCCAAACGATCCGCTCCGGCCAATTTGCGCGTGAATTTATTCACGAGATGAAAACTGGTCGGACACGCTACCCGCAGTTGCTGCGGGAAGCGGACAAACATCCAATCGAAAAGGTGGGCGCGCGACTGCGCAGCATGATGGCTTGGNCTGCAAAAATATAAACCTGCCTCCGCACTGCCGCGGCGGCAGCACGCCAGCACCGGCGAAATCGTCGGAGTTTTTGATTATCTCCCCGTACGATGCCCGTAAATAGTCATGTGGTTGGCCGTAGTCGGAATTGCACCGAGCCGATCGCAAGGTTGCGGGATCCTGGAGGTTCCCGTCACAGTGTAGCACAGCTTCTTTGTGGTCTTGACGACCGGCTGTCCTTGTGCCGGGAGAGCTACGTCCTTGCTCGGATCAGCAGCAAATGCCGATGCGCAAAACGCGAACGCGAGCGCGACGCTTGCGCACCGGACCGACCAGCCGCCCAAGCGACTTGGTCTGCTTACTGTTTTCACGCCGTAATTGTGATGCCGCTTCGGATTTCGTGCAAGCCTATTTCGTCCGTCGTTTTAAGACACAAATCCGACATTTTGCGCCGCCCTGAAATCTCTACGGTTAGTCCGTCCAAAGAAAATGTTCCAAACGGAGATTGTTGAGACGCGCTTTTGCTTCCTCGCTTCGGCTGCCTCCGGCGGCAGCGAGGCTATCGTAAATAGCAGCGGCAGATTCCCACTTTGAATCCTCCTCTAACAATCGACCTGCATTAAATCCCGCTTTGTAATACCAGAACAGTTCGCGCCGCTGATCCGGTCGGGCCTCGTTCTCCAGTATCTTATAAAACGCCGCAAGGGCACCGGCTCGATCATTTTTCTTTTCCAGGCACAATCCCTTTTTGAAGAGCGCCTGGTTCCGCCAGTCAATCGACTCGTTCTTATCGGAGGCTAGTTGGTCGTAGGTTTCAATCGCGCGCTGGTAACTGTTAGAGTCGGTCGCGCCCGCCTCAAAGAAAATGTCGCCTTTGCCACAAAGCGCCTCGCGTTTATCGGAAGGGGCAGCGTCGCTCTTTAATACCTCATCGTACAAGGCAAGAGCATCCTTCGACTTGCCCAGCTTGCGCTCGATTACGGCCTGTTCATTACGTGCGGCCCACCGCAGCGCCCCGTTTTTCTGCACGACCTGATCAAACAGAATAATCGCCCGGTCTAGCGAATGCTGGCCCATGCTCGACATGGCCGATTCTGCTGCGAAAAAGAGTGCTGTTTCTGCGAGAGAGTCGTCAGGATNTTGTTGTGCGATAAGTTCAAACTGCGTCTGCGCATTTGCGAAATCCTGGCGCCGGTAATAAAGCTCCGCCAATTTCATTCGAACTTCCGAAGCGAATGGCGAAAGACCGTGCTGTTCCAGAAAGCGCTTTGCCAGGTCGATGACTTTCGTTTCATCTCCGCGCGCTGATTCCTCTACCCATATGGTGAGATAATCAGCGCGCTCGGCGGCCGCGGCGGTTGGCCTCAACTCCGTTGCACGAGCGAGATTTTTTCGCGCTTCATCGAACCGCGGCGGCGAAGAGTGAAAGGCCAGTTCGGCAAGGCCGACCCAGGCTTCTGACACGCGCGGGTTTTTGGGAAAATCGTGAATGAACTGGTGCAACGATGCCGCCGCTGTCTTATCGCCCTTGGCCGCCTGCATCAAACCTTCCTCCAATCGTAAATTGGCGCGCGCCTGTTCGTCACCGCCTTGCTTCTCCAGCTGACTGTAATCAGCCAGGAAACGAGCGTGATTGCCAAGTTGCAGCCAGCCGCTGGATGCATTAAAGAGCGCGACCTTCGTCCAGGGTGAATTCGAATACGCGATCTGTTCAAAAGCCGCGGTCGCTGTGTCAAATCGCTTCGCCAGATAATTCACGTTCGCGGACAAAAAGTTGATCCGGGTCAGCAAAGCCGGATCGGGACGCAGCAGACGTGCATCATCCAAAATAGCAATCGCCTCATCGAAATGGCGGTCATTCAATTCAAATTGTGCAAACTCCAGCAAAGCTTGTGCAATCGCCGGAGATTTGATGCTGGTGCGTCGCAGATCGGAAAACAATTGCCGGGCTCGTTCCGTGCGCCCGGCGCGAACTTCCATCCTAGCGAGATACCATCGGGCAAAGGTTCGCCGAGGCTGTTCCGGCCTGCGCACCCATTTCTCTAGTTCATTGCGCGACGGCTTGTGTTCCGCGCGATATAGAGAATCCAATTTTTCGAAGAGCAGCGCGAGATCTGAGTCCGCAGGGTGACGGTCAATAAATCGTTCAAGGACGTCATCTCCAGCTTCTGGCGTCTTTAGTTGCACATGTGCATCCGCTATGCCGAAGAGCGCCGCAATTAGTGTGGCATGAGGAGCTCCCTCCGGCCTTTTTAGAAGCGCTTGGAACATTCCGATTGCTCTCTCTGGCCGCTGTAAGATCAGCTCGAGTCGCCCGCGCAACACCCGCCGTTCTCTTCGCTCCGCCACCAATGTCGGCCGCATTTCTGCCAGGAGGCGCCGCGCATTAGGAGCATCGGCCATTTCAATGGAAAGTTCGGCTGCTCGTAACTGCGCTCGGGTAATCCATTCTTTGTCATTGAATAGAAGATCAAGTTTTCTCAATGCTTGTTGCCGCTTTCCTAACGCGCGTAGCATCTCCGCCGTGCCGAATGTGGCTGCTCCATCAAAAGGCGAGCCTCGGTCCCTTGTCAGCTCCTCGTACAGCGGCAGGGCATCAGCCCATCGGCTCAGGGCGGCCAAGGCTTGGGCACGCCAGAATTTGGCCCACGGCAATCCGCGTAGTCGAGGGCCTGCTAGCAGAACGAGAGTGTCTTCTGGTTCTCTTGCAGCCACCTGGGCCTCGGCAAGTTTCTCGGCAACGATCTGCCAGTCCGCATCGGGCAAATCTTTATTCAGCAACGCCTGCAACCGCGCTACCGCCACCTCCGGAACACCTTCTGTTAGCGGCGCGCTCGCTTCAGCAATCTCGGCGGAAATATCCGCCCGGGCGAATTGCGCGAGTAAGCCGAGCAAACAGCTAAGTCCTATTTTTCTCAGGCTCATTTCTTCTCCAGCATTGGCCGCAAATATCGTCCCGTATGACTACCGGGAAGCGCGGGGATCTCCTCAGGCGGACCGGCCCCGACGAGATCGCCGCCTCCTTCGCCACCTTCAGGTCCCAAATCGATAATCCAGTCGGCGCACTTGATCATCTCGAGATTGTGTTCAATAACAATCACCGTATTACCCGCGTTGCGCAGCTTCATCAGCACTTGAAGCAATTTCTCAATGTCGGCGAAATGCAATCCGGTCGTCGGCTCATCGAGAATGTAAAGGGTGCGCCCGGTTGCCTTTTTAGCAAGCTCTGTGGCGAGTTTTACGCGCTGGGCTTCCCCACCGGAGAGAGTTGTTCCGGCTTGGCCAAGTCGCAGATAACCGAGACCTACATCGAGCAATGAGTTTAACTTGTCTGAAATGCTGGGGACGTTACGAAAAAAGCGCGCTGCCTCATCCACCGTCAGCTCGAGAACATCGGCGATATTTTTCCCTTTGTAGGTGATCTCAAGTGTCTCGCGGTTGTACCGCTTCCCACGGCACACTTCGCATTCGACGTACACGTCCGGCAGAAAGTGCATCTCGATTTTAATCAATCCGCCGCCCTCGCAGTTTTCGCAGCGACCCCCTTTAACATTGAAACTGAAGCGCCCGGCGTCGTAACCCCGCACCCGCGCCGCAGGCAGCTGACTGAATAGCTCGCGGATTGGTGTAAATGCGCCCGTGTAGGTGACGGGGTTTGAGCGCGGCGTTCGGCCAATGGCACTTTGATCAATAACAATCGCCTTGTCGATTTGTTCCACTCCACGAATAGCCCGATGCGTGCCCGGTTTTTCTTTCGCATTGTAAAAACGTCGAAACAACACGCGTCGCAGAATATCGTCCACCAGAGTGGACTTGCCGCTGCCGGAGACGCCAGTGACGCAAGTCAAACAGCCGAGCGGAAAAGAGACCGTAATTTGTTTCAAGTTGTTCTCCGTCGCTCCAACGACCGTTAGCCAGCCTTCGGACTGATTGCCAAGTCGCGGTTGAACGCGCTGCCTGGGAACGGGGATCCGCGCGCGACCGGAAAGATAATCGCCGGTTAAAGAATTCTTCGCGAACACGATGTCTTTGAGTTTCCCTTGTGCCACGATTTCGCCCCCGCGCGGGCCCGCCCCCGGGCCAAGATCGATAATATGATCGGCCGCTCGGATTGTCTCCTCATCGTGCTCAACTACAATGACGGAATTGCCGAGATCGCGGAGACGGCGCAGAGTGCCCAGCAACCGCCCATTGTCACGCTGGTGTAACCCAATGCTGGGTTCATCCAAAATGTAAAGCACACCCGCAAGACCGGAACCGATCTGTGTCGCCAATCGAATTCGCTGCGCTTCGCCGCCTGAGAGTGTTCCGCTCTGCCGATTGAGCGTGAGATAACCGAGCCCGACTTCAATCAGGAATTGCAAGCGCGATTGAATTTCACGCACCACATCCGTCACGATGGTATGTTGCTGTGCAGTCAGTTCGAGAGCGCCAATAAACCGGGCGGCCGCTTCGATCGTAAGTTCGCTGAACTGGTGGATATTCAATTCGCGTTGATTTCGATCTTTAATCGTGACCGCAAGGATTTCCGGCTTAAGCCTCGCTCCGTTGCACACTTTGCACGGTTCGCGTGTCATAAAAGAGCGAACGCGGTTACGAGTGAATTCGCTCTGGGTTTGTTCATAAAGCCGCTGCATCTGCGGCACGAGCCCTTCGAAAGGTTTCGCGACTTTCTTTTCTCCGTTATCGCTGAAGCTCATTTCAATCGGCGTCCCATTCGTGCCGAAGTAAAGCGCCTGCTTAAATCGTTCTGGCAAATCGCTGAAAGGAACGTCTTCATCGATGTGAAAATGTTTTACCAGCGCCTTTTGCAGATGCCGGTAGTATGCCTGCATCCGCTTTGTCCCGCGTCGCCAAGGCGTGATTGCTCCTTCGGCCAGCGTTCTGCCAGGATCGGAAATCATTAGCTCTGGATCGCAGACCAACTGTGTGCCGAGACCATGGCAAGCCGGGCATGCTCCGAGATGACTGTTAAAAGAAAAGTGTCTCGGAGTTAGATCGCCTAACGTGAATCCGGTCTCCGCATTTCCATAATCTGTGGAGTAACGGAGTTCTTCCCAAATTTCATTATGCTCAGCCTTGAGCATTGAGCCTTGAACGTCGGGGGTTTTTGAAACTTCCCTTAACACCCCAATGCGATTGCCGCCCAATTTGAGTGCAGTCTCAATTGAATCTGTCAGGCGCACGCGAATTCCGTCGCGAATAATCAGCCGATCAATCACGGCTTCAATCGTATGCCGCCTGGTCTTTTTAAGCCGGATTGGCTGGGGGCGATCCAGCTCCATAAGCTGACCATCTATCCGCGCTCGAACGAACCCTTCACGCTTGAGCTTTTCGATCACATCGCGGAACTCGCCTAGTTGGTTCTCGATCAGTGGCGCCAGCACAATTATTTTGGACCCCGCTTCGTACGCCAGGATCTGATCGACAATCTGCTGAGGTGTTTGCCGGCTCAGTAGCCGACCGGTCAGCGGATCATGCGGCTCACCGACAGCAGAAAACAAGACCCGCAGATAATCGTAGATTTCAGTGGTGGTCGCGATTGTCGATCTTGGATTGGCGCCGGCGCTGCGCTGCTCGATGGCAATGGCAGGAGACAGTCCCTGGATAAAATCGACATTTGGCTTTTCCATTTGATCGAGGAATTGCCGCGCATAGGCGGAGAGACTCTCGACATACCGGCGTTGCCCCTCGGCATAAAGAGTGTCGAAAGCCAGCGAGGATTTCCCCGAGCCACTGAGACCGGTAATGACCACTAACTTNTCCCGTGGAATCTCCACATTGAGGTTCTTGAGATTGTGCTGGCGG
>JGI25390J43892_10000270_pt1 | contig 9633 bp, 5 predicted proteins | sample GraSoi013_2_20cm_FD_43892 | JGI IMG/M metagenome (IMG submission 43892) | reverse complement strand
GATAGGACAGACATGAGCGTTGAACTAACGCCTACTTGAAGGAGCGAATACTTGAGCGGCGTGTCTACAACTGTTGAAGATTGAGTGGCTAGGCTACTTTCTCACACTTTTGCCACCAAAAGTGTGCGCTTCAAACACATGCCACCAAGCTACAAAGTATATAGAAATCTATCTCAAATAGTTGCAGACAGGTTTAACACTCGCCCAGTGCGAAACATGGCCTAAGGACCGTCGAAGCTTTAGGCTTCGGAAAAACAACGGCACGCCTCTGCCGACAAGCTCAACATACCCTATGAAGCTGTACTTTCTCATCCAGGACACCTCGGCGATTCTTAATCCGCTGACCAAATGACCTCTCGATGCGTATCGATCTCTTCACCGAGAGCGACGCAAGAAAGTTGTGATGATTCCGGGCACCGAAAACTGCGGAACCTGTTAGGAGAACATGCTCAGCATGCGCCGAGATTTCTGAAAGCATAGTCGTCCACAGATCCGACGTGCTAGTTGGATACTGTATAAGTTGCTTGATTCTGACGGAAAGTTCGAATGAAATCGCGAGTTTCTAGAGTGGGACATAGTATCGGAAAGGCTTACAGTCTGCTTGTAGCCCTGATCTTACTGTAGGAGCACTCTCATGACTCTCGCTCGGCCGATCCTTCTCTACGACAATGACTGTGGGATATGCTCCCGGTTCGCCCATATCGCGGGAAGAACCTCCAAAGGTTGGATCGACACCGTAGGCCTCTTCACCCTGCGCGGAATGAGAATCAAGTCTGACTTCTTCAATCCGGAGGATCGTCCTGATGATAATTTCTGGCTCCTCGTCGGAGATGAAGGGTATGGAGGGAGAAGCGGTCTACTACCGCTCGCGCGAGAGATAGTTAGAGGGCTGGTCCTATGAGCGAGAGAGAAGGAGAATCGTGCACTCGACCCAAGAGCGCCGTGAGCAGAATCCTTGGCACCTTGCGTCGGGGCAGAGTGGTCCGGAGAAAGACCGGCTCCTAAGAGTGGAAACTGGAACGCGATGGGCTGATAGACAATCGCAGTTCTTGTGAGAAATAAGGCCAGAATCAGCCCCCTGATCCGCAATCTTGGACGGTCATTTCAGATGAAGCCCGGTTCAAGCTTGCAATGATACAGATCGGATGCTTCCCGAAAAACGGCTGATCAGCCATTTATGAATGACATGTCTAGAATCTCGCCCAAAACTGTTTCAGACACAAATGGGACCTTCCAGAATTCGCAAAAATATTTCCCGCGACACGGAACAGCATCTTTTCGCCCGGCCCCGAAAGGATCTGGGAACGCGTAGACTGTACCCGTTTTCAGCGAGACCAGCCAGGAACAAGCCCTGATCAGGAATCCGGGCAGGCGATTTGAGATCACGCATTATGAACGTTGACCTGCACGTTGAGCTACACGCTATCAAAAACAGCCGACCTGCTGATTCTGCCCCTTATTTCACAAGACTCGCCCGGTTCAGCTTCAACTGGCGGGCCCCTTCCAAAAAATCTCAAAAGTAGTTGGTCCCCGCGACGCAGAGTGCGGAGTCTGGGAAGGTTAGGAGACTACTACGTGGTCGATGTCGAAGTATCGTTTTACGAGTAATCGCGTCTTGTCGATGGTCCTTCCATTCTTGCCGATCGCAATAGCCTTGTCGCGTGGATCTACTTCGACCACGACGATCTTCTTGTCCGGCCTCTCAGTCACCCGGACCTCCTTCAGACGTGCTGGCGCCAAGCTATTCCTAATCAACGCCTCAGGAGTCTCAGCGTACTCGACAACTTCTATTTGGCGGCTGGTCATACGCCGCAGCATGTTGATGTTCTTCCCGCCCTTCCCGATCGCGAGGCCCATGTCGCCCGGCTTCGCGACGAAAATTATCCTCTCCAGTTTCTCGTCAATAATACAGTCTTGAGTTGTAGCGCCGGTGATACTTTCGAACAGGGCCATGTATTTCATCTCCTCGCTCGTCAGCTTGATCTTGGGCTGGAGCATCACTTTTTCTCAGCGACCAGTTTCAAGACTTCAGAATCCCCCGGCTCTCTAACGACAATCGCGGAGACCGGAAAGGGCTTTTCACAGACAGCTCCTAGATCTAGACTGGAACCGGGAAAAACGTAGACTGGAATCTCAGACTGTCCGGCGTTGTGAAGAATATCGTCCCGCTCGGCCTCACGAATGTTCTTCGCCAGAATAATCATCTTCGCCCGGGCAAACCCGGAGCTGACTAGCGCATCCTTGCTTCCAAACCCGACCTTACCAGTCTTCACAGCCATGCGTATCTGCTTGTTAATGTCGACCAGAGCCTACTTCCCTCCCTTCCGCGGCATCATCATGGACACCTCTATCAGCCCAGTGCCCATAGGTATCTGCTGGCCAACAATCACGTTCTCCGCCACACCACGCAGAGTATCAGTAATACCCTTGACCGCCGCATCCACGATCGTCGGGATCGTAATCTCAAACGCTGCCTTTGCTAGAGTGCTAGCCTTCTCGCCGCTGACACCGTGACGCCCCACCTGCAACACATCACCCGACGAGGTCATCATATCCGCGACAAGCATCACATGCCGAACATCAACATCCAGCCCCTGCTCCTCCAAGACCCCCAGCGCCTCCTTGACAATGACGTTCCGGGCTGCCTCTATTCCGAGAACAACAGCGGTCTCGTTAATGTTATTGCTCACAGTCCGGGAAGTATCCACCCCGGGAACCTCCAGAGCGAGAGCGAGACTCGAGCCCTCAGTCCGGACAATCCATTCGCCCTTCTCCTCAATCACCAACGCACGCTTCACAGCCGGAATACCCTTGATATGAGCGACCGTCAGCTTCCCGGCTAGACGTCTGAACTGTGGAATCTCAAGATCCTTAGTCTTGATCTCCACCGAATACGACTCAACCTTAACATCAGCGTTCGCGAGAGCCAGTGCCTCCCGGACCTCTTGAACCGTAACCTCCCTCTCCCTCATCGCCTGCGGATTCAGCTTAACATCAACCCTCATCCGAGTAACATCCGTCTCAAAGGAATTCGCGATATCTCCCAGAGTAGTATGAGTCAGGAGCGTCGCAACCTCCTGAGCCTTCTCCCGGCTCGTACGATGCTTCGGTTCCAGAAAGACGGTCATGTTAGGTGTTGAGGGAATCTTCCGCGCGTCCACGATCTCGATCAATCGCGGTAGACCGAGAGTCACGTTCTGTTCTCTGACTCCTGCGAAGTGGAAGGTCCGNAGCGTCATCTGGGTACCCGGCTCACCGATAGACTGGGCTGAGACTATTCCCGCTGCCTCNCCCGGCTCTACTAGCGCTTGCTTGTAATTCTCCACCGTACCGGCCACCGCGTCGTCTACTCCGGTCTTGGTGAGCTTCGCGTTGAGCAGTGTCTGTCGCAGCTTGCCGAGAGTGAGAGGCGACANAATTTCCTTTGACGTGTCGACCTGTTCCTCCACGTATTCTTTCCCAGCTGCTGTTCCTTTCTTCATAGTGAGACGGACGCGTTCGACCAGCCTGTCTATGTTCACTGATTTGCCATGGTCGCTCTTGGCGACGTCGACCCCGTCNTCACCATACCGCACCTGGATGATGTTTCCTCGAGAGTCTCTGACCGTCGAGTCATACTCGACTCTGAGATGCTCGAGAGCGTTGATGAGACGGCGCTGCATGTACCCACTCTGCTGAGTCCTCACTGCAGTATCGACCAGCCCCTCTCTTCCACCCATTGCGTGGAAGAAGAACTCTATCGGGTCCAGTCCATCCCGATAACTGTGATAGACAAAGCCTCGCGGTGCAGCTCGCATGTCTCCCGGTTTGAAGAAGCTGAGAGCTCTTCCTCTGTATCCCCTCAAGATCCTCTTTCCACGAATAGANTGCTGACCCACGTTTGCAGTCATCTGCCCAATGTTGAGCGACGAGCCTCTTGCCCCCGCCCTCGTCATTATTACGCCACTATTGTCCATCTGGAAGTACTGGTCCGCGTATTCTCCGGCTACGTCCCGAGCTCTCGAGAGCTCATTCATGATGTAGATTTCTAGAGACTCTTCAAGAGATTGTCCGGGAAGACGTTCCAGCGTGCCCTTTCGATAACTCTCAATGTATTCATCCACCTTCTCCTCAGCCTTTGCAATCGCCTTTGTGATCTTCTCCTTAGTAGCCGGCGCCAGTTGGAGCTCGTCCATTGCATAAGTGAATCCGCGTAGAAGCATGTAACGGTCCAAGAGTCTCGTGGTAGCGTTGAGGAACCTTCTAGCCTCCTCCGCCCCGTAGTCCTTGACGATTCGATGGAATAGACTTTCAGATTTTTCCGCGCCGATCGAGGCTTTGTCGATCACGCCTTGTTCGAGGATTCCGTCTTTGATGACTACGAACGCGTCGTATGGGCAATCATGCATGACACCCTTGTCACAGTCTTGGCACTTGTAGTAGCTCGAAAGATTTGANTTTGAGACGAAGTTGAACCCTTTCGGCAGTACGATGCTGAAGATCTGCTTCCCAGTCCATCGCTCTTCCGTCTTTACGGTGACCGGTTCTGGCATCGGACCCTCATAGCCTGCGGCGGCGATGAGCTTGGACACGTCCTGGCGGTTGAGCATCGTGGATTTTTGCGTCAGCAGAAAAGCTGCNGTCAGGGAGTCGCGTATTGCGGCAATGATTGGTCCACCGTATCTTGGTGAGAGAATCTGGTCTTGTACCTGCATTAGGAGTCGGGCTTCAGTCCGAGCCTCTTCTCCCTGCGGAACNTGCAAGTTCATCTCATCACCGTCAAAGTCGGCGTTGTATGGAGTGCACACTGTCGGGTTTAGCCTGAACGTCTTGTAGGGCAGGACGCGGACCCGATGTGCCATTATTGACATTCTGTGAAGGCTTGGTTGACGGTTGAACAGCACAATGTCTCCGTCTCGGAGATGTCTCTCGACGACGAACCCGGGCTGAATGGCTTCTCCGACAACTTTTCTGTCGGTGACGAATTCGAGACGGACCCGTCTTCCATCCGGGCGGACAATGTATAATGCTCCCGGATAATTGTCCGGGCCGTTATCGATCAGCCGCTTCATCTCCTCGATATTGTGACCCGTGACTTTCTCGGGAATCGTAAGCCTGCTCGCAACATCTAGTGGGACTCCAACCTCGTTGATGTCGAGGTTGGGATCAGGGGACACGACTGTTCTAGCGGAGAAGTCGACCCTCTTTCCGGACAGGTTTCCTCGGAATCTGCCTTCTTTCCCCTTCAGCCTCTGAACCAGGGTCTTGAGTGCTCTGCCTGACCTATGTCTAGCGGGAGGGAGACCTGAGACTTCGTTATCAAAGTACGTCGTTACGTGATACTGGAGCAACTCGTGAAGTTCCTGGATGATATTGATGGGCACACCTGATTCGAGCGCCTCTGAAAGTTTCTGATTGATCCGTATGATGTCGACAAGCTTGTGCGTCAGGTCGTCCTCGGATCTGATTCCAGACTCAAGAGTTATGCTGGGTCTTACCGAGACAGGTGGGACGGGCATTACTTGAAGGACAGCCCACTCTGGCCGCGCGGCCTTCGGGTCTAGACCTAATAGGATGAGATCGTCGTCTGTTATCCTCTCNAGTCGCTCTCGAATTGTGCTGGGCGTTAGGCGTACTGCTCCGCCTTCCGCGACAATCTCGTGGAAGGTCGTTGGTTTTCCATGCTCGATAGGATACTGTTTTTGGCTGCAGTGAGGGCACTGCTGGGTTTTCTTCGCGTCTCGGATAATCTCGTCCAGAAACGCGTCGGGTACGGTGTTGAGCCGCTCTTTCAGTTCTGCATATCTGGCCCGGTATTTCTCGATCTTTTCTTCGGTAAGTAGGATTCTTCCGCAGTTTCTACATGTAATTGATAGGAGTCGATGTGTTAGCTTTGCGAAGCTGACGTGAATTACGGGTTCAGACAGTTCGATGTGTCCAAAGTGTCCGGGGCATGCGGAGGCTGTGTTCCCGCAGGTCTTGCACTTTTGTCTTGGTTCGAGGGTTCCTAGTCTGCCATCCATTAGACCCGAGACGATGGGCACTCCGTCCTCGTCGTAGGTGTCTGCAGCCTGTACCTCTACTGCTGATATCTTTCTGAGCTCTGTCGGTGACAGCAGTGTGAAGCGTATGCTCTGAATGACCTTGGCTGTCTCGTCTACGGTTGCGAGTGCCATGGCTTAGGCCCTCTCCTCGAGGTTCAGTCGAGGCGCAATCCCGAGGGCCATGAGTTCCTGTACTAGCAGTTTGAACGCGTAGGATATTGCGACGGGGGAGATCTGGGCTTTCTCTGCGTCTATNCTACAGATGTACTTGTTCTGTTTAATATCGTGGTATGCTAGGGTCCCACAGACTTCGCAGACGTANGCTACGTACTTGTCAGACTCTTCGAGCAGCCTNTCTCNCANTAGTGCGCTTGCCCCGTGTCCGATGAGGCAGTCTCGTTCCATTTCTCCGAATCTGAGACCTCCGCCTCGAGCTCGTCCCTCGGTGGGCTGTCGCGTGAGCATTTGGACTTGGCCGCGGGCTCGCGCGTGCATCTTGTCTGAGACCATGTGGTGCAGTTTCTGGTAGTAAACGACGCCTATGAACAGGTCAGCCGCAAGTTTCTCTCCGGTAATTCCGTTGTAAAGTGCTTCTCTACCACTACTCTGGAATCCTAGCTTCGTGAGTATGTCGCCGATGGCTTCAGGGCCGATGTTTTCGAAAGCTGTCCCATCCACGATCTCGCCCATCTGCGATGCAGCTTTTCCTCCCAGAGTCTCGACGAACTGGCCGATTGTCATTCTGGACGGTATGGCGTGTGGGTTGATTATCACGTCTGGGACTACGCCGTCAACTGTGAACGGCATGTCTTCTTGAGGGACTAGGAGCCCGATGACTCCCTTCTGTCCGTGGCGTGAGGCGAACTTGTCGCCCAGTTCTGGGACGCGTAGATCCCGGACCTTCACCTTGACAAGTTTGCTACCTTCAATCGACTCCGTGACGAATATCTGATCTATCGTGCCTTGTTCAGAAGGCCTCATGGTCACAGACGAGTCCCGTTTGGTTGGACCCTTGACCTCAAACTCTCGATACTCCTCCAAGAATCTTGGAGGACTCGTTCTACCTACTAGGACAGTGTTTCCCGTAGTCTCTGCTTCGGGCGAGATCATACCGTCTTCTTCTAGAAGACGGTAGTAGCGGTCTCCTCTGTAGCCTCTAATGCCAGCTTCAGGGATCTCGAACTTGTCCCTCAGACCTCCTAGGTACTGGCGACTCTCCGCCTCGTAGATCCTGTAGAATGTGGATCTGAAAAGCCCCCGGTCTACGGATGATCTATTGATGATAATCGCGTCTTCCATGTTGTATCCCTGGAAGGACAGGATCGCGACTACAACATTCTGTCCAGAGGGGCGTTCTAGATAGTTGAAGATCTCCATCGGCTTCGTCTGCACAACAGGGGTCTGAGGATAGTGGAGAAGATGGGAGCGCGAATCAACCCGTGTGAAAAAGTTCGTAGAGAAAACACCTAGCGCCTGTTTCGCCATGGCCGACTCGTACGCGTTTCGTGGAGATTGGTTGTGCTCCGGGAACGGTATCAGACTTGCGGCTATTCCGAGCATTACATAGGGCGCGATTTCGAGGTGAGAGTGATCCTTGCGCAGTTCGTGCTCGTACATTGCCACGAGCGCGTTTTCTTCCTCATCCGCATCTAGGAGTTCTACTACACCGCTACGGACAAGATCCTGCCAGTTTACCCGTCCGTCGTCCACTGACGCCAAGTGTTCTTCGGTGAGTCGGGGTCTACCTGCGTCAGCGACGATTAGCGGGCGTCGTACTCTGCCTGGGTCGCAGTTGATGTAGAGTTCTTTTCTTCCGCTCTCGACTTCCGGTGGGTGATATCCAAAATTTACCTCAGAACTTATCTTGCCCTGCCGACGGTATTCCCTCAGCTCTTCGGCCAAGGCCATGGGATCCTTCGAATAGCCAGCGATTATGCCATCGACAACTACCTTCCCGCCAGTCGCACGGAGTTTCTTGTCGGACTCTTCGATAGGTATGACTCCCATTCGACGAAGCTTGTCAACCATCTCATGGGGATCGATTCCGACGCTGATGCTACTGGAAAGGGCTAGATTCTTGACCAGTCCGCAGTTCGAGCCTTCGGGCGTCTCGTCAGGGCAGAGTCTTCCGTAGTGGGTAGGGTGAAGATCCCGGGCCTCCAAATTAGGCTGGCTTCTGCTAAGGGGTGATTGGAGACGGCGTAGGTGGCTTAGAGTGCTGACGAAGTTTGTTCTGTCGAGTAGCTGTGTGACTCCTATTCTTCCCCGGACCCAGTTACCTGTCGCAATGGCGTGTTGTACTCGCTCGGTAATTATTCCAGGTCTGATTGCATTTGCGATAGAGAATTCTATGTGTCGTCTAATGGTTATTCTCTCTAGTTGGTATTTCAGGTCACGAGTTAGGTTTCTGAATGATATTCTGAAGAGCTCGGCGAGGAGGGACCCTGCCAGTTTCAGTCGTTTATTGGCATAGTGATCCTTGTCGTCAGAATTCCTCCTCTCAAGCTTTACCTCAATTATTCGCGTCGCGATCTCAGTAAGGAAGAGTCCTTTCTCCTTCCGGTCTGCAGGGACACGGCCCATGTGCGGGAGGAAGTTTCTATCGAGAACTGACTCCGCCTTTCTGAGGCGGTATTCGTCGACCTGCCCAGGCGCGAGTCTGTTACCGAGATAAAGCAGCGCGTCTCTTTGGCTAGTTGCCTCCAAGGATTTTTCGAATGATCCCTCCAGTTCGTTCTGGACAGGCGGATCAAGACTAACTAGCTCCGCGACCTTTGCATCTTCTTCGAATCCCAGTGCCCGCATTAGAATCATGAACGGTATATCGCTGGGAATCCCAGGCATGGTAACGTAGGTGCCGCCGTCAGCCTTGAGGGTGACTTCTATGCGGGCTCTGAAGCCGACTGTTGTCGAGAATATCTTGGCCTTGTAGGTCGGATTCACTCCAGTATGTTCGACGTCTACTAGGATTCGATTTGCGGCAAGATCTTCTAACGCGACTATTACTCGCTCGGATCCGTTTACTATGAAGTATCCGCCAGGATCAAGTGGGTCCTCGCCGACACCGATCAGATCGTCGCTGGACAGTTTGGAGAGNAGACAGATCCGNGATTTGAGCATGACCGGTAGATCCCCGACGTAAACCATCTCGGGCTGCCCTTCTCGTTCTCCAATGACGGGGATCATCTCCATGTGCAGTGGAGCCGCGTAGGTGAGGTTGCGGATTCGCGCTTCCGCGGGGTAGATGGATCGTTCTGTACCGTCTACTTCTATTACTCGGGGGGCTCCTATCTCGACCTTGCCTAGTTTGATCTTGAGCGGATAGTCTCCTATCTCTATAGGTAGTTCTCCTACTTCATCCACTATTGCTTGGAGTCCGCGTTCGACAAAGTCGTTGTACGAGTCGATGTGTTGCCTGACTAGGCCACTGTCGTGAATGAATTCCTTTGTTAGGTTCCAGAGCTGGGTTGTTGTTACTGCCAAGTTTTCACTTTCAAGAGACTATTTTTCAAAAATCTTCTACTACGTACCGGTAGAAATCAGACTCGCCTGCGGTGGCGCTTTTCCGTATGACCTTGACAATGTCTCCAGGCTTGGCGCCAATCGCTCG
>JGI25390J43892_10000264_pt1 | contig 9745 bp, 9 predicted proteins | sample GraSoi013_2_20cm_FD_43892 | JGI IMG/M metagenome (IMG submission 43892) | reverse complement strand
CCCCGAGGTTCCCCGCAAGATTTGATGAACCAGCTGACGGACCATGGAGGAAAATCATTCCGTTGCTATTGTCGGCGATAATCCGGAGGCACTTCTCCTCTCGGTTCTATATGCTGAAGCTGGCATTTCCAACTATCTCGTGGGACCCTTCGGGGAGGACGGCAGAACACATGCGAACCGACCGGGCTTAGAAGAGGCGCTCTGGCTACTCGGGATCTTCAAGAAGTCCGGGAAAATTAGGATAACACCAGACTACCATCAATTACCTTTGTCTCAAGTTAGGACCTTGATTCTGTCGACTCACGCCTCTAGCCCCGATAAGACGAACGCGTTTGAGATGACTGTTCGGAATCTAGCCCCCGGACTTGCAGCCGGAACCACTATTGCCTTTGCGGGTCTCTGCAAACCCCGCTATACATCCTCCGCAGTAAAGTCAACGATAGAAAAACATGGGGGACTGAAGTTGGGCGTTGATATGAGCCTCTTCTATCTCCCCTTATTTTGGGCGGGCGAGAGCATCACAGAGTTCAAGGAGAAACGGAAAGTGCTAGCTGGGTGGGATGGGACTCTCTCAAGCGCTTTCCAGGAAGAACTGCTTCGAGTCTTTCCGACGCTAAGCCTGACTTCGACAGTGGAAGTCGCGGAAGCATGCGGTCTGTACTCCGCCGTTAGTCGGGAAGTGTCGAGAGCACTCGAACTGGAACTCGCGAAAATGTCAGAATTGCACGGAATCAACTATGATGAAGTGCTACAGCTCTGCCGAGACACCCGAGTTACCCTCACAGAACGGTCTAACCTGATTCCAGAGCGAGAATCGATCGGAACAAGCATAGCTCTGTCCAGCTCGCAGCGAAGNAATGGGCCGAGACTCGTTCGAGCCGCCCACTCCATAAACGAGGAATACCAATCTCAGATAGTGGACATGATAAGAAGAGCACTTAGCCACTGCGGATACCCCTTTAGGAGATCGAGAGTTACAATTCTTGGAACGGATGGGCTGCTCAAGAATCCCTGGTCTAAGCCCGAGTCGCCACCAATAATAGAATCGCTTCGGAAAAGAGGCGCAAGAATAACGCTATACCCAGGAGAAACTGGATCTCAGCCCTGGGCACAAATGGTGGGGGAGCATGCGCGGGTTGAGAGCAGTCTCCTAAAAGCCGTCGCGAAGGCAAGCTGCGTTGTTGTTGCACTTCCGAAATCATCTGCCTCTGCGCTTGACGCAGAGCAGCTTGCAACCGAGATGAATCGACCAGGGGCGATCTGCGATCTGACTAGAGTTCTGGAAGCTTCAAATGTTGAGAGGGCCGGCCTCTTCTACACGACAATAGGAAGAGGCACCCTCGACACATGAAACGTGTGGCCGTTGGCGTCATAGGCACAGGCTTCTGGGGCGAAAACCAAGTCCGGGTCTTTCGTCAGAGTCCAATGGCCGACCTCGTAGCCATCTGCGACACGAACGAGAAGCGAGCCAAAGAGATCGGTACCAAATACGGGATCCCATGGTATTCAGACCTAGGCAAATTTCTTCGAGTACCCAAACTCGAGGCGGTCACTGTCTGCACGCCCACCCAGACCCACATGAACGTCGGCCTAGTTGCGATCGAAGCCGGCAAGAGTCTTCTCGTCGAGAAACCTATGACGGGCGACGAGCAGGCCGCTGACAGGCTCGTGAAGTCAGCGAGGAGAGCGGGGGTAAAGCTCCTCGTTGGTTTCATCGAGAGATTCAACCCTGGCGTAAGGGCTGTGAAGAAAATGTTGAAGCAGAGGGTAGTGGGAGATGTGATCATCGCAAGTGGCCGTCGTGTAGCCAGATGGCCGATACGCATTGGAGATGTAGGGGTCGTCAAGGATACTGCAATACATGACATCGATGCAATGAGATATCTGTTAGAAGAGGAGGTGTCCGCGGTCTTTGCGCAGACCGGCTCTCTGAGAAAGCATTCATACGAAGACTATGCTGAGATCATGCTGCGCTTCAAGGAAGGCACCACAGGGTTCATTGATGCGAACTGGTTGACGCCGAGGAAGGTCCGAACCCTAATCATTACCGGTAGCGAAGCCACCATAGACCTCGACTACATCACCCAAGAAATCACCCTGGAAAATTCGGAGCGACTCGTCAAACCCTTTACCCCGTGGGCTGAGCCTCTCAAACTCGAACTAGAGAACTTCATAACAACCATCATCCGCGACTCAAAAGAGACCCCTTCAGGAGACGACGCTCTCAGAGCAATAAGAGTCTGCGACGCCGCTTTGAGATCTGGTAAGTCGAAGACTCTTATGAAGCTGAACGCAACGTAGCGCTGGGATCAAAATCCATCCCTCCCTCAGGGAGCGTTTCTGCGAACCCACAGTTCTTCTCAGAACAGAGACAGGTTAGTCATGGTCAAGCTTATCTCTCGAAGGAATGTCGCTGATTCAGACCGAGATTGAAGAGACGCCTGATGGAGATACTGGCCTGCCCGATCGACAAGCATTACCCTCTTGAACTTCACGTCTTCGAAGAGAAAGAAGAGATCACCGAAGGCTTACTCGTTTGCACCGAGTGTGACCGATGGTATCCTATCTCGGACGAGATCCCGCAGATGCTGCCGGACGATCTTAGAGAAGCCAAAGAGGATCTTGAATGGTTACGCAAATGGAAAGGCCAAGTGCCTGAGAAGGTCCTTACTCAGGGAAGGCCGTTCAGACTCGAATCCTGACAGCCGTCTACAGGCTAGAACTCAAGCGTCCAAACAGGGGGCGTACTCAGAGTCCTAACATCCACCAGAGTCTATCCAGGTTTGTCAGTGCGTTCGTTCTGATCCTGTTCCGGAGTATTGTGCGGCTTGGGAGATGTACCAATATTCCTTGATTCTGACTGCACAATTTGTGCAATCGTTCTCCATGGGAGAGTTGCTGACGATTTCTCGGGAAGAATCCCGCCAGGCCTAAAGGCTAGTATTATGATGAGTAACGAAGCGAACATCAGGTATTCGAGCCAGTTAACGTCGAATGGAATGTAGCCCTGGAAGTAGAACTTCACCTGGTCGACGACCTTGAACAGGAAGGTGAAGGCAAATGCGCCTAGGGCAACGCCGGCATTGTTTGCTGCTCCGCCGATGATTAGCATGACCCATATCCAGAAGGTCCAGGTTACTCGAGTCCAGGTTTCCGCGTTCACTGCGCCGACATAGAAGGTGAGAATGGCGCCTGCCACCGCACTGATCGCAGACGCGACTATTATCACGTTACGTCGAACAGCAGCATCATCCTTTCCAAGTGCTCTTGCAGCAACCTCGTTGTCTCGAATTGCTCTGAGGGTCCGTCCCAGAGGGGATCGAGCAACTCTCTCTGCGTAAAGGTAGACTAGAAACGCAAACGCGGCGACTAGCACCAGCACGACAACGTCTCTTACCTCGATTCCTGTTTCGGCCCAGGCAAATACATCTGGTACTTCGATACCCTGACTGGCCCCAATGAGAGGCTGATAACCTCCGAGGAAGATTTGGAACAGTTGAGCGGATGCCAACAGGAGCATGCCGAGATAGTCTTCCCTCAATCTGATGGCTGGATAGGAGGCTACAAATCCAAGCACTGCCCCTACAAGTGCAGCGAGCAGGACCCCCAGGACTAGGAGTTCTATGGATAGAATGATGTTTTGTGAAAGCCCAGTATTTACGCTTGGGATTATCGTAGCTATGAAGCCGTTGTAGTTTCCGTGAGTATTTATGCCGAGAACTATCGCAGCAACCCGGCCCGAGACTGAGCCGGCGGCCGCTGCCCCAGCTGCGACGAACATAACCTTTCCGAAGTTTGGAACTCCTGAGAATCCTGCCTCAAGGTTAAGCGTAAGGGAAACCACGAGGTAGAGCGCGTAGGCTGTTCCGAGGTCAATTAGGAAACGGATTATGTCGATACCGAACAAGACGAACATGGGAACGTCCATCTACGTTCCTCCACCAATTCCAAATGTACCCCGGAGTCGAATCAAGATCGATCGAAGATTCTGGCCGACCTTAATCGCAATCAGTCGGAAGTTTTGGGCCAGTGACCCTATGATCCTTCTCCATCTCACAGAGACAAGACCTTGCGGAAACAAGAGCAGTGTTACGACCATGATGACCAGTGGAACTCCTTTTTGATAGATCTGAACCCATGATCCGAACAGTTCAGCACCCTCTTGAGTAAGGAGTATTTCGCTAGCTCCAACAATGAGTCCACCAAGCGCTGCTCCGTATATGCTGGCTAATCCTCCGAGCACGCTGGCCGCGAAGATCTCCACGATAAGGTTGGATCCCGCAGACGTTCCTCCAGGGAGCCAGAGGCTATAGTACGAGCCTGACAGGGCGGCAAAACCTCCTGCTAACCACCATGCGAAAACGTAGGTTCGCTCCACGTCGATGCCAAGAACGCGGGCTAGACTTGGATTCTCGACCGACGCTCTCATCGCTATTCCGAATCGCGTCTTTGTCAATAGCAAGTATAATCCCGCTGATATCGCAGCGAGAGATACGGGGGCGACGTAGAGCAACCCCGGTCGACCCAAAAGAGAGAAGTCGGTTCCAGGGGTAGCGCTAAGCGCAATGAAGTACTTAGTATCGATGATCCCGTAGAGGGACGTCAAATAGTCGGAGTAAATCCCGAATATTCCTACAAAGGCGATGTCTACTGCGAGAGTAGAAATCATCAGAGCGACCAACGATGAGCCCCTCCTCGCCAGCACTCGGAGAACTCCCAAGTACATAGCGACTGAACCAACTCCTCCAAGGGCGAAGGCAAGGGGAGCAGAGACGTAAGGATTGATGCGGTCGACGCGAAGTAGCGAGAAGGACGTATAGATTCCCACTGTCACAAACGAGCCATAGGCGAAGTTTGGCACTTTTGTCGTGAGGTAGGTCAGAGTAAGCCCCATCGCCATGAGTCCGAAGAGAGAAGCATAGACGATTGTGTCTAGTAGGTAGGGAGGTATGATCGGCCTTACCGAGTAGACAACGATCGCCCCGAAGCTGAGGATAGCTACGATTGTGAGTATTACAAGAACGAGGATTCGTTTCCTGGTCCGTCGCGATGGAGCGGGTCGAGAAGAGAGCATTGACCTAAGGAGTTTCAAACGTGTCTCAAACTCTAATATGGCTTATATCGGGAATTGCGACGGTTGAGAATCGAAATCGAAATGCAATCTCAACCCCAATCTCAACCCATGTCACCTCCCGCCAAGAAGATGGTTTCAAGGGCCATCGCTCTGATTCTGCTAGTTGTCGGAGTTGGAGTCGGTGCAGGCATCACCTATGCTTCACTACTCGCCGGAGGAGAGTTCAACAGCGGACTCTGCGCCTCGGGTCGCACATTGCAGATAGGATTGCTGACCGACAAGACCGATGGACTATCCTCGCAAGGAGTAAGAGCAGCCTACGCGGCTCAACAAGCAATAACCGACATCAACACCTACCTGTCAAATGCAGGGTGCAATCTGAAGTTCGGCGTATCTATAAGCGACTACCAGCTTGACAGTTCAATCGCGCTCACCAATCTTCAGAGCTTTGCTGCTGCAGGCGTTCAGGTTGTAGTCGGGCCACTGAACAGTGGAGCCCTCCAGAACTTAATTACATACGCGGATTCGAACCACATAGTACTGATCAGTCCCTCCTCGACCTCCGCGGCGCTTGCAATTCCCCAGTCCTCGACAAAATACTACTTCCGAACAGCACCTGACGACAGGTGGCAAGGAATGGCTGACGCAAGAATGATCCAGGCAGAAGGGGCTACGAAGCTGATCGTCGTGCAGAGACATGACACCTATGGAGACGCGCTTGCAAACGCGACGGCTTACAATTTCAACTACCTTCTGACCAACAAGGCCGGTACTGTTAATTCGAATGGCTGCTTGGCTGCTGATACAGTCTGCATAATCCAGTACGATCCAAAGACCACAGATTTCACAACGACCGTAACCGCATTGGATAAAGCCTACACGGCACTCAACGCCACGAGCTATATCAACCACGTAGCGATCGATTCAGTCGCCTTCGAAGAATTCACCCAAATGATCTACCAGATCAACACACAACACCAGAATCTCCTCAAAGGAACCCTACCAGGATGCAATTTTGGGTCAGGTGCGGTGCCAGGATGCACTGATAGCACTGGCAAAAATCTGACGGGTACGACCTCTATTTGGACGGGCACCGACGGCCAGTCTCAAGACACCGTAATATCAAACAACAGCACTTCTAGCGGATACTTTGCCAATAACCGGCTCCCCTCCACAATCTACGGCTTCCTCAACAATACCAAGGCCTATGCACTCGACGCGGTATTTCCCAGCATATCGAACGGTAACGTCTGCGACAACTATTGCCGAGGCACCTACGACGACATGTGGCTCGGTGCTCTCGCCACAGTCAGCGCCGGAGCATACAGTGGGACAAAGATACAGCCAATCATGGCGACGGTCGCTGCGAACTATTACGGCGTGACAGGCTGGAACGGTCTCGACTCGAGCGGAGACAGAGTAGCAAGCATATACCAAGTCTGGAAGGTTGTGGCAAGTGGCAGCGCCTACACATGGGCATACGCGGGCGAATGGACAGCGGATCAGACGCCTAACACACCAGGCACACTAGACCACTTCAACCCGTACTAGGCGGAAGGCTAATCCGCCTAACTCCCCCTTTTTCATCTAGTCAATTTTGAAGACAGCGAGCATCTTATCGGTAACGGATATCCGAAAATCATTCGGCAACCTACATGCACTTGACGGAGTCTCCCTAGAGATTGAAGAAGGAAGCGTCAGTATTCTAATCGGTCCAAACGGGTCTGGAAAAACCACTCTCATCAATGTAATGAGCGGACTGTACAAGCCCGACTCTGGTAGAGTCCTTCTCCGAGGGAAGGATGCCACCGGCCTCCCTCCTTACGAGCTCTACCACCTAGGACTAGCTAGAACGTTTCAGATCCCGGCTCTGTTCTGGAAACTAACTGTCCTTGAGAATCTCCTGGTCGCGGGAAGGAAAAACCCAGGTGAAGGGTTCTTCAAATCGGTTCTCATAACGGGTCTAAGATCTCGGCAGGATTTCCTCAAGCCTTGGCTTGATACAACAGCAGGCTGGCAAGTGATCCATAGCCTGGCGGCAGTAAGAAAACTGATTCGGAAAAGATATTTCGTTGACCGACTGTTTCGTAGGCGAGCCATAATTGGCTTCTTAAAGCAGTTATTTGCTGCCAGCGTGAAACCATGGAGGAACTTCTTTACTCTAGCCTGGCTGGAAGGGGAGAAAGAGGCTACTCAGAAAGCGGGAAGGATCCTGAACCTGTTGGGGTTGTCAAGATTCTGGAATCAACCAGCCTACCTACTCAGCGGAGGCCAAATGAAGCTCGTGGAAATCGGGAGGGCTTTGATGGCAGACGCGAAGCTCCTTCTGCTCGACGAGCCCGTGTCCGGCGTAAACCCAACCCTCGCTCACGAAATATTTTCGCGAATATTGCATCTTAGAGACGAACTCGGCATCACATTTTTCATAGTGGAACATAGGCTCGACATTGCCCTGAGGTATGTTGACCAGATGTTCGCTATGGCATTTGGGCAAGTAATTGCGTCGGGAAACCCCGACCAAGTCATGAGGAACNCCAGAGTAATGGAAGCATATCTGGGTGGTTAGACTGCTCACAGTCGAGCGTNTCTCTGCGGGCTATGGCAACCTTCAGATTCTAAATGATATCTCAATCAAAGCAGAACCGAATCAGATAACAGTAATTGTCGGCCCAAACGGTTCAGGCAAGAGCACACTGCTCAAGACCATAGCAGGAATCACGAACATCTATCAAGGCANGATCAACCTTGACGGAAGAACCATATCAAAGCTTCCTCCTCACGAAATAGCCCGCCTAGGAATTGCCTATCTTCCGCAAACTGATAGCACCTTCACACAGCTAACTGTAACGGAGAATTTCAAAATGGCGGGCTANACCGTGGCAACTGAAGATTTCGATCAAAGAAAGAGAAACGTCCTCGAAATGTTTCCCAGGCTTTCTTCATACATGAAGACCAAAGTATCTCATCTAAGCGGAGGAGAAAGACAGATGGTGGCGATGAGTATGGCCTTGCTGAGGAAACCCAACACGATCATGTTCGACGAGCCGACTGCAAATCTGGCACCAATAATCGCCACGGAAGTGCTGAATACGATAACTTATCTTTCAAGAAATTCTGGGCTTACTATCCTGCTAGTGGAGCAAAACGCCACGAGAGCCCTGCAAATAGGACACTCAGCATATCTCCTTGTTAATGGGACGACCATTTTCGAAGGCTCCGCCAAGGCATTACTGGAACATCCGGAACTTGGCAAACTCTACTTGGGTCTGACAGTACCCCAGCCCACTTGATAAGATCAGTAACCGCCCATCTATTAGTGCGAAACGGCTTGTCGGACAAAATCGACGAGAAACTAAAGAAGCGCGAGGAGAGATACGATCGGGAGCGACGCGTCAGGATAAAATCAAGCGAAGATCTGGAGACTCTCGAAGAAGTCTTTGACAAACGGACACTTCTGACAATCCTGAAGATTCTCAACATCGGAAAACTGAAGGAAATAACGGGGGTCCTCAAAGCAGGCAAAGAGAGTCGGGTCTATCACGGACTCGACCCGCAAGGCAAGGAGGTAGCAGTAAAGATATTCCTGACATCCTCCAATATTTTCAGACAGGGCAGATTGAAGTACATTCAGGGGGATCCGAGATTCAAGGACATACCTCACGACACGAGATCCCTTGTCGACATGTGGGCTCTGAAAGAGTACAAGAACCTGGAGCTAGCTGGTCAGGCCATAACGGTGCCCGCACCCATATACGTGGAAAAAAATGTCATCCTCCTGCAATTCATCGGAAAAGAAGGAAAATCTGCCCCCCATCTCCGCGAGGTACCCCTTGAAGCGCCCGCTGGCTGGTACAAGAAAACCCTTGAAATGATGAAGGACCTTCACGATAGGGTGAAGCTGGTTCATGGAGATCTAAGCGAGTACAATATCCTAGTTCCAGACGGATACCCAGTCTTCATAGATTTTGCACAAGCTGTAACAATGGAGCATCCCGAAGCGAAGCTGTTCTTGAAGAGAGACCTAGAAAACTTGAACCACTACTTCAACGGACTAGGAGTCAAGACCCGTCCGTTCGAAAAGGTGTTCCCGGAGATAGAATGATGGCAGAAACGAGAATGAATGCAATGATCCCGAAAGAGAGGATCGGAGTACTTGTCGGGCCAAAAGGATCAGTGAAGTCAACGATCGAGCAGAAGCTGTTTGTTGACCTGAAGATTGACAGCGAGTCAGGGTCCGTCGATATTGGAGTAAAACCCGATTCTCCCGATCCTTCCTTCGCCTTGAGAGCAAAGGATATGGTTCTGGCGATAGGAAGAGGATTCTCCCCACCCAGGGCCTTCTCGCTATTCAACGAGGATTATACTTTCGACATCGTCGACCTGCATGACTACTTTGGCAAGAACGAGGCGGAAATACGGCGAGTCGACGGCCGAATCATTGGCAAGGAGGGAAGGGCCCGACGGAATATCGAGGAATTGACCGGGACCTTGATCTCGGTTAGCGGACACACGATCTCGATCATTGGGACTTTCGAATCAGTGTCTATGGCCAAGGACGCGTTGGAGAAGTTGATCGAGGGCCGGCAACACGGGACCGTGTATAAGATTCTTAAGAAGAGGAGAAAGAAAGTCAAGAAGGAGAAAGCTCTAGGACTGTGGGAAGGGTCAGAG
>JGI25390J43892_10000260_pt1 | contig 9794 bp, 15 predicted proteins | sample GraSoi013_2_20cm_FD_43892 | JGI IMG/M metagenome (IMG submission 43892) | reverse complement strand
ACGACGGCCTCCTAATGTGATGATCAGTCAGTCCTTGAACATTACAGTTAGAGGGGACCGAAGCTATCACCAAAAAAGCAACCGAAGAGTTGACAGTGCCGTATCCATTAATTTTCAAATTTCTCTATGACGAGACTATGCCAAAACCGATGGTCAAGCCAGTCTCGCCGTCGCCGGGTTTAACATTTGAAGAGTTCCGGGAACTTGTTGGGAAGCTAAAAGACATGTCCGAGACTTTGGCGGGAGAACTGGCTACTCATGCGGGGAGCAAGAAAGCGGAAAAGCTGTNGAGAGAGTGTCACGATCNATCTGTCGCAATTGTAGGGTTCTGGGGTCAAGGAGCCTAAGTCGTCGGACCTTACCTACAACCCATTGAGTTCGAACCACTAACGTGATCTGACAGGTCCGGATTTTATCTCGAGAGTCGCTGTATCTCCTTTCCGTNTCTTGATGGAACGATCTGGACTTGAGCCTTCGAAAATTCGTGGTCAAACTCTCGGTGTTGCTTGAACCAGTCCAAGAATATGGCTAGGGCGCCCACTTCGCTCATGGGTTGGTTGGTGACTGATATGTTCCAATCGGCGAGTTTGAAGATCTCTNCCGGCATCTTTTCAGACCCGACGACTATGAGAAGATCCATGTCGGCCTCCCGGATTTCTGGCAGTATTTTCGGTAGCGGTAGCCCGTAGGCTGTCAGATGGACTATTCGTCCTCCCGCGGTTCTCCAGTCCCGGATAGCCTGTTTCCATGGTTTTCCGCTTTGGACCTCGAAGGGTCCCCCGAACCTGTTCGTCACGTCTCGGATTGTGGATTCCACAACCTTGTCCTCTTGGTCTGCAATGATGACTCCGTCAGCCCCAAGCGCTCGGGCGGTGAGGCAAACGTGGGTGGTCACTCGTGAGTCTCTGAAGACCCGGTGGCCTATCCGGAGAATGAATATTCTCGCCAATGGTGGCGAACTGNTTGGTTAGGGCACTAGATTAAATTGGAGAAGAGCACAATATAGGGTGTATCGAGGGTTATCAGAGATTATGGGGAACCATCACGATGATCTTGCTCGTTTGGCCAGCTTCTTTGGAGGAGAGGAAGCTATCAACGTGGTCAAAGCGCTAGCCCAGGCTGGGACCACCACCGATGATGTTATCGCGACCCAGGCTAACGTANGGNTGAACACCGCCCGTAAGGTTCTCTACAAGCTCTACGACCATGCCCTAGTGACATGCCAACGGTCGAGGGATGAGAAGACTGGATGGTTCATCTATCACTGGAAGCTGCAACCAGACCAGCTAGACGCGTTCGTCCGAAGCAGGAAGAAGAAGGCTCTAGAGACNTTGCGGACACGGCTAGAGTTTGAGAAGGGTCATAGCTTCTTCATGTGTAAAGAATGCTTGAACGTGCGGGTGACGTTTGAAGACGCGATGGAGTCCGCTTTCCGATGTAGCGGCTGNAACGGTCAGATGGTAAGTGATGATAACCGTAAGACGATACAGTTGCTTGAGGACCTTTCGCGCAAACTGGAGTCGGAGCTCTCTGACCGTCCCGCTGCCTTCGTCACCGAAAAGATCTGATCCACAGAGAAAGGATGGTCTTGGCTGAGGGTTGGCAGAGAGCCACCCTTGCCGAGAAGATTCCTGAACCAGTTCTGAACCGGGGACCCAAGCCAGTCTGGAATGTTCTCTCGAGAGAGGCTCAAGGTCTAAAGGTCGACTGGGAGATCGCGGCCCCACAGGAATGGCTGCAGATCCGGGCTAGGGGAGATGATGCTGAGACATTTGTCAATCTTCTAAGGGAAAAGTTCGGAGAAGCACCAGTTCTCCGTTCGAAGGTGGAGCGCTGGGACGTTCGCAAAGGATTCCTCACTGGATCAGGCAGGGTAGGCTTCGGCGTCTACGTAGACATGGGAATTCTCGAGCCTGCGCGTAAGGATGCGCTCTACCCTCTGCACAGAATGAGGGCTCAACTATCAGATGGCGAGTCGCATTCTTCCCGGGAAATTATGCAGGAGAATGGCCTGGCTGATTATTTTCCAGTCGACGTGATTGTTACAGAGCTTCAGGGAGAGAACGTAACTGTCGAGCTAGCTGACAGGACCCGAGATCAGCTTCTATGGTGGAATAAACTGCTCTTCGACCGGGTAATTGCTGTTGGCATCGATAGAGACTATGCGGAGAAAGTTGTGCAGTCTGCAAATCTTGGACTTGACGTTATCAAGATCGAGACGCTCTCTCTCTTGGTACAGTGTCTGGTCTGCAAGCTTGACACGGACGCCCCCGGAGTCATCGCAAAGATCGGGAATCGGCTCAGAGGAGTTGGATTGACCGCTTTCAAAACTCCCGCGAAAAGGCTTCTCGTGTAGAACATAANAGTGAAAATTAGATAGCCTTGTTTTCCGCTAGTTTCTTGATTGATGCCTTCGAATAGCCCAGTTCTTGAAGCACTTTTCGCGTATCTTGGCCCAACCTCGGGGCCGGATTCGAGAAGCCCTTATGGTCTTTGATGAATCGTATCGGTGAAACTAGTTCTGGGATATCAGATCTAGTGGATTTGAACAGACCNCGATTTTTGATCTGCGGATCTCTCACCATCTCTGCGATCTTGTAGACTGGGGCTGATGGAACTCCGTTCTCATTCAGCGCTCTGCTCCAGTACGCTGTAGTGTTCNTTCGTAGTCGTCCAGCCAACATCGGGATCAGCTTTGCCCTGTTGCGTACTCGATCGGGATTGGTACTGAACCGTTTCTCCTCTGATAATCTCTCAAATCCGAGAGTGCGACACAGCGCTTGCCATTGCGAATCATTACCCACAGCTATGACGAGTTCCTTGTCTTTGCAGTTGAAGGCTTGATAGGGAACAATGCTAGGGTGGGCTGAACCCATTCTCCTGGGTTCTTTCCCAGTCGCGAAATAGTAGGTTGCCAGATAGCTNAGCCAGGAAACGATCGAGTCGTAGAGTGAGATGTCGATGTACTCTCCTCTTCCAGTCACTAGTCGCCGGGAGAGACATGCGAGAATTGCCGTTGATGCGTAGTGACCTGCTGCGATGTCTGCAACAGGAATACTTACTCTGACGGATGGACGACCTTCCTCGCCAGTGGTGCTCATGATCCCGCTCATCGCGAACGCGACGATATCGTAGCCGGGTCGGTCGCGGTAGGGACCTGTCTGTCCAAATCCTGAGATGGAGCAGTATACGAGGGCCTTGTTCAGTCGTCGGAGTCTCGCGTAGTCGAGATTGTACTGAGTTAGCGAGCCAGGACGGAAACTCTCGACCAGAATATCGGAATCTTGNANGAGTTGCCGGATTATTTTCTGGGCTGCCGTAGTCTTGAGGTCGAGTGTGATGCTCNTCTTTCCACGGTTGAGGCTGAGAAAATAATGGCTTAGACCCTTGACGAAAGGGGGCCCCCAGGAGCGGGTCTCGTCGCCGTACCCGGGTTTCTCGACTTTGATGACCTCGGCCCCTAGGTCTGAAAGTATCATGGTGCAGAAGGGTCCCGCGAAGTCCTTGGTCAGGTCGATGACTCGTAGACCCTTGAGTGGCTGAGCCATGCGCTTATCTCAAGGCCCCAGCCAAATTAATGCCTAGCTTGACCAGTCGCGAGGCCGTCGCCGTCCAAGAGAAGCCCTTGGCAGAGGTCTTGGTCGAGGGCGAATTGTCGCCATTTGAGGATGAAGCTCTTTATCGGATATTGCGAAGGNCTTTCNGGGTAGAGCATCCATCATATGCCGAACTTTCGGACGAGGATTTGGNCACNCGAGTCAACGTGACGTTCCATTATCCCTATGTCACGGCGATTTTTACAAATGTTCTGAGGGAAAACTGGCGTGAGCTCAAGGAGCTACTTAGACAGGTCAGATATCGGAGAGGAAGAGCGGGCGCCGCGGTTACGTTCACATTCGTAGGGGAGAAGAATAGGCTGGTTTTCAGATCCGGAGTTCTTGAGGAGAAAGAGTTGAGTTCTGCCTTGGACCAGATCGGACATCTTACCGGGATTCTGGGTCAGATGCTACGTCCCGAGACGATGGAGAAGCCGCTGGAGCTAGTCGAGGCAAAGTACGACANGAGGTCTGATAGATGGCACGAGTTCAAAGGATTCGGCTCATCTGATCCGACCGAGAGTTATGTTTTTGACGAATCAAGCTTCCGCTGGGTACGGTCGTAAAGTAGAGAGACATGAGTGACGAGTTTCTTCCTCGCGCCCACTCGAAAAGGTTGGGGGAGCTGGAACGTTCCAACTGGANGAGCCTGAGGGACGGACGGAACTTTGATCGGATAGACCCGGCGATCAGAGAGATTGTCTCGTTGCTGAACAAGAAGGGGTACCGGACGTTTTCATCATGCAGCGGGGGACATCCGACAAATCCTAGATGGAAGATTAACCGTCACGAGAGCGGATACCTCGCATTCTCTCCACCGTCAAATGTGGCCTTCACGCTCTATCTTGGGGTTCGAAAGAAGAATAAAGATTTCACGGTTGAAGCGCAGGCAGTTATCGATGACGGAGATGGGGGGGATAGGGAGACCATGTGCACTCGATTCTACTGGCAACTGTCGGACAGGAAAAAGCACAAGCTAGAGCATTACGGTAGGCTCTTCGCGCAGATGAAAGGCATTGTCGAGGATCTTCCAAGAGAGCCAGGCAACGGAAATGACGTCCTTGCTGGTCTCCTTGGTAAGGAAAATCTTCGGACCGGTCTGAGGATTGTGAGAAGGCAAATGAGACGATTCACGAGCAACTAGTGTAATGGTTCTTTGCCGACTAGAAAAAGAGGGGGGCGGGACCGAGCCGGTTTTACATTGCGGGTGTTTGTTGCAACGTGGGTGTCGATGCTATGTCTGATATCTTCCGGATAATTTCCTTCTCTACGTGTGTTGTCCAGAGCATCTCTGGCACGTCGACTGCGAGGAACAACGCCGATATCAGAAGGGCCTCGACCGCGGCTACCGCAATGTTCTGTATCCACTTTCCGATTCCTATGTGTATGGTGAAGTCGTTTGGCTGTCCTGAAATCATTATGGTGAAGGCTCTGTCAGCGGTTATGATGTCGCGTAGGATGCCTGCCTTCTGGGCTTGAATGATTGTTCCTAGGGGAGCGCCTTTCAATTGCGTCTTGTAGCCATCTGTCTGGAGCTGTTGCACGATCTGGTTAGACAGCTCGTCCAAGTTCCAATTCTTGCTTTGGAATCGCAGAGTTTTCTCAGCTACCATTGATTNTTGCCGAGCGAACTCGGTAGAATGCTTGATTTACACTTTTTCCTAGACGTTGCCTCGCTCTACGTCATGTTATGGATCAAACGAAACATGTGAGCGGGACGGACTTAAAGCTCAGACTGCTCGTTGGGATCGCACGATGGATCTATGACCGGGGCGACATCGCTCTCAGCGGACTACAAGGCTCCAGGTGGAAAACTTCTTCGAATCCGTCTTAGAGAAACGAGCGATCGGATAGACTCTGTAGAAATATCCGGAGACTTCTTCCTGATTCCTGAAGACAGCTTGCCTAAGCTTGAGAAGATGCTAGAGGATGTCCCGTTGAAGGAGAAGGAGCTGAAGCTTCTNGTGGATCGTTTCTTCCGAGGAACCAGCGCACACGCCCTCGGGGTAGCCCCAGATGATTTTGTCAGAGCGATACTCGCGGCCAAGTCTGGAGGCTCAGGGTCCTGACGGAGACTTGGAGACTAGTAGATGTGGAGTACCGGGACGATCCGTTCATGAACATGAGCGTGGAGGAGGCTATTCCACGNGCGGTGGGAGAGGGTGAGGCTCCGAACACTGTTCGTTTCTGGCATAACTCAAACACGGTAGTTCTGGGATGTTTCCAGTCTGCAGCGCTCGAGGTCAATTTCGATGCGTGTAAGGAGACCGGGACGACGGTGGTTAGGCGNTTTACCGGGGGCGGGGCCGTCTATCATGATGTTGGCAATCTGAACTATGCAATCTCATTGAAGAGAGGACATCCACTGGTCCCTGACGTGGATCTTCAACTAGTCTTTCAGAAACTCTCAGAGGGTGCTGTCAAAGGATTACGGAGCCTCGGGGTAAACGCCGAGTTTCAGCCAATCAACGATATTCAGGTTGAAGGGAAGAAACTCTCTGGTGCTGCTGGAAGTATACGATGGGGAGCCGTCTTCCATCATGGCTGCATCTTGGTGGCTTCTGACCTGGCGATTCTCGGAAGGGTCTTGAACGTGCCTCAGGTGAAGCTGGCCGCTCGGCACGTGGCCAGTGTTCAGAAGAGAGTGACGACGGTTCGTGATGAGTTGGGGGAGAATGTGACCACGAGGGATGTAAGGGACAGGATAGTGTGGGGGATAGAGAACTCGTACAGTGTAAGATTGGAAGAGGGAACATTGACGAAGAGTGAGCTGTCGACTGCTAAGGAGCTTTATGACACAAAGTACAGCAAGTCCGCGTGGAACTTGGAGAAATGATCTTGAACAGCTTTGACAGGGTCATGTCTCGACTGGGACGCAGTAAGAAAAATTAAACCGAAAAGTAGTAGAAATAGTTGGGTCGCTTTTTCTATCCCACTATCTCAATGCNTTGCATGAGCGGCCTGTCGTTACGGCTGACGGAAATACGATCGTTCCTTCTCCCAGCCAGCCAGTTCGTAGCCTGGCCGGTACTCTTCCTTCTGACTTCAGCAATCTCTCATCAACCTGCATACTTCCTGGCGCTACTCCTCGTTCTTGCCGCCGACCTCATAGACAAGTCTCCAAGAAACAGAGGACTCTTTCGAGACCTGGTTGCCGGAGGAGCGACAACGGTACTAGCCATATTCCTCAACGATCTAGACGCTGTCGCCATCGGCGTGATTGTTGCCGCGGCCGCAACATCCCGTCTCGTCCAGAAACTAAACTAGAAGACCCGTTCTTATCGCTCACTTCACTGCATGTTGTGAAGGTAACTTTCTTCAACNACATTTTGGCACCCGGTCTGACGTCAAGCTATGCCAATAGTCAAGGTCTTGATGTATAGTGGTCGAACTCAACAGCAGAAGGACGATCTAGCTAGGGCCATCACTGACGCGGTCGAGAATATCGCTAAGGCTCCGAGGGATCAGACCATCGTGGTCTTCCAGGAAGTTGCAAAAGAACACTACTACATCGGAGCAAAGAGAGCATCCTAGCACTCGCGAAACAACTCCCGCACACTTCTTCTGAAGGAGAAGGCCTACAAGTACAAGCCTTGGAGCCGGCCTGAGCCATCTTCGGAGCTACAAATTGCAGTACAAGTACACTGTTCTGACCAACACGACTATCGGGGCTTTCATGTCCCAGCTGGACGGCAACATCGTCCTCATCGCTCTCCCAACAATTACTCGGAGCCTCAACGCTTCAGCTTTCGAAGCTCTCTGGGTCCTGATGGGCTACATCCTCATGACCGCGGTTCTGCTCTTGGCTTTCGGCCGGTTGGCAGACATGTACGGCAAAGTTAGGCTCTACAATCTTGGTTTCGCTATCTTCACCATAGGCTCAGGCCTATGTAGCCTCTCGATCAGCGGCGGAATGCTGGTCTTCTTCCGTCTCGTCCAGGGAGTAGGGGCAGCCCTCATCTGGGCCAACAACGCGGCAATTCTGACAGACGCTTTTCCTCCCAATGAGCGGGGACGAGCTATCGGCGTCAACCTAGTCGCAGGGATCAGCGGCTCCGTCATCGGGCTGATTTTGGGCGGGATTCTCACAGTTGCCCTGGGCTGGCAGTCTATCTTCTGGATCAACCTTCCAATAGGCGCCTTTGCAACTTTCTGGGCTTACAAGAAACTGCGAGAACTAGGCACGGTCCATCATGAGAGGATAGATCTGCCGGGCAACATCCTGTTTGCTGGCGGGCTAACCGCGTTTCTCGTCGGGCTAACCCTTGGTGCGCTGTCAGGATACACTNCAGTTGANGTGGCCATGATGGGCGCGGGATTGTTGATGCTCGCGGGCTTCGCCTATGTGGAATTGCATACNCGTATCCCACTTATGGACTTGACACTGTTCAAGATCCGAGCCTTCACCGCAGGCATACTCAGCAACTTCCTAGCCTCGATAGCCCGGAGCGGCGTTTCGCTCGTCCTCACGATATTCTTCCAGGGAGCACTACTCTACGACGCGTTCAAAGCTGGGGTCGCCTTGATACCCTTCGCGGTAGCGTTCGTCAGCCTTGGACCCCTGAGCGGCTACCTCTCAGACAAATATGGAGCTCGAGGCTTCACAACCGCCGGTCTCTCAATCTCGACCGTCGGCCTTGTGGGTCTGAGCTTTATCCCGGCCGATGTCTCCTACACGGTTCTTGCAATCTTCATGGTCCTTGTAGGAGCCGGGGGAGGGATGTTCGTTGCGCCCAACATGAGTTCTATCATGACCTCAGCGCCGGTGACGAGGAGGGGTGTGGCTTCGGGGATGTCTGCTACTCTCGTGACTACCGGAGCTCTCCTCAGCCTATCAGTCTCCTTCGCCGTCCTAGCAACGAGCATACCATTGAATGTCTTGCAGGCCGTCTTCGCAGGGATACCTCTGCCTTCAGGGGCGCCGAGCGTAGACCTCTTCATCGGGCCAATGCACACGATCTTCATCATAATGGCAGNGATGAGTCTGATAGCGGTCGTCCCTTCAGCTCTAAGAGGTCAGGCAGCCGGAATAGTCATCGACCAGAGACTCGAGGCCCGTGAACAAGTGGCATGAAATGGATTATGAGAACACTGGGTTGCCTGCATTTCTCAACCATTAATTAAGCGACTAGGTGATCTTGACTCATGGTCCTAGTCGCTAAGGACATCGTAGAGAAAGACTTCCTCTCCCTGCCGAGAAACATGAGTGCCCTCGAAGCTGCTCGTCAGATGAAAGCTAGGAGCCATGGTTTTGTAATAATCGCACCAGGAGGCGGCGACCCGGAGGGCATTGTTACAGAATGGGACTTTCTAGCGAAGATTGTGGCGGAAGGAATGGACCCTACCGGGGTGAAGCTGGGGGACATAATGACCAGCAACCTAGTTTCGGTCGATGCGAATGAGGGCATAGACCAGGTGGCCCAGATAATGACTCAGAAAGGAATACGACGGGTCCTCGTCATCTCAGATCACAAGGTTCTCGGAATAATAACCGCGAAGACCATGCTATCGAGGCTGAAGGAGTATATTGACCGCGTCTCCTCCCAGATAGCCCGATTGCAATCGCCAATGTACTAGGGGTCTTGTTACTCGCGCCACTGGCGCTCGTGTTGCGCGACCCAGACCGCTTTGATGAAGTCCTTGTACCCGCTTGTTATCTCGACATAGGCGCGCTCCACGTCCCCCATGTTCGGGATGAGTTGTTTGAGATCCTCCGGGAGGTCGGTCTCTTTCTGAGGTCGGTGAAAGAGCCCTTTGAACCTTCCAAGTTGCGCGGCGAGCTTGTCGGTCCAGTCTTCTTTCCCAAGAATGCGCTCGAATAATGCTTTGAGGTCAACCTCTTCTGCTACGTCCGGTTCGAGGGCGAAAATATCCTCGGCCAGTCTGTGAGCATGCTTCTCGACGTCTTCAGCCACATCATGCCAGGTGAACTTCATGGATGCTCCCTTTCTATCTCAGCCCTCGGCCCCGTTCGTGTGGACGTCGCATCTCGGGATCCAGTAGAGGGATTCAATCCATCCATCAGCTGTTCTCGAATCTCAAGGAACCCAGGTCTAGTATTGTAAACGTCGAGGAAAACAATGTTGTTACTCAGCACGGCACTGTCAACTCTTCGGTTGCTTTTTTGGTGATAGCTTCGGTCACCTCTAACTGTAATGTTCAAGGACTGACTGATCATCACATTAGGAGGCCGTCGTA
>JGI25390J43892_10000257_pt1 | contig 9849 bp, 6 predicted proteins | sample GraSoi013_2_20cm_FD_43892 | JGI IMG/M metagenome (IMG submission 43892) | reverse complement strand
GCGTAGATCCAGTCGCCGCGCGTGCTCAGGATTTTGACTTCGCTTCCGGGAGGCAATCCCAAAACGCTGTTGGCTGTGTCCGCGGTCGCGAGCCGCGCTTGGACATCTTTGCCTGTCACAACAGCAAGCGCGCTGCCTTTACTGCCGCGCTCAAGTTGCCAAGTCGCAACGATCCCTCCGGCAGAGATTAGAAGCATCACAAGCAGCAAGGTGAGCGTCGCACGCGACCGGCGACGGGTGAAAACTAACGCTGCTAAACAAAAAGCTGCGATCCAAAAAGCAACGGCTGCAGTGACGGTGTACTGATTTACGCTCGCAAATTCCAAATAACGTTCAAGCCGGCCTGGTTGCAGCTCAAGCGCATGCGCTTCGTCGCGCGCGATCTGCAAATTGGCCGTGGCCTCGGGATGATGCGGCTCCAGGACGAGCGCGCGTTCGTAATTCAAAACCGCGCGTCCAAAATCGCCCGTGCGGAAGTAGGCGTTGCCGAGATCATAAAACACATTCGCGCTCCATTGCCCGGCGCGAACCAGTGTCTCGTAGCCAGAGATCGCTTCCTTGAAATGACCTTGGGCGTATTCCTGGTTTGCCTTTGCAAATTCGACATCTGCTTGACCCAATACCGAGGAGGTCGCGAGCGCGCAAAAAAGAAAAGCAATCTGGAATGCGCGTGCCTTCATTTTAAATTCTCAATCAACCCCAGGACTTCGCGGCGATTTTCCGGCGAGATCGTTGTCCCGCCGTTATGTGCTCCGCTGTATTGCCATTCGTCACTTTGCTCGAATAGACGCCGCAGCTGGTCGCGCGAGTCGCTGTTCAGTTTGAAAGTGTCGGCCGCAGTTTCTGCGTCCACNGCGTTCGGATCAATCCCGCCGCTGCGTGACGCCAANGCAGTTTTTACGCGAACGACTCTGGAAGCTTCGGCATAATATTCTCGCGGTGATGCGGCGTTACGACGCAATTTGTGCATTAGCTCAGCCGCTTCGTGCTGCAGCGCAGCGATGCGCCGCGCCTCGCGGTTACCGATTCTTGTCTGACGAATTTTCCAACCCACGAACGCGATCAGGGCGAGGAACGGGACCAACTGCGCCGTCCAAAAAATCGGGCGCGTGTAGAGCGGCGCGAATGATTCTGCCGTTGCTGGCCGATCGGTCAGCTGATACAAAATATCCTGCGGTTTTGTCGTAGGCTGAGTCGCGGAACCGACGCGACTTGCTGCAGCCGGAGGCGGTGATCCCGGCTGAGCCGAGGGTACATTCGCCGCAGCCACTCCGCCCTGAACACTAATTGCAATCGGTTCGCTGCGGAGTGCCACATATTGCTCTTTCGCTGGATCGAAATACGAAAATGCTAGCACTGGCACAGTTTGCTTTTTCTCATTGGGCGAAAACACCGTGTCAAAAGTTTTTGTGCCACTGATACCGACCTCGTCGTCCTGCTTGAACTTCGAGGACGGCGGATACTTGTGCCAGCCCCGTTCGTCTTCGACCACTGGCGCATTGACGCGGTCAAAGTTGCCGCGGCCCGAAATTGTGGTTGTGACGGTGATCGGATCGCCTACCTGCACACTTTTGGGTTTTGCGTCCGTTGTCATTGCAAAATTCCCAATTGCGCCCGAAAAACTCGGCGGCGCATTCGGTGGCAACGGTTTTACTTCGAGCGCAACGGGCTCGCTCTTGATCTCTACCTCGCGGCGCTCACCCATTTTGGCGAAGGGATTACTGAAGAATGGATCAGAGAACGGATCATCGAGATCGAACAGGTCGAACGGCGAGCGCCCACGGGATCGCGGCGCACTTCGTGCTCGAGGGACTATGACTTGTGCCTTGGCCGTGACCGGTCCAATCTCGAATTTTCCGGCGCGCGCCGCAGCAATTGCGGTCTTATATGTGACCACATCATAAGCTCTGCCATTGAGCGTTTCCGTAGTTTGTCCGGATTGTTGTAATTTCTGGGCGGTAAAACCTTGTCCGGTGATTTCAGGTGGTTCGATAAGTCTAGGACGAATGCGTGGGTCGAATCCCATCCGGATCTGAACAGGAACAATCTCGCCGACGTACGCAACCTTCTTCGGCACAATCAATTCGGCAAAAAGCAGGTCGCGTGCGCTGACCGGCTGGCTTTGGGCGCCACGACTCGGCCGCGCGCCAGAGGAACGGCCTGCGGAGTCTGCAACATTTAAAATCAATTCCGGGGTCTTTAACAACTTTCCGCCGGCACGGACTGTTTGCGGCGGAATGGTGAATCTGCCTGCTTGAAGCGGCAGGACCGTGTAATTGTAAGTGACGCTCGAATTAGTTGTAAAATTGTGTATTTCGAACTGTCGCGATGTGCCGGTGGCGTGAATCTCCAAGCCATCGATTGAAATTTCTTCCGGCGGTCTCGCATCTCCGGGGCCAGTTACCTTAATCTGTAGCTCAACCGTTTCGCCGACAGCGACCTCAGAATTGCTCAACACTGCCGTGACACTCGGAGAATCGGCAAACGTGGAGCTAGCGGCGAGAATCGCAGCGACTGTCCCAATCAGAAATGCGCGTCCCATTTTCAATCAAACCTCGAACATCAAACCTTAAATTTCCAGTCACCAGTCGTTATAGACACGACGCCTTACTTTGCGTTCATCAAGTTGGACTCGCGCCTCTTCATCTTTCATCGATTCAAGCAACGCGAGAGCCTGGCGTTCGCTCATCTGACCCTCTTTTTCCGCTTCGGTCTCCGCAATCTGCGCGTTTTTGTCCGGTGACTGCTGCGATTTGTCTTCTCCTGCCCCTTTCACATCTCCGGCGAATTTCTTTTGGGGAGATTCTCCCGGAGTAACAGATGGTGTCGCATTTTCGTCCTCTCCTTCTCCCGGCGAGGGCGAGGGGGACTCATTTTCTCCTTCCCCTGGGGTCGGTGATTCTTCAGCTTGGCGTTCCCCAGGCGACGGTGAAGGCTGGTTGGCCTGCTGCTTTTCCGCGCCTGGCGACGGAGAAGGGCTCTCGCTGGGGTGTTGCTGCTGTTTCTTTTGTGGCTCGTTCTTCGCCTGAGCTTGGTCGTTTTGCTTTTCCTGCGCCTGCTGTTTGTCGCCGCTCGATTGGTCTTGTGGCTGTCGATCTTGCGATTGCTGCTGCTGATCCTTTTTGTCTTGCTGACCTTGCTGCTGTTGTTGCTGATTCTGCTGCTGCTGATCCTGTTGATCCCGCTGTTGCTGCTGATCCTGCTTCTGGTCTTGCTGTTGCTGTTTCTGTTGATTCTGTTGCGACTGTTTCTGCTGCTGCTGATCTTGATTTTTTTGCTGTTTCTGTTTGTCCTTTTGCGGCGGCGACGGAGAAGGGGAGGGCTGCTGTTGCGATTTCTTGTTTTTTAGCTCCTCGATNTTCTTTTTAACGTAATCGTAGTTNTCCTTGGCCTCCTTGTTTTGCGGGTCCAGTTTGAGCGTTTGTTCATAATGGTCGAGCGCGTTCGTCCAATCGCTNAGCTTCTTATCGTCAGTTTTCTCATTTTCGCCCCGCTGATAAAGCGTATTGCCAAGATTGTAATGGCCCTTGCTCTGCAATCCAGTATCACGCGTAAGCAATGCCTGACTGAATGATTCCAGCGCTTTACTGTAATCCTTTAATTTGTAAGCGGCCGTGCCAGAATCGAACTGGAGCTTGTCCTCGGCGGACGTTTCCGGATGCGATTTCAACGTCTGCTGAAACTGGCTGTATGCGTCTTCGAATTTACCCTGGCGATATGCGTCGATTCCCGGCGCCGCAGCAAACGCGAATGAAGAAAGTAACATTAGTAAAGCGGCGGTTGCGCCTGCAGTTGAGATAGGTCCGCCTGCAGCGCTGTGCGTAGCATCCTGCACCGGCGCAGGCACGGAGCGCCGTACCCGCACGCGTTTCCGCTCGGAAACAAGCATCGATAACGCCAGAGCAATTAATGCCGCGCCCAGCGNCCATTCGTAACGCTCAATAGAACGGCGCGACAGACGCACATCCATTTCAGCAGCTTGCATCTTTGTCAGTGCTTCACTTTGAATTTGCCGCATCGTGCGGGGCCCGTTTTCCAAATGAACATAAAATCCGCCCGTGGCTTGCGCGATTTCGCCCAAGCGTTTGTCGTCCAGTTTTGATTTAACGACTTGACCGGCCGAGTCCTTCACGAAGGCTGTTTGGCCATCGTCTCCCGTAACCGGAATTAGCGAGCCCTGCGGTGTTCCGACGCCCACGGTGAAAATTCGCACGCCCGCATCGGCTGCTTCTTTCGCCGTCTTTATCGCATCGCCGCTCAATTCCTCGCCGTCGGTAAAGATGATGAGCGCGCGATTCCCTGTTGCGCTTTTGCCGAAGCTCTGCATTGCGAGAGCAATGGCACTGGAAATATTGGTGCCGCCCTCGGGAATCGACTTCGTGTCCAGATCATTGATGGCCTCAACTACAGCATCGTAATCAATCGTAAGTGGGGCTTGCAAAAAAGCGCGCCCGGCAAAGGCGATGAGACCGACACGATCGCCTTGGAGTTCATTGATTAAATCCTGCACCGCAAGCTTGACACGTTCGAGGCGATTGGGCTGGACGTCGTTGGAAAGCATGCTCCGCGATGTGTCCACCGCAATAAGCAAATCGAGCCCTTTGCGCTTTACATCCTCAAAAGTATAGCCCCAGCGCGGTTGCGCGAGACTGACAATGGCCAGGAAAAGTCCAAGCAACTGGAGAGCAAACTTTATAATGCGCCGCGGCCGATTCACCGTCCCGGCAAGCTGCGACAGCAAACGAGCCGAAACGAACTCTTGCAGTCGCCTCAGCCCACGCCGCTCGGCACGGACAAAGAGCGCAACCAGCAGCGGGATGAGCAACAATCCCCAAAGCCATTCTGGTGCACCAAAGCTCATGAAATCATCAAGTCGTTGAATCGCTAAGTCGTTAAATAGGAACGTTCACGGCAACTTTTTCCAGATTGTTTGGGATAACAAAATCTGCGCCAGCAGCAACCCGCATCCGCTCATGAGACATAATGGAAATAGATCACGGTATTGCTGATATTTCTTTACGCTGACCGTGGATTTTTCCAGCTTGTCTATGTCGTCGTAGATCTGTTCGAGCGACTTTGTGTCAGTCGCCCGGAAAAATTTCCCGTCCGCGATTTTTGCAACCTCCTTCAGTCCAGTTTCGTTAAACTCTACGCGTTGATTTTCGTACAGAACATTGCCCAGAGCATCCGTTAACGGCCCTCGACTAGTGAAGATCGGCGCCGGTGCAATTCCGTTGATGCCGGCCCCAATAGCGTAGAAGTGAATCTTTAATGCTTTGACTGCTTCGGCAGCAGTGTTTGGCGGAACTTTGCCCGCATTATTTTCGCCGTCAGTTAATAATACCAGCACCCGACTTTTGGAACGTTTGTCATTGAGCCGATTGGCGGCGGCGGCCATCGCCGATCCAATCGCGGTGCCATCTTCGACGAGGCCGATTCGGACTCGATCCAGATTTTGNAAAAGCCAATCGTGGTCNAGCGTCATCGGGCTCACGACGTACGGCCGACCNGCGAACGCAATGATGCCGATTCGATCGTTCGGCCGCNCTTCGATAAATTTGCGTGTGACTTCGCGGATCGCATCCACTCGTGTCGCTTCTTGTCCGCCAATCGTGAAGTCTTTCGTCAGCATCGACCCGGAGACATCAAGTACGAGCATGATGTCGATCCCACTCGCCTCGATCTGAGTAAGACTCTTGCCGAGCTGCGGGCGCGCAAGCCCAACGACGAAAATCGCAAGCGAAGCGAGCAATAACGTTCGCAGAATCTTACCCGCACGCGCGGCGCTTTGTTTTCCAATTGCCCGGAGACTCGCTGTTGACGAATAAGTCAACGCCNCAGCTGGTCCGCGTTTGCCACGCAGATACGCCAGCAACGGGATCGCCAGCAGTAAGAGAAGNAGCCACGGGTGCGCAAAGGTCAATGCGCTATTCGCAGGCCACCAATCAAACAGTCGCAAGTTGTCCTCCCTTCACGAAACGGATCGCTTCTTGCAGTAGCAATTCGCTATCCGAAGTTGTCGCTTCGTATCGTGCGAACTTAATCAGGTCACACCGATTCAAAAAATCTTCGAGCAATGATTTTTCCTCACTGGAGAAAGATGCTGCTTTTGCAAGGGCAGTCAGAAATTCTATGGAAGTTTGTCGGGTTGCCGGCAGGCCGTGCTGCTGCGTCACGTATTTTCGCAAAATATCAGACACACGGATGCTGAACAGATATGGGCTCATCCTTTCAATTTCGCGGCTAATTCGTTCGAGCTCTTCGAGCGCGATATCCCCCGGCAATTTCGGCGGCGCGGGGGGTTTGCGGCGCTTCGCGAACAGCCACAAGATCACGCCAACAAGCGAAAGCGCCGCAAAGACAATCACAAAAACCAACCACGGAGGAATCAATGAATAATCCACCGGCGGCGCAATGTCGTGGAACTCTTCGGCGCCTAATACCAAAAGGGCCGGAGTCAAACAGTACTGGAGCGATGGGAAATAACGCGAATTCATCTCGTATTACTTCGGCACTCCATTACTTCTTCCGCTTGCCTTTATCGAACGCCAATCCGGCGTTCGCGTTGTTTGAAGAAGGATCGCAGCGCCGGGAGATAATCTTCGTTCGTTTTCAGTGAGATCGCGTCAATGTTGTTTCGACGAAGTATTCGTGCGAGCTCGGCGGCCCTTTCATCCGCGAGCTGCGCAAAGCGCGTACGCGTTCCACGCTCGCTGGTATTGATTTCGAGTTGCTCACCCGTCTCCGCGTCTTCCAGCATGATGATTCCGATGTTCGGCAAAAGTTTTTCTCGCTCATCGTGAATGTGGATTGCGACGAAATCGTGCCGCTGCCCACTCACTGCGAGCGCCCGTGAGAAATCAGGCGTCTGAAAATCTGAGATGAAAAAAACGACAGCGCGCCGCGTGACGATCTTATTCAGGTAATCAAGCGCCAGCGCCGGGTCCGTCCCGCGGCCCTGCGGTTGGAAAAAAAGAATCTCGCGGATTAGCCGGAGCGTGTGAGACCGGCCTTTTTTCGGTGGAATAAAAAGTTCGACGCGATCGGTGAAAAGGATCAGGCCAACCTTGTCGTTGTTCCTGATCGCGCTGAAGGCGAGCAAACAGGCAACTTCCGCGGCCAGCTCGCGCTTGGATTGCGTTGTGCTCCCAAAATTTCCTGAGGCACTGACATCCACGACCAGCATCACTGTCAGCTCGCGTTCCTCTGTGAATTTTTTCACGAACGCGGTGCCCATTCGCGCTGTGACGTTCCAATCGATTGCACGGATCTCATCGCCCGGCTGATATTCGCGTACATCTTCAAAATTCATGCCGCGTCCTTTGAAAACACTGTGGTAATCCCCGGCGAACGCCGTCTCGACCAAACCGCGCGTCCTGATCTCGAGCGTACGGATCTTTTTGAGAATCTCAGGGGCGTCCACAGCTACGTCGAATCAAGGAACAGGCAGCCCCGCGAATATCCGCTCGATAATTGTCTCACTGGTGACCGCTTCCGCCTCGGCTTCGTAACTTATTATGATGCGATGCCGTAACACATCGGGGCCGATGCTTTTCACGTCCTGCGGGGTAACGTAACCGCGACCGTTCAGGAACGCGTGCGCCCGCGCGCCGAGCGCAAGATAGATGGTCGCACGCGGCGACGCGCCGTATCGAATCAGACCTTCCAGACGCAGATTGTACGCCGCCGGCTCTCGCGTCGCCCACACAACATCGACGATGTAATCCTTCACGCGGTCGTCGATGTAAATGCTGTTAACTACGTTGCGCGCCGCGATGATTTGACTCGGATCAATCACAGGGTCCACTCGCAAATCCGGTGCGGAGGTCGCCATCAAATCGAGAATGTTTCGCTCCTCGGATTTCTGCGGATAACCGATGTGCAATTTGAACATGAAGCGATCCAGCTGCGCTTCGGGCAATTGGTAAGTTCCTTCCTGCTCTATCGGGTTTTGTGTCGCCAAAACCAGGAATGGATCGGAAAGAGGATATGTTTTTTCGCCGATCGTGACCTGCCGTTCCTGCATCGCCTCCAGCAATGCGCTCTGAACTTTGGCCGGTGCGCGATTGATTTCGTCGGCCAGGATCAAATTAGAAAAGATCGGACCAAGCTTGGTCGTGAACTCGCCGGTGCGCGGATTGTAGATGAGTGTGCCTATTAAATCTGCTGGCAGAAGGTCTGGCGTAAATTGCAGCCGCTGAAAGCCGGTTTGGATGCATGCAGCCATTGTTTTCACGGTGAGCGTCTTGGCCAGCCCGGGAACGCCCTCGAGCAGGAGATGACCATTGGCGAGGAGACCCAATAGAAGACGATCCACCAAATACTTCTGGCCCACCACAACGTGTCCGACTTGCTGGCGGAGCGCCGGAATCCATTGGCCCAGCTCCCGCACTTCCTGCGTAATTTCCTGCGTCGATTTCATACGGTCTGGTGAGACACGCAANGGTTGGAGAATGTTCGATCAAACGTGCTCANAGGCCATTCGTGCAAGAACACCAATCTCTCGCGGCGCCGAAATGATTCAAGGTTCCNNATGTAACCTCCTGTGGCGCTGAAGAAACGTGCTAAAAGTTGAAGGACCAATGTCAGTTCTCCACAAACCGCGGTACCGAGCGATTTTGCTTCTCGCTTTAGCCGCCGTGGCGATGCCGATGCTGGCGTGGATCGCGCGGAATGATGTTCCGTATCGGCAAAAACCGGAGTAATTGATTGTCAGGTGCCACGAGCAAATGTGTGCGCCTATTTCGCTCGAACACGCAAGGTTCCGGCGACACTTTTCGCGCGGGGACGCAGGCTTATCATTATTGGCAGTCCGAGATACGGCTCTGCTTTGCGAATGCGAGTTTCGAGATAGCGACGATATGTTTCATTCGTCAAGCGAGGATCATTTACGAAGAGGACAAATTCCGGTGGCTGGAGGGGCGAGCTCCCGCGAGCCCGTTTCAACATTTGGATTGGATGCGGCCGGTGTGGCGTCGCTGGAGCTCCGGCCTCCATTACCGGATCTTGTTTGCCGCTCCTTGTTTGCACTGCATAAAATAATTTCAAGCGTTTGCCTCTCACCAACGGCGGCGGATTGGCTTGAAACGCCTGTCGCAGCAATCGGTTCAGGATTCCGGTGCCAATGCGTTGCTGAGCTGCCCGCTGGATTGTCTCTATCGATGCAAACAACTTCTCGACATTTTCTTTAGTCAGCGCCGACACGGTCAGCACCGGCGCATGTTCAAGGAAGAAAATTCTCGCACGCGTTTCTTCGGCAAGCTGCCTTACCGCCTCTTTTTCTCTGCGTCTCGGTCTCACTAGATCCCATTTGTTCAACACAACGATCGCTGGTTTCCGCGCCTGTTGAATCAATCCCGCGATCCGTTTGTCCTGCGCTGTTACGCCCATCGTGAGATCCACCATGAGGATACATAGATCCGCGCGGCGAATGCTGCGCTCTGCGCGCATAACGCTGAAAACCTCGACCGAACTCGAATGTTTTCCGCGCCGGCGAATTCCCGCTGTGTCGATGAAAACGAATTTTCGCCCATTGCGCTCGTACAGAATGTCAACGGCATCGCGGGTTGTTCCTGGTAGTTCGCTGACAATCGCGCGCTCGCCGCGAACAATGGAATTAATGAGAGAAGATTTACCGACGTTTGGTCGGCCGACGATCGCCACTGCCAATGGAGGTTCGAAGGTTGAAGTCTGATGTTTGATATCGGCCGGAGCAACCGGCGAGGGGAGACGCCGCTCGATTTCTGTTAACAACTTCGAGATTCCGCGATCATGTTCTGCACTAATCGAAACGCTCGGCTCGAGACCTAACGAATCGAATTCTGCCGCCAGCGGCTCGTGCTTGTCGTG
>JGI25390J43892_10000246_pt1 | contig 9958 bp, 6 predicted proteins | sample GraSoi013_2_20cm_FD_43892 | JGI IMG/M metagenome (IMG submission 43892) | reverse complement strand
CCGGACCGCCGTGAGCTTGCGGACCCGCCCCACGCCCCACGCCCACATTTGCGGCGCGATGTAGTAGAGTACCGGGACGCCGGCCGCGCGCGCCGCCGCCGCGGCGCGCAGGTGGTAGCCGGGGTAGTCCACGAGAATGACGAGATCATAACGCTGGGCCCGGAGCGCGTGGCGCACCCGGGCCAGCAGCCGGTAGTGGGCCGGGACCTTCCACAGTGCTTCGACGAACCCCACCACCGACATCCGCTCCATGCGGTCCAGCACGGTGGCCCCGGCGCCCTCGAGGGCGGGGCCGCCGAACGCCTCGAACCGAGCGCCTGGAAGGCGGCGTCGCAGCGCCGTCACGACCGCGGCGGCGTGTGCGTCCCCCGACGGCTCGCCCGCCGAAACGTAGATGCGCGGCCCCCCCACGGGGCTCACGGACGCGTGGTTGCGAGGGGCGAGGCTTGGACGGCGTCGGCGACCCGGAACGCGAGGGCCAGCGCCTGGGCGCCGGCGGTGCCCGACACCAGTACGTCTTCTTCCCCGCACACCGCGCGGATGAAGCTCTCGAGCTCGAGCTTCAAGGGCTCGGCTTCGGGCGCCTCGAGTCGCACGTGCTCGACGATTTGCTCGAGGCGTGTCGCGCCGAGACTCTGCCAGCCGGCCTTGAGGCGAAAGAAATCCCCCGTCCCTTGCGCGAGGTCGAGGGAGAAGTACCCGGTCGGCTGGAAGATCCGCAGCTTGCGCGTGCGCTCGCGCGACACCCGGCTCGCGGTCACATTGGCGATCGCGCCGTTGGCGAACTCGATGCGGGCGTTGGCAATGTCCACGTGCGTGGTCAACAGGGGCACTCCGGTGGCCCGGACATCGACCACCTCCGAGCGCACCANCTCGAGCACCAGATCGAGGTCGTGGATCATGAGATCGAGGATCACGGCCACGTCGGTCCCGCGCGGCTGGAACGGCGCGAGGCGATCGATCTGCAGGAAGCGCGGTTCCTCCAGGTAGGGGGCGGCGGCGCGCACCGCGCGATTGAATCGCTCGACGTGCCCCACCTGGAGCACGACGCCCCGGTCCCCCGCCCGGCGCACCAGCTCGTCGGCCGCCGGCACGGTATCCGCGAGCGGCTTCTCCATCAGCAGCGCGATACCGCGCTCCAGCACTGCCATCCCCACCGCCGCATGGGCGGGGGTCGGCACCGCCACGGTCACCGCATCCACGCGCTCCAGCAGGGCCGCGAGCGACGGATGGTCGACGGTCTCGAGCCGCCGCGCCACGTCGGCGGCGCGGGCGGGGTTCTTGTCGTAGATGCCGGCGAATTCGACGGCGGGCATCGAACGCAACAACCGCGCGTGGTGGAAGCCGAGCGCCCCGGTGCCCACGACCCCCACCCGCAGGCTCACACCAAGACCCCCCGCTGCGAGCCTTCGATGAACTTGAGGAAGTTCTCCACTTCCGGCGACTGCGGCAGCTCGGCGCGCGCCTTCGCGATGCCCTGACTCACCGTCATGTCGGAGTTGAACAGCAGCCGGTAGGCACGCTTGAGCGCCAGCTTCACGTCGGGCGAGAAGGCGGCGCGCTGCAGCCCCACCGAATTCAACCCGTACAGGTGGACGGGGTTGCCGACCGCCTTGGTGTAGGGCGGCACGTCCTGGTTCACGCGCGAACCGCCGCCTACGAAGGCGAACGTGCCGATACGCACGAACTGGTGGATCGGCACGAGCCCGCTGATGATCGCCCGGTCCTCGACCGTCACGTGGCCCGCCATCTGCACGGCGTTGGCGATGATCACGTCGTTCCCGACCGCGCAGTCGTGCGCGATGTGCACGTAGGACATGAGGAAGCAGCGCTGCCCCACGGCNGTCCGGCCGGTGGCCGGNGTCCCGCGGTTGATGGTGCAGTACTCGCGGATCACGGTCCCGTCGCCGACCTCGACCCAGGTGTCCTCGCCCTTGTACTTCAAGTCCTGCGGATCGTTGCCGATGATGCTGCCATAGCCGACCTTCACGGCCGAGCCGAGGCGCACGTTGCGCTCGAGCACGGCATGCGCGGCCACGTGACAGCGCTCGCCGAGGGTCACGTGCGGTCCGATGATGGCATAGGGACCCACGGTCACGTCGTGGGCGAGCTGCGCCGTGGGATCCACCAGCGCGGTGCGGTGGATCACTTCTCGGTCACCATTGCCATCATGTCCGCCTCCGCCACGACCTGTCCGTCCACATAGCCGACGCCCTTCATCTTGCAGGTCTTGCCGCGGAACTGGATCATTTCGAGCTCGAAACGGATCTGGTCCCCCGGCACGACCGGCCGGCGGAACTTCACGTTGTCGAGCGACATGAAATAGACGACTTTGTCCGAGACATCCTGTCCCTCGAAATGGCTCATCAGCAGCATCCCACCGACCTGGGCCATGGCTTCGATGATCAGCACCCCGGGCATGATGGGGTGGCCCGGAAAGTGACCCTGGAAGAAGGGCTCGTTGATCGTGACGTTCTTGATGCCGACGATCCGCTGCTGTCCCTCGACCTCGATGATCCGATCGACCAGCAGGAAGGGATAGCGATGCGGCAGCACGTCCATGATGCGCCCGATGTCCATCGTCGGAGCCCCCGTGCGCTGGGCGGCCCGGGACAACGTGCGGGCGAGCGCGACGTTCCCGCTGTGGCTCGGCCGCGTAGCCACGATGTGGGCGCGAATCCGCGCTCCCGTCAGCGCGAGATCGCCGACGATGTCCGCCGCCTTGTGTCGCACGAATTCGTCCGGCCAGCGGAGCGTACCGCCGTTCATCAAGGTACGATCGTCCAGCACGATGGCGCTCGTCGCGGACGCGCCCTTGATGAGGCCCTTCGCCTTAAGCCCCTCGATCTCGCTCGCAAAGCCGAACGTCCGCGCGGGCGCGAGCTCCCGCGCAAAGCTCTCGGGCGTCACGGTGTAACTCCCCGATTGCCGCCCGATCAACGGGTGCGACCACTCGATCGTCACCGTGAGGCGGAACTCCTTCGCCGGCGCCACCACGTAGCTCGAGTCCCCCTCGGTCACCGTGAACGGCGCCTGCACGGTGAGCACAACCGGCTCCCCAGCCACGTCCACCGGCTCGGCCTGCGCGAGCGCGTCGAAGTACGGCAGGAAACTGCCGTCCCCGATCGGCGGCTCCGGGCCCGTCAGCTCGACGGTCAGGTCGTCGATCTCGTGGGCCGCCACCGCGGCCAGAAGGTGCTCCACGGTATGGATCGTCGCCCGGCCCTTGCCGATCGCGGTGCGGCGCTCGACCGCCTCGACTTCGGTGAGTCGCGCCGCCACGACGGGGGCGCCGCTCAAGTCGGTCCGCCGGAACAGGATCCCCTGACCCGCCGGCGCCGGCAGGAAGGACGCCTCGGTCTCGGCGCCGGTGTGCAGTCCCCGCCCCGACACCGCTGTCCGCTGCCGTACGGACCGTCTACTGATGGGGCTCCTCCTTGCGCCGAACCAGCGCTTCGAGGTCGTCCACGATCTGTGCCAGCCGGTACAGCGCCCCCTGGGCGCGCAGGAACTCGCGGTGGCTGCGGGCCGGGTACCCCGACACCGTCGCACCGGGGGCGATATCGCCGATCACGCCCCCCTGCACCGTCACTCGCGCGCCCCGCCCGATCGTCACGTGGTCGGCGAGGCCCGCCTGGCCCGCGAGAAACACGTCGTCCTCCACGTGCGTGCTCCCGGCAATCCCGGCCTGCCCCGCGATCAGGCAGCGCGCCCCGATCCGACAGTTGTGCCCGATCTGGACGAGGTTGTCGATCTTCGTTCCCGCACCGATGACCGTGTCGTCGACGCTGCCGCGGTCGATCGTGGTGTTCGCACCAATCTCCACGTCGTCCCCGATGATGCAGCGGCCGATCTGCGGCACCTTGCGCGGCAACTCGCCCCCCCGGCCGGGGATGTAGCCGAACCCGTCAGACCCGAGCCGGGCGCCGGCGTGCAGGATCACGCGGTGGCCGATGATCGTGCCGCTGTAGCAGACCACCTGCGGATGGAGTCGCACGTCGTCCCCCACCTGCACCCCATCTCCCAACACACACGCCGCGCCCACCCGGACGCCCTTGCCGAGCCGCACCCCCTCCCCCAGCACGGCGTAGGGTCCGATCGCCACCGGCTCGTTCCACACGGCCCCCCGCCCGATCACGGCCGTGGGGTGCACGCCGGCAGTCCAGCTCGGCTCCGGGTAGAGGACCGGAATGACCGACAGCAGGGCGACGTGGGGATCTCGCACCAGCACCCGGCACGACGGCCCGCCGGACTCCTGGGCCAGGTCCGGTTTGCAAAGCACGACGGCGGCCCTAGACTGTTGAAAATACGGGAGATAGCGCCTGCTGGCAAGAAAAGACAGGTCTTCCGGGCCCGCCCGGTCGATCGGAGCGACGCCCGTGACCATGACGTCGGTCGCACCGACGAGTTGTCCTTGTGTGAGCGCTGCGATCTCGGCGGCCGAGAGGCGGGCGTTCACGGGAGCGGGAGCTACTGGGATTGCTTCAGCCGCTCGAGCACCTTGCTGGTGATGTCGAGGGCGGGATCGGCGGCGACGATATTCGAGCCGGGGGCGTCGGCGTCGAAGATTAACGCGTAATTCCCCTCGGCCCGGAGTCCCTGAATCACGGCGTTGACGCGAGCCTGGATCGGCTGCAGCAGCTCCTGCTCGCGCTGCTGGGCGCGGCCCTGCAGATCGTTCGAGCGTTGCTCGAACTTCTGCTGCAGCTGCTGCAGATCCTTCTGTTTCTGCTGTTTGGCTGCGGGCGAGAGGGCGATCACCTGCTGGTCGAACACCCGCACCGCCGAATCGAGCTGCTGCTGCAGCTTCTGGACCTCGTCACGGAAGCCCTGGACCTCCTTGTTGAAGGTCGACTCGGCCGCCGCGTACCCGGGTGTCTGCTGCAGGATCTGCCGCGAGCTGATGAACCCAATCTTGAGCGAGGGCTGCGACGAGCGCGCTTGCGCCCCCCCGGGCACCGCCGCGGCGGCGAAAAGGCCGACCCACGCCCACAGCGTCACTGCTCGCCTCATAACACATCTCCCGAAGAGTAATTGCCGTAAGGGTGATCCCGCGGCGCGCGCCGGGGGGCTCGAGCTTAGAAGAAGTTGCCGAGCTTGAAGTGCAACTTCCAGCCGGGGGCCGGCTGCCCCAAGACGTTGGTGCGGTCGAAGCCGTACGCCCAGTCGATGCCGATGGGGCCGAGGGGCGAGATGATGCTGAGTCCGATACCCGCGCCGCGCAGCAGGCGGGTCGGGTTGAACTGGCCGGCGCGCGCCCACACGTTGCCGGCGTCGTAGAACGCCGCGACGTAGAACATCTGCGACAGCCGGGCCCCCACCTCGCCGGTCATGGCGAGATAGGTCTTCCCGAACGCGCTGGCGCTCGCCTGCCCGCCGCTGGCGGTCGGGTCGAACCCGTGCGGCGTGATCGAGAACTCGTCGTAGCCGCGGAGCGGGATGCCGTACTGCGTGCCGCCCATCGTGAAGAGCTGGTCGATGAAGGGCGAGCGGCCGAACACGAACCCGGAGCGGGTCGAAAGCCCCATGACGAACTTGATTCCGCCACCCGTGGGGCCGCCGCTCGAGAGCGGCGCGTACCACCGACCCTCGAGGTCCACGCGCTGGAAGTTTCCCGTACCCCCGAGCGGTCCGCCGCTCTGCGAGATGCCGATCGAGTGCATCGTCCCCGCAGTCGGGAACGGCAGGTCGATTCGGGTGTCGCGCATCACCGAAAAGCCGATGGTGGAGCGGATGCAGTTGTTGCAGCTCAGCGACGCGAGGCCAGTGGTCGCCCCCGTAAACGTCTGATCGTCGATCGCGTACGACACGAACAATCGGGTGTAGCGGTCGTTGAACAACGGGAAGCCGAACTGGAGATTGCCGCCACGGCGGCGTAGCTGGCCCAGGTCGGAGATCGTGTAGCGCAGCCGCGTGTTGTGCACGCCGACCGTCATCGACACNCGGGAGTCGCGGAACGCGGGGTCGGTNTAGGACAGGTCGAAGTCGTTGATGTTCTTGCCGAACTGCCACTGGAAACGGCCACGCTTGCCCTGCCCAAACAGGTTCGGCTCGTCCAGGCCGAGGAAGCCCCCCAGACCCGTGCCCTGCCCCACCGACGCACCGAAGTTGATGTTCCCCGTGCGTTTCTCCGTGACCCGGAAGATGACATCTACATCTCCCTGGTCGTTCGCCGGGCGCGTGTCCGGGAACGGCACCGGCTGCTGGAAGAACCCCAAATTGGAGATGTTCTGGTAGGAGCGAATCAGGGCGTCCTGGCGGAACACGTCGCCCGGGAGCAGGATGATCGCCTCCCGGATCACGCGTTCGTGGGTGACGTCGTTGCCGGCGATCTCCACCTTGTTGACGATGGCGGGTTGGCCCTCGGTGATCACCCAGCGCAGATCCACGACCGGTTTGCCGTCCGCGCCGGTGCGGCGGATCACGTCGGCGCGCGGCTGCATGTAGATGTAGCCGTTGTTGTAGTACAACGTGCGCAACTGCTGAGTGGCGTCCTCCCACTTCTGCTGATTGAAGTACGCCGGGCCGTGCTGCACTCCCCCCAACCCCAACAGGCCGGTGCGCGCCTCGCCCTTGAAGGGGAACAGCTGCTCCAGGTCTTCGGTGGAGAAGCGGCGGTTGCCCACGATCTCGAACGTCCCGACCCGATACGGATCCCCCTCGCTCACGCGCACCACGAGGGTCGCCTTCCCGGTCGTGTCGTCGACGACCAACGTGTCGCCGAGCACCTGGAAATCGACGTAGCCCCGGTCACCGTAAAACTTGGGCAGGTGCTCCTGCAGGTCGGCGCGCAACTTGTCGTCGTCATAGTCGCCCGAGCGGAACCACCAGAAGCCCTCGGGGCCCGTCTTCATCTGGCCGACGAGATCCGCGTCCGAGAAGTGGGTATTGCCCTCGACCGTGAGCTGCGCGATCGCCACGCGCCGGCCCTCGTCCACGTCGAAGATCACCCGCACCCGGGACGAGTCGGCCTCGTAGACGGTCACGACCTTCACCTGGGCGAGGTAGTACCCGTCGGCGCGGTACAGCGAGTCGATACGGCCGCGGGCGCGGGTCACCGCGGCGGGATCGATGGGCCGGCCTTCGAGCAGCTGCACCTTGTCGCGCACGCTGTGCTCGCCGACCCGGCTCACTCCGCGCAGCGCCCACTTGATCAGGATGGGGCGCTCGCGCACGCGCACGATGAGGAGCTGCCGCCCCCCCTGCTCGGCCTGCTCGACCCGCACGTCGTCGTACTGGCCGGTGGCGTAGAGCGCCTGGGTGGCGCGCTGGATGTCGCGATACCCCACCGTGCGGCCGGGAGCGAGGCCGCTCTGCTCCAGCACCTGGCGGCGCTCCACGCGACGGAGGCCCAGGACGACGATCGAATCGGGGGCGACGGTCTGCGGAGCCGACGCCTCACCCTCGCCCTGCGCGTGCACGACGCACGGGGCGAGGATGACCGAACCCACAGCAATGACGAAAGAGAGCTGGCGGATCACGCCTTCGAGCCGGAGAGCGCGCGGAACCCCAGCCGTTCCTTGTCCGGGGCCACGTCGACCTCGATCTCGTCGCCCCGCGCGAACTCGCCGACCAGGATCTTCTCGGAGAGCGGATCCTCGACGTACTTCTGGATCGCGCGCTTCAGCGGCCGCGCGCCGAAGTGCTCATCGTAGCCGCGGTCCACCAGGAAGTCCGTGCCCGCCGGCGTCAGCCGCAGCGTCAGCTCCTCCTCGCCCAACCGCTTCTGCACCTCCCGCAAGAGGATCGCCACGATCAGGGTGATGTGCTCGCGGGTGAGCGGATGGAATACGATGACGTCGTCGAGCCGGTTCAGAAACTCCGGGTTGAAGGTCTTGTTGATCTCTTCCTTGACCTTCTCCGCCAGCTTCTCGAAGGTGGCGCGGGTGTCGGGCTGCGCGAACCCCAGGGCTTTGCCCTTGACCATGTCACGCGCCCCGACGTTCGACGTCATGATGACGACCGTGTTCTTGAAATCGATGACGCGCCCGTAGTTGTCCGTCAGGTGGCCTTCGTCCAGCACCTGCAGCAGGATATTGAAGACGTCCGGGTGCGCCTTCTCGATCTCGTCGAGCAGCACCACGGAGTACGGCTTGCGCCGCACTGCCTTGGTGAGGGTCCCCGAATCTTCGTAGCCGACGTATCCGGGCGGGGCGCCGATCAAGCGGCTGACGGAGAACTTCTCCATGTATTCCGACATGTCCACCCGGATGAGCGCGTTGGCGTCGGCGAACAGGAACCGGGCGAGCGCGCGGGCCAGCTCGGTCTTCCCGACGCCGGTGGGACCGGAGAAGATGAACGAGCCGATCGGCCGCTTGGGGTCCTTCAGCCCGGCCCGGCTCCGCCGGATGGCCCGCGAGATCACGGTGATCGCCTCGTCCTGGCCGACCACGGTCTGGTGCAGCTCTTCCTCCATCCGGAGCAGCCGCGCCGTCTCGGCTTCCTGCAGCCGGGTCACCGGAATCCCCGTCCAGCGCGACACGATGAACGCCACGCCTTCTTCGTTGATGGTGGGCCGGTGGGTGGCGCGCTCCTTCTCCCACGCCTCCTGCTTGCGGCGAATGTCGGACTGGAGCTCCCGCTCCTGATCGCGCAAGCTGGCCGCCCGTTCGAAGTTCTGGTCGCGGACCGCGCCCTCCTTCTCGCCGTTGATCTGCTCGAGCTTGTTCTTGAGCGCGGCGACCTCGGGCGGCGGCACCTGGGCCGCGAGCCGGGCCCGTGCCCCCGCTTCGTCGATCACGTCGATCGCCTTGTCGGGCAGGAAGCGGTCGGTGATGTAGCGCTCGGACAGCTTGGCGGCCGCGTCGAGCGACTCGTCCGGGATGATCACCCGGTGGTGCTCCTCGTAGCGTTTCCGCAGCCCCTTGAGGATCTCGATGGTCTCGTCCACCGTGGGCGGATCGACGATCACAGTCTGGAACCGCCGCTCGAGCGCCCCGTCCTTCTCGATATACTTGCGGTACTCGTTGAGCGTGGAGGCGCCGACGCACTGCAGCTCACCCCGGGCGAGCGCCGGCTTGAGCATGTTCGATGCGTCGACCGCCCCTTCCGCGGCTCCCGCACCCACCAGCGTGTGCAGCTCATCGATGAACAGGATGATGTTGCGGTTCTGGGCGATCTCATTGATGATGGCCTTGAGCCGCTCCTCGAACTGGCCGCGGTACTTGGTGCCGGCAATCACCGCCGCCATGTCGAGCGACAGCACCCGGTGATCCTTGAGCGCGTCGGGGCACTGGCCACTCGCGATCAGCTGGGCCAGCCCCTCGACGATCGCCGTCTTCCCGACACCTGGCTCGCCGATCAGCACCGGGTTGTTCTTCTTGCGGCGCGACAGAATCTCCATCACCCGCTCGATCTCCTTCTGCCGGCCGATCGTGGGATCGAGCTGACCTTCGGCTGCGAGCTGAGTCAGGTCGCGGCAGAAGTGATCGAGCGCCGGGGTCTTCGACTTCTTCTCGCTCTTGGGGCTGGCGGGTTGCGCGCCGGAGCCGGCAGGCGCGGGTCCCGACGGCATCTCGCTGCCGAGCAATCGCAGCGTTTCGGCGCGCGCCTGCTCCAGGTTGACGCCCGCATCGGTCAGGACCTGCGCGGCGATCCCCTTCTCCTCCCGCAGTAGACCGAGCAGCAGATGCTCGGTGCCGACGTAGGAGTGGTTCAGCTCGCGCGCCTCGCTCATGGCGAGCTCGAGCACCTTCTTGGCCCGGGAGGTGTACGGCAGATCGGGCCCGGCGGCGGCGGCCGCTTTGCCCTTCTTCACCGTCTCCTCGATCTTCTGCTGGATCTCCTCGAGGTCGACGTTGAGATTGGTCAGCACGGCGGCCGCGACGCCTTCGCCCTCACGGATCAGCCCCAGCAGGATGTGCTCGGTCCCCACGTACTCGTGGTGCAGCCGCGCAGCTTCCTCCCGCGCCATTTGGAGGACCTTGCGCACCCGATCCGTGAAGTTGTACCCGTTCAT
>JGI25390J43892_10000241_pt1 | contig 10011 bp, 10 predicted proteins | sample GraSoi013_2_20cm_FD_43892 | JGI IMG/M metagenome (IMG submission 43892) | reverse complement strand
CATGGGCCGGCGCGGCTCGAGCCGATGCGGCTCTGGGCCGACGCGGGGAAGCGGATTCGGCCCTCGCGAACGCGACGCGCCTCGGGGCCGACCATCTCGCGGTGCGCGTGGCCCGCGAAGCGATTGCGCAAATGACCGGGCCCGTGCCACAGGCCTCCGAGCCATTGGAGCCCATCACCGATCTCCCGTCCCTCGCGAAGGCGTTCGAGGCGATCGAGGAGGAGATCGATTCACCGGTGCCATCCGTCCCGGCCGATTTCCAGTCGTTCGTCGAGTCGATCGAGCCGGAGAAAGAGGACACCCACGTCCTCCTGCAACTCGCGGAGCTGGCGATGGAGGGCGGAGATCCGCAGATGGGTCTCCTCCGGTACGAGCAGGCGATCGAGCGGGAGCCCCGTAACGCGGACGCCTGGACGGGGAAGGGCGTCGCCTTGCAACAGCTCGAGCGGTTCCGCGACGCCCTCGAAGCGTACGATCAGGCCCTTTCCCTGAAGCCGAACCACGAGCTGGCCCGGAAATGGCGCGAGACCTGTGCCCGGCACATGGAGTCGGAGGCGAACGGGTAATGCTGGCGCCGGACGCGACGGAGCGTTTTCTCCCGAGCGTCGATCGGCTCGAGTCGGCGATGCACGCCGCGCGGCGCGCGTTCGAGCGGGGAGATACGGATGGCGCGCTCGGCCAGCTCGGCGTCGCCCTGAAGCTCAAACCGGAATACGATGCGGCTTGGATCCTCAAAGGTCACGTCCTTCAGAAGGCGGGGGATCGGGAAGCTGCCCTCGACGCGTTCATGCAGTCGCTAAAGTGCAGCGGCGACTCCAAGGAAGGCTGGATGGGGCTAGCGTCCGCGTTACACGAACTCGGTCGATTGAAGGAGGAAGCGGAGGCCTACGATCGGCTATTGGCTTTCGACCCGCTGTCGATCGAGGCATGGATCGACAAAGGCGCGGTCCTCCATGAGTTGAAAGACTATTCCGGAGCGATCCGCTGCTACGAGGAAGTCCTCGCGCTGCGACCGGAGCACGCCGCGGCGTGGAACAACAAGGGCGCGGCCTTGCTCCGTCTCGGTCAGGAGGCCGAGGCGGCGGGGTGCTTCGAGGAGGCCCTCCACCTCGATCCGGATTGCGTCGACGCGATGGCGAACCGGGTTTACCTCTACGAAACGAAGGCGTACCACGGGGAGGCCGTGCTCTGGGCGGACCGCGCGCTGCGGATCCGGGAGGCCCCCGGCTTGTGGTACGCGAAGGGCCTCGCCCATCTGGGTTTGCTCGAGTCGACGTTGGCGATGCGATCGTTCGAACGGGCCCTCGCCCTCGATCCGACACTGAAGGAGGCGAAGGCCGCGCTCGGGCGTGCGACGGCGCTGCGCCGGAAGTCGGACTTCTACCGCGGTGCCTATGAGTGCTTTGGCACGCACCTCGCGGGCGATCCCGGTTGCGAGGAATGCGAGATTCGCCCGCGCTGCCGCGAGGTGACGCCGTGAGCGTTCCGTCCGCCGGAGAAGTCGAGCACGCGGACTGGCCGACGCTCCAACGGATGTGTGAGTCCCTCGGGCTGAACCCGAAGGGCCGAAGCGGGGTCGTGCGCATGCGCGTCCTCGACCATGTGCGTCGACGTATCCGCCCAGAGTCGTGGAGGGCCGGGCGGGACCACATGGCCGCGTTGCTCACCCGACTCGGCTATCCGAATCTCTCCGAGGATCTGTGGGAGTCCACGATTCGACTCGACGCCCCCGCCCCGTGGGTCGGCCTGGGGCAGGCGCAAGTCGCCGGCGGATTCCTGAGCGAAGCGGCCAAGTCGTTCGACCGCGCGGCCCAAATGGGCGATCGATCGGCACTTTTGCATCGGGCAGAGGCCTTGGGAGCGGGAGGCGATTACGACCGTGCCATCGCCGCGTGCGAGTCGTACCTCGCGGACCGCCCCGGGAACCTCCGAGCGCTCGGGATGAAAGCGGATTTCCTCGCCCGGTCGGGCTTCAAGGAGGAGGCGGCGCGCGTCCTCTTGGCGGCGGCCGACTCTCATCCCGAAGCTCCGTTCTTGCGCTCGTCGGCGGGTACCTCGTTCCTCAAGGCGGGACGCCCGGAGGTGGCGCTCGAGGCGTTCGGATTGCCGAAGCTGGCCGATGCGGCGGAGATCGAGGGGGCGATCAATCACGGTGTCGCGCTCCTCGTGCTTGGCCGAACGCGCGAAGCGGTCGACATTTTCCAGAAGGCGATCGAGGCCGACCCGGATCGCGTAGAGGCTCTCAACAATCTCGCCGTCGCCCAACTCCAACTGGGGCAACCCGAATTAGCGGCCGCGAACCTCGCGCGGGCCGCGAAAGGGGTCGACTCAGCACGCATCCGACTCAACCTCGCAAAGGTCGCCCCGAATCCGGCCCCGCGTCCTCGAGCCAAGAAGCCTGCCGCAAGGAAGAAACCGAAGCCATAGGTCCGCGGTTCGGAAACCATCAATACCGTTTGCGCCGTGGCGGAACCGATGCCGGTGCGATCGACGCAATGGGAAGGCGTCTATGTCGACGGGCCGTGGCTCCTCACCCGGAATCTCGTCCCCGGTGCCGTCGTGTACGGCGAGGGTCTCGTCCGAGGGAGCGACGGAGAGTTCCGTCGGTGGGACGCGAACCGGAGCAAGCTCGCGGCGTATCTGAAGCGAGGGGGTCGCGTATGGCCGTTCCGCCTTCGCTCGTCCGTCCTCTACCTGGGCGCGGGAAGCGGGACGACCGCGAGCCATGTCTCGGACATCTGCGCGGACGGCACGGTCACCGCGGTCGAAATCTCGCCGCGGTCCTTCCGGGATCTTCTCGGTCTTGCTGAGAAGAGGACGAATCTGGTGCCGATTCTCGGCGACGCCACGAAGCCGGAATCGTACGCAGGCCGGATCGGCTCCGTGGACGTCGTGTACCAAGACGTCGCCCAACGGGACCAAGAAGCGATCTTCCTCCGGAACTTCGAGCTCGTGCGATCCGGCGGCACAGGCTTCCTGATGATGAAGGCGCGATCGGCCGACGTCTCCGCGTCGCCCGCGAAGATCTTCGAGTCGACGAAACGCACGCTGGCCAAGGCCGGCGTCGAGGTGATCGACTTCCGCAACCTCGAGCCGTTCCAAGCGGACCACGCCGCCTTCGTGGTCCAAAAACCATAGCGCCATCTGCAGGGTCACAGGCTCAATCTTAAATACGATTTCGCGGTATGCGCAGCCCCTCCCGAGGAACCGATGGCTCGCATCCATGCGCACCGCAAGGGAAAGAGCGGATCGACCCGACCGTACCTGAAGACGAATCCGGAGTGGGTCGCGATGGAGAAGGCGGAGATCGAGGAGACGATCGTCCGCTTGCATCAGGAGGGCCTGTCGACGGCCTCCATCGGCGTACGGCTGCGGGACGCCTACGGCGTTCCGAACGTGCACCTCGCGACCGGTCGCAGCGTGACCGAGATCCTGTCTTCCAAGGGGACGAAATTCACTTTGCCGGAAGACCTCGCCAGCCTGATCAAACGAGCCGCGAGCCTTCAGACCCATCTCAAGGACCATCGGAAGGACCTGAGCAACCGACGCGGCCTCGAGTTGATCGAGTCACGCATCCGCCGACTGTCCCGGTACTACAAGTCGCGCGGCGTCCTGCCGGCGGACTGGGATTTCTCCTTGAAGCTCGCGGAGCTGCAAGTGAAGTAGGTGGCCCATGGTCAAGGGCCTGGACGATCTGGCGCCCGAGGGCCTGCTCGATCGGGCGCGGAAGGCCGCGGGTCTCGTCGACGACGCGGCCCGGGTCCGCATCTTCTGCCATTACGATCCGGACGGCACGACCTCCGCCTCGATCTTGGCCCGGGCCCTGATGCGCCGCGGCAAGCGAATCCACGCGACTATGGCGCACGCCCTCGATGGGACGTCCGCAGCCCGCCTCCAGGAGGAATCGAACGAGCTCTTGGTCGTGAGCGACATGGGATCCGGCCAGCTCGATCTCCTCGAAAGCCTTCCGTATCCGGTCGTCGTCCTGGATCACCACAAGCCGATCCGCGACTCCGAGAAGATCGCCCACGTGAATCCCCACTTCTTCGGCGTCGATGGGGCACGGGAAATGTGTGGCTCGACGACGACGTGGCTTTTCGCCCTCGTCCTCGACGAGCGGAACTGGGATCTAGCCGGGCCAGCAATGGCCGGTGCGATCGGGGACAAACAGGCGCTCGGGGGTTTTGTCGGCGTGAATGCCGCCCTGTTCGACGAAGCCAAGGACCGCAAGGTCGTCGTCCCGGAGCGCCGACTCGCCCTTCGGGACCTGCCAATCGGAAAGGCGCTAACGCTTTCGATTGAACCGTACTTCCGCGGCCTCTCGGGGCGACCCGACGCGGCCGCCGGCTTTCTTCGTGCGCTGGGCCTTGACCCCGAGGCAAGCGTCCGCGATCTCGACGCAGGCGGCCGAAGAAAGTTGACGTCGATCTTGGCCGCCCGACTCGTGGAGCAACACGCGGCCCCGGAAGCGCTCGATGTCCTCGTGGCCGATCGATACTGGGTCGAGCCCGACCAGATGTACGCCCACGACCTCGAGGCGTACGTGAACAGCTGCGATCGTCTCGGACGAGAAGGCCTCGGGATGGCGGTGTGCCTTGGGGATCGCGAGGCGCTCTCGAGGGCGGAGAAGTTGCTCGATGAATACACATCGAAGGTCCTTGGCTATCTCGTCTCCCTCGAATCAAAAGGGCTGTTCCCGAAGAAACATATCCAGTTCTTCTATTGNGATGACGCAAGCCTNGCCGGCGTCGTCGCGGGAACGGGCATGNTGTTCTTCTTNGATCAAACGCGACCGACGCTCGGGCTCTCCGTCCTCGACGGTGTCACGAAAGTCTCCGCCCGCGGCACTCGCGCGCACATCGCTGCCGGAGTCGACCTCGCCGTGGCGTTGCGCGAAGCCGCGTCCGAGGTCTCCGGGAACGGCGGAGGCCACAACATCGCTTCGGGCGCGACGATCCCGAAGGGCAAAGAGGATCGGTTCCTTGCGCGCGTCGACGAGATCGTCGGACGCCAACTCGAAGGCCCGCCGGTGCGGGGTCAATAATTGTCCAAGAGGCGGCTCACTTCGCGGGATTCCAGGTCCGTCTTCAGAGCCGGCGACTCGAGGACCTTCATGTTCCGCTCTAGGAGGGCGAGCTCCTTCTCCTCGAGGGTGTCCGGACTCACGGGCAGCAGGATGATCGCCCGTCGCTGCATGACGAACTCGTTCACGTGTTCGACGAACATGAGGGTCTGCAGAAATCCGTTGTTGATGATCAGGTACTCCAAGCCATCGAGGAGCACCGCGCCCTCGCCGTTGTTGTCCTCGATGAACTTCTGAATGACCTTGGCGAGCGTGCCGATCGCCGTCGGGTTGTGATAGTCCTCCCCGGGCGTGTGGCTGAGCCAAATGATCCGCACNTCCGTCAGGCCGCGCTCGCGGCGCACGCGGTCTGGATACTGCCGAGTGATGCACAGGCTCGGAATTTTCTGAGCGAGCAGCATCTCGAAGAGACGGAAACTCAGTTCGGGCTTCTTCTCTTTCACGAGATAGCAGACGCCCTTCTCGAGCTCCATGGGCATCGCCGAGCGAAGTGCCTCAGCCTCCGTGCCCATTTCGCCTTCCTGAGGTTGCACCCATCCCATCGGTTTCTCCATAGCGGCTATCGTCTCTTCAAACTTCGTTCCAGATTATCACTGAGCACCTTGGCCGGAATTTCCGGGAGGGAAATCAGCGTCGTCTTCCCGACTTCGCCCTTCCCGCTCAACTTCGTGTCGACGAGGCCGAGGGCATCGAGGTCGCGCACATACTTCCAGAACTGGGTGTGGGCTCGCGGCTTCTCTTCGTACTCCTCGCACACGACGGCATACGCCTCTTCGGCGTCGCCCATCGTGATGTACGCCTTCTTGCGGCTCTTCCGGGCGATCGCCAAGAGCACGAGTTTCTTCGGGACGTCGAGGAGACCGAGGCGCTCTTGGACGTCCGTCGGATGAACGTGGGCCTTCGCGCCCCGGAGATGCTCTGGTGCGACCTCCTCCAAGGTCTCCTCATCCGCGAGCATGCCGGCCTTCTCGAGAAGCTCGATGGCGTACCGCGCATCCCCGAACTCGGACGCGATATCCGCGATCAGGTCGATGAGGTCCTCGCCGACGGTGCCCGGGTGCATCGCAAGCTGGACGCGGCCCGCGATGATGTCCCGTAGCTCCGCTCGATCGTACTTCGGGAACTCCACGACGTTCGATCGGCGGAACGTGCTCAGCGCGGCGCGGTCCATGTATTCCAACGCGTTCGGCCGCTGCGAGATCAGGATCATCGAGATGTTGCCTTTCGAGGCGATCGTCTCCTCCGCGATTCGCGCGAAGGAGTAGATCAGGTCCGCCCCGCTCTTCTTCAGGAGCGCGTCCACTTCGTCCAAGATCACGATGAAGTGGAGCCGGTGCTTCTCGAGATGGCGTCGCAAGGTCTCCATTTTCTCAGCGATTGAGAATCCACGTTCCGGGAAGTGCGCATCGAAATGCTGGATTAGCCGAAGCAGGATGGCATCGTCGCCCATCCGCTGGCGGCAGTTCACCAGGTCCCAATCGACCGCGCGGTCCGATTCCGACGCGTATTTCTTGAAGTCCAGGCAGAAGCGCTTCGCCGTGTGGGTCTTCCCCGTCCCCACGGGGCCGTACAGGAATGCGTTGCTCGAGGCGCCGGCCTCGACGATGGGCCTCAGGAGGGTGAAGAGCCGTTGCGTTTGTCCCTCGCGGTGAATCATCTTTTCAGGCAGGTAGTCGAATGACAGTTTCCCCTGGTCTTTGAACACGGAGGGCCCGGCCCGGAACGACACAATCGACGCCAAGGCAGCGGACGCGCATAACCTTTGCCTCCGAGACCCGAAAGGCCATCAAGGAATCCGAGGTTGGCGGGTCGTGGCGGAGCGGTTCTTCTGTTTCGCATGCGGACGTGACCACCGCACAGGGACCGCGATCGCGCGGGATCACAAACGATACAGCATCGAGGGCGGGCACGAATCCGGCGGGATCTTCTCCGACCTGCGGGAGTTCTATCTTCAGACGAAAGGGATCGAAGCCGCGTTCCGCATCCTCGGATTCGAGGACGTCCGCGTGCATCCGCCCCGCTTCGGTCGTGGCTGGCCGTCACGCACCGAGATCGAGCGCGCATACCGAGACCGGGCCCGCCGCGACCATCCTGACGCTGGGGGCGATCCCCGCGAGTTCCGGAAGGTCCAGTGGGCGATCGAAGTGTTGCGGCGGTATCGGCCGCCGGATGCATGAGCGGGCGCCCGCAACGTTTATCGCGGTCCGGAAGATTGATTCGCTCGGAGGTTGACGGACGCCTTCCTCCCCCCGCGAAGCCTTCTCCACATTGCCCGACCAGGTCTTGCACGACCTCGCCGCAGCCCATGGGCTCGACCCGACGCGGTACCCGAACCGCAGTTCGCTGATCGAAGCGCTCGCCTCGCGCCCGGACGCCGAGGTCCTCCTGACGGAAGCGGACCGCCGACGAATGGAATACCACCTAGAACGACTTCGACCCCGTCAGCTCCGCGAGCTCGGCGAGCGACATCGGGTGAGCCTCCTCGGACTGAAGCGTAAATCGGACCTGGTCGCCACCATCGCCGCCGCCCCCGGCGCCCCCGAGATCCTCATGGAACTCGAGGCCCAGGACGCCGCGGAAAGGGATTCTGGATTCGTGTTGGGACGCGACGCCGATGTCGACTACGAACGGGTCGAGGAACTGCTCGATCAGGCCCGCAAAAGGTTCCAAGAACGCCAATTCGAGGCCGCGCTGACTGCGGCGCAAGAAGCGTCCCGCATCGCGGAGCGCACCACCGAACAGCTCCGCCGCGCTTCGTGGTCGTACGCCGTCCTCGCGGCGCAAGGTCTCCTGGAGCCGTGCAATCCGGAGGACCCGGAGACCGCGACGGCCCGCGCGCTCCTCGACCGCGCCCGAGACGTATTCTTCCAAGGCCAGCTCNTGGACGATGCCTTCCTGCAGGACCTGGTCCGGGCCNCGGAGGTGGCCCACTCGCGAGAGGCGGACCGCGTGCGGGATCTGCTCGCGTTCACGCGGGATTCGATTCGCGAGGCCGCGAACCTCGGTGCGTCGATTGCCTTGGCCGAGGACGCGTGGAAACGAGGGGGCGACTCCCTCGACCGGGATCGGCTTGCCGCGGCGCGGGAGAGTTTCGTCGAGGCCGCCCAGCGAGTGGAGGACGCGAGGATCCGCCGGATTCGCGAGGTCGAGGAATCGATTGGATTCGTCTCCGACCACATCGGCCTTGCGCGGAACGTCGGAGCGGACATGCGCGAGGCGGAGGAACTCCATCAGGCGGCGCAGACCGCCATCGCCGCCGGCGAGCACGGCCACGCGGGGGATCTCCTCAAACGCGCGGAGCGGCTCGCGATGAAAGGTCAACAACGACAGATCGAGCGGGCGATGCAGCTCCGGCAGGCTCAGGTCGAGAAGGCCCAGGGGATCATTGGCTCGTGTGAGCCCGTCTTGAAGGAAGCGGAGTCGTACGACCTCAGCGCGACCGAGGTCCGCGTTCTCCTTCGGCAGGCCCGGGACGTCCTCACGAAAGGCGATTACTTGGCGGGACTGACCTTCGCCCGGAACGCGGAGGAAGCGGCTCAGCGGCTCGAAGCCCAGGTCGCCGACGAGCGCCGGCGGCGGGGCATCCAGAAGCCCGCATCCGGAACGTGCGGGGTGTGTCGATCCCCGCGCGTCACGTTCCAAGATGACGGATGGGGCCGGTGCGAGGATTGCGGGACCACATTCCGATGGCGCGGCCCGCTCGGTGTCTGGGAGCGCCTGAAGGCGATCCTGGTTCCATAGGCCGGCGACGTTCCATAGTCTTTTATCGAGTCGCCTGAATTCCGCGCGGATGGCGAAGCGGGACCTGCTCCGCCGAAAGGTCGAGGACATCGACATCTCGCCCTCTTCGGAGATCTCACGACTCGTCGAAGCGATGGGTCGCGGGGGCGGCTTTACCGCGAAGAAAATCGCCGTCGGGGTGGAGATCCTCCGGACGATGTTCGCTCGACCGGCGTGCACGACCTTCCTGTCGTTCCCGGCCGCGCTGATGGCCACGGGGGTCCGCGGCGTCTTGCGCGCCCTCGTCGAGAAAAGGCTCGTCGACGTCGTGGTGACGACCTGCGGCACCGCCGATCACGATCTCGCGCGGGTGTGGCAGCCATACTACCATGGCGACTTCGAATTGGACGACGTCGCCTTGCATCGCCTCGGAGTGAACCGTCTCGGGAACGTCCTCATCCCGAACACCTCATACGGAATCGTGCTGGAGAAAAAGATCCAGCCCATGCTCCGCGACCTGTGGGACTCCGGCGTCCGGGCACCGTCCACGAACGAATTGCTCTGGGAGCTGGGCCGACGCACCGGGAGCCGCCAATCGCTGCTCTGGTGGGCGTGGAAGAACCGCATCCCGGTCGTCGTTCCGGCGATGTTCGACGGGGCGGTCGGATATCAGCTCTGGTCCTTTTGGCAGGAGCACAAAGAGTTCGCGATCGACCAGTTCCGGGACGAGGCGGATCTCGCCGACCTCGTCTTCAGGGCGAAGGAAGCGGGCGCCCTGATGATCGGAGGCGGCGTCTCCAAGCATCACACGATCTGGTGGAACCAGTTCCGCGGGGGGCTCGACTACGGCGTCTACATCACGACGGCCCCGGAATGGGACGGCAGCCTGAGCGGAGCGCGGCTACGGGAAGGGATTTCTTGGGGCAAAGTGAAGGAGACCGCGAAGCAGGTGACGATTGAAGCGGACGCATCCGCAATTCTGCCAATGATGATTGCCGCGGCGCTCGGCCGCCCCCACCGATGATTCGAACCTGTCACTTGATGAGCCAGTAGCCCGCGGCCTTCTCGCGCGCACGGCGCTTCGCGTAGCCCTTCGACTGCAATTCTTGGAGTGCTTGGAGGACGAAATTCTTCCCGAGCTTGGACATCTTCGTGATCGCCTCCGCGTCGCGCATCTTGTCCTCCGACGTGATGCCGGCGGACTTCAT
>JGI25390J43892_10000232_pt1 | contig 10121 bp, 9 predicted proteins | sample GraSoi013_2_20cm_FD_43892 | JGI IMG/M metagenome (IMG submission 43892) | reverse complement strand
AAGTTTTCCCAGCCCACAGGGTTGCAGCCTTATCCGGCCCAAACCTCGCCGTTGAAATTGCGCAGAACCTTCCGACGGCAACGGTGATTGGCTGCGAGGACGTTGATTGCGCGACGAGTTTGCAAAGCGTGCTAGGAAGTTCGCGGTTTCGCATTTACACCAGTCAAGAGATCGTTTCTATCGAGCTGGGCGGCGCGTTGAAAAATGTCTTCGCCTTGGCGGCAGGGATCAGCGATGGTTTGAAACTGGGCGATAATTCGAAGGCGGCATTGGTCACTCGATCGTTGGCCGAGCTCGTTCGGCTTGGGGTTGCCATGGGTGGGAACGCGAATGCCTTTTATGGATTGAGCGGCGCAGGCGATCTGATCGTGACCTGCTACAGTGATCGCAGCCGAAATCACACGGTGGGCGAACGTCTGGGGCGCGGCGAGCCACTGGCTCAAATTACGGCGTCGATGAAAGCGGTGGCTGAAGGGATACCGACTACGCAAAGCGCATGGGAATGCGCGCNGCGATTGAAGATCGCCNCGCCTATTATCGATCAGGTCTACGCCGTGCTGTACCAGCAGACAAAACCGACGGTCGCTCTGGAAGAACTGCTGAGGCGCGAGCAAAAACCGGAACAACCGTAGCGGAGTAATTTTGCAGCGCTCGATTGTCTGCCGTTTCTCGAATTACACATTCGATGCCGGGTATTTTTCACAGAATTTGGCGATTGCTGCCGGATACAATTCGCGCTCAGCGATTTGAATCCGGGCATGCAGAGTTTCCGGCGTATCGTTAGGCAAGATGGCTACTTCTTGTCGAGCGATGATCTGGCCGTGATCGATTTTCTCATCGATATAATGCACCGTGCAGCCCGTCACACTTTCGCCTGCTGCGAGAGCTTGTTTCCACGCTTCGAGCCCCGGAAATCTCGGCAGAAGCGACGGATGGATGTTAATGATACGCTGGGGGAATGCCTGAAGCATGGCCGCGTGCAACACGCGCATAAAGCCAGCGAGAACCACAAGTTGGACGCCGGCTTCGCGTAACATTTCCACAAGCTGACCTTCTGCTTCCGGCGTTAGACGGGTGCGAAATTGACCGGGTGCCAAATATGCATTCGGAATGGAAAACTCTCGCGCGATATCAAGGATTGGCGCGTCGAACACATCCGAAATCACCACGCGCGCTTCGGCGGCAAGGTCGCCCGAGCGAATGCGCTCGAGAATCGCGCGGCAGTTGCTTCCTTTTCCTGATCCGAGAATTCCAATTGGTAGCCGTTTCACCTATTGGTTATGCCCTTATTCACTAACGGACACGAATGGGGAGTCAGAAATTTCAACGCGTGCCTTTACATATTTGTTCGATTAAGCGCGAAGTCGAATAACCCGCTTCAAATGGAATGAGGCGAATCTCCGCCCCAATTTCCTTTAATACTGCGCGCTCCTCTTCGTCCAACGTTTCGGCTCTGTAATCGCCACCTTTGACATAAATGGCGGGCCTGACTGCGGCAATAAATTGCGTCGCCCGGATCTGTGGAAAAACCGTGACCAGATCTACACACTGCAACGCCGCAAGAAGCTCCGCGCGATCATTCTCCGATGTAATAGGACGCCCGATTCCTTTCAGCTCGCGAACCGAGTCGTCGCTATTCAATCCAACTGCCAAAAAATCACCGAGCGCCCGCGCAGCTTGTAAATACCGAACATGACCGACGTGCAACAGATCGAAGCAGCCATTCGTAGCAACTACCTTTTTGCCACCAGCACGGAGCTCCTCGCAGCGTTTAGGAACATCCATAAGATCGATCACCTTTAGGCTCATGCGCTTCGAATTTTGTTACATGCTATGCAGGCCGCGAAAAGTTCAAAAATCGAAGTGCGAAAACTTCGAGGAAATTGCCTTTGTGCGGCAACATCACACTTGGCGTTTCAGCAAATTGCACGACTATGTGAAAAATGGCGGAAACAAAAGGAAATCGCAACGCGCAAGAATTGAAGACTAGTGGGGGATTCCGAATTTCTGGGAAGCCGTTGGTGCACATTACCGCCGCCGAGGAGCGACAGGACTCTCCTGACACAATTGGCCTACCGCGTAAACATGGCGCGCGAATCCTGTTCGCCATTGCAAGGGATCCGCGCACGATCTTTGCCAGCTGGAATATCGATTGGCCGGCTTTGTTTGAAAAAGTGGTGCCAGTGGATCGACAGGTCCATCTTCGCCTGCATCGCGCAGATGGTCTCGAAGAAAAAACCGTGGCTGTCGAGCCTTTGGCCGCGATGCATTATCTCACGACATCGGGAACGCCTGCCTCGTATCGGGTTGAGATCGGATATTACGAGCCGGCAGACGTGTGGCATTCGGTTGCGATGTCGCATGAGATCGTGACGCCGCCCGACGATATCGCCGAAACCGCAGACGTCGATCTTGCGACAATTCCGTTTCACATCGGTTTCCAACAGCTTCTCGATTTCTTCGGAGCATCGAATGGGACTGCGTTGGCGACCGTCATGTCACAATTTCAAAAGCGCGTATTGAGCGAGCAGCCAAAAGCGCTGAGCGGAGAGGAAAAAGAAATTCTTCGCAAGCTACGCTCTTCGGTATCGGAGATCGCAGCGGCGCGGCGTGCTTTTAATANGATCGCTCGCGAAAAGCTCGCGAGGCGCACCCGCGCGCTCCTCGATTTCACTTCGACCAGCCCATCGCGCGGATTCGAAGGGGATTGGGTTTCAGTCGGCTCCTGAGCGGTTGTGCGGTTAGTCGGCGCAGTGTCGTTGCTTGCTCGCCGGTTTTGTCCGTCTAAACGCGCTGCTTAGCGAGATTACTGCGGCGGACGCCGTAGAAGAAGTAAACGACCATGCCGATGACGAACCAAATGATGAGCCGTTCCCACGTTCGCCACGGCAGCGAGATCATCAGATACAGCGCGGACAGCGCACCCATGGGCGCAACGAACCAAACTATCGGCGCCTTAAATTTGCGCGGCAATTCCGGCTCGCGCACGCGCAGCACAAGCACTCCGATNGAAACGATGACAAAAGCGAGCAGCGTGCCAATAGACACAAGACTCGCGGCATCGCGGATCGGCAAGATCGCTGCGAAGAATGCCACCACCACACCGGTTAAGATTGTCGTGATCCATGGTGTGCGGAATTTTGGGTGAACCTTGCTCACAAATTTCGGCATCAAACCATCGTCAGCCATGGTCCAAAGAATCCGGGACTGGCCCAGCAACATCACCAGGATGACTGAGCTGAGGCCTGCGATGGCACCTAGCTTTATGAGCGACGACATCCAACCGAGCCCGGCGTGATCCGCTGCGACCGCGATCGGATCCGGCACGTTCAAATCGTGGTATGACATTATGCCAGTCGCGACGCCGGAAACCAGAATGTAAAGGACCGTGCAGATCAACAACGAGCCGATGATGCCAATCGGCATGTCGCGCTGCGGATTTTTGGCTTCCTGCGCGGCCGTGCTAACCGCATCAAAACCAATATACGCAAAAAAAACAATTCCAGCGCCTTGCATGACCCCGCTCCAGCCGAACTGTCCGCGTACACCGGTGCTCGGCGGCATAAACGGATGCCAGTTAGCGGGGTTGACTGCGTGCGCCGCGCCGACAATGAACAACAGTACGACTGCCACCTTGATGATTACGATCACGTTGTTTGCGTTCGCAGATTCCTTAATGCCAATCACAAGCAGGAGCGTGACGATACCGATGATGATTACAGCTGGTAGATTGAAGATCGCCGCGACTTGCGTTCCGTCGGCCAGCGTAATCAACGTGCCGCGTGCCGCCGACAGCTGGGCCGGGATATCAATGCCTATATCGTGCAAGAACGAGACGACNTAGCCCGACCAGCCAATAGACACTGTCACTGCCCCGAGGGCATATTCCAAAATCAAGTCCCATCCGATGATCCACGCAAAAACTTCGCCGAGCGTGGCGTAGCCGTAGGTATACGCGCTGCCGGCCATCGGCACCAGGGAGGCGAACTCGCTATAGCAGAGTGCCGCGAAGATCGACGCCACTCCGGCCAAAACGAACGATAAAACCACGGCTGGGCCCGCATTCTGCGCTGCGACGGTGCCCGTCAGCACGAAAATGCCCGTTCCGATGATGGCGCCGATGCCGAGCGCCGTCAGGTTCGTCGCTCCGAGCGCGCGTTTCAGCCGATGATCCGTCAGCGCATCAGCCTGAAGCTGCGTGACGCTTTTTCGTCGAAGTAAGTTCATTAACGAAGTTTGTTTTGGTTGTGCTAGTCGGGATGGGCCGAGCAAGTCAAGCCAGCGGTGATCTTTTACTCCGAAATTTCCACAGAAAATACACGGGCACACCACTCAGCACGATAATCAACCCCGGCCAGGTGGTCGCCGTCTGATATGCGAACAGGACCACAAGAATGACGGTCGCGCCGACGACGTATAGAGCGGGCACGATTGGATAGCCGAATGCCCGGTAAGGTCGTTCCACGTCTGGCTGTTTTCGACGCAGCAAAAAGATGCCGATGATCGTCAGGATGTAAAAAATGAGCGCGGCCGAAATGACATAGTCGAGCAGATTGCCGTACAGGTTGCCGTAGCCGCTCACGGCNCCGGTGGCGTCGGTCTTGACCGTGCGCGGCAGGACGAGCGCGCCGGCCCAGATGCCTTGAATGACCAAACCCCAGGCCGGCACATGAAATTTGTTCAGCTCGCTGACCGATCGAAAGAACAAGCCGTCGCGCGCCATCGCGTAATAGGCGCGCGCTCCTGCAAGAATAAGTCCGTTATTGCATCCGAAGGTTGAGACCATGATCGCCACAGCCATGATCGCCGCACCGGCACCGGGAAAAATTACGTTGGCTGTTTCCGACGCGACGCGATCGCTTGGCGCATTTTGGATAGACGCAAACGGAAGCGTCGCCAAATAAGCAACGTTCGCGAGCAGATAAAGTCCGATCACCAGAAACGTGCCAAACGCTAGCGAGAGCGGCACGTTTCGCCGCGGGTTGACAACCTCGCCTGCTGTGAACGTAATATTGTTCCAAGCGTCCGCCGAGAAAAGTGAATTCGTCTGCGCCACGCAGATGCCGACAAAGAGGCCGAACACAGTCGCAGCGGTCAAGCCCGCGCCGACATCCTGCAAATTTCCGCGCAGCGTCCAGAAGTGCTGGAAGTTTTCCGCGCCTGCGCCCGATCTCAACCCGACGATAATGCCGAGCACGATTAGCCCGATTAGCGCGCCAGTCTTCGCTGTAGTGAAGACATTTTGGATCAGCTTGCCTACTTCCAAGCCACGCGTGTTCGTATATGTTAGAAAACCGATTAGCGCTAATCCGACGAACTGCGCAGTGGAAAGCGACACCGCATACCCACCGAAACGGATCGGCGCGATCAAATAATTGCTCTCGGAAACCCAGGGAACAAGCACGCCCATGTAGCGTGCGAATCCAACTGCGACCGCCGCGATCGTGCCAGTCTGAATGACAAGGAAAAGCGTCCAGCCGTAAAGAAATCCCCACAATGGCGAAAAAGCTTCACGGAGATAGACATACTGCCCGCCAGCTTTTGGCATCATCGCCGCCAATTCGCCGTACGACAGCGCTGCCGTCAGCGTCAGCAACCCGGTGACGATCCACACTACGAGGAGCCATCCCGGCGAGCCGACCTGCCGGGCAATGATCGACGAGACAATGAAAATTCCCGAGCCGATCATCGAGCCAGCCACCAGCATGGTTGAGTCGAGCAAGCCGAGTCCTCTAACCAATTTCTGGTTAGCGACAGGGGTTTCAGTAATCGCGCTGGTCATTTGAGCCGCTTGGATTGGCGGAGAGTTAATCATCACTCGAGTGGGTCGTGCAATGCCAAAAAACAGCGGCTCTCAGGTTTTACAAAGACCCAGGCACTCGGACATCAAGACTTAAAAGCATTGCCGCTCCAGCCGAAGGGACCGATATCATCAAAGCTATCATCGCTGTCTCATTGCGAGACGCGATTAGGCTCAGCGTGCGGAGATCACTGCAAGGCGGCACATCTGGGGACGCCAGTGCTGCGGAAAGAGCGCGCGATCGACGGGGCTAAAGCATTCGCAAATCTGTCGATCCGACGTATGTTTGTTGTTCGCTTTTATGAAGGAACTGAACATAGAGAACCTGCGTATCGCCGTGGATGGTCAGGAGATTGTTCGCGGATTGACGCTCCGCGTGCCGCGGGGTGAGGTGCACGCGCTTATGGGCCCAAATGGCTCAGGAAAAAGCACACTGGCCAAAGTGTTGGCTGGTCACCCCGATTATCATGTGACCGCTGGCAAGGTGTTGATGGACGGAGAGAATCTCCTCGAACTTGAGCCGGATGAACGGGCGCGGCGCGGCCTGTTCATGGCCTTCCAGTATCCGAGCGAAATTCCAGGCGTGACGATCGCCAACTTTCTTCGTGCCGCGATGCAATCGCGTCTGCCGGAAGGCGAAGAACTCGAGGCCACCGATTATTACGCAAAGCTTTACGAAAAGATCGAGTTGCTCGGGATGGATCGTTCGTTCACTTCGCGTGCGGTCAACGAAGGTTTTTCCGGCGGCGAAAAGAAGCGCACCGAGATTCTGCAATTGGCGATGCTCGAGCCGAAATATGCCGTTCTCGATGAGACCGACAGCGGCTTGGACATTGACGCGCTCAAGACCGTGGCGCATGGAGTAAACTCATTGCGCGGCCCTGATCTTGGCATATTGTTAATTACGCACTATCAGCGCCTCCTGAACTACATCATTCCCGACCACGTCCATGTGATGGTGGCGGGGCGAATCGTTAGGAGCGGGCGGAAAGAACTCGCTCTCGAGCTCGAAGAGAGAGGTTACGATTGGGCGCGCGACGGGGCGATTGAACCAGCGTTTAGGTAAACAGGGTAAAATTTACAATGAAAACCGAAACTTCAGCAGTCAATATTGATCGAAGCAAAGGAGACTTCTTTTATCCGGAAGCTCACGTGCGCGATGCTGGCGCCGGCCTGAGCGAACGAACCGTTCGCTACATTTCGGACGTCAAAGAGGATCCGGATTGGGTGCGCGAATTCCGGCTCAGAGGGCTCAAGACGTTTTTGGAAAAGCCGCTCCCCACTCACTGGGCGAGCAAGGATCTCGAAGCAATCGACTTCGACAAAATCCGTTACTATCTTTCTCCCGGGACCGAGGCGAAACGCAGCTGGGATGAAGTGCCGGACGACATCAAGCGTACATTCGAGCGTCTTGGCATTCCCGAGCAGGAACGCAAATTTCTTGCCGGCGTAGAAGCGCAGTTCGACAGCGAGGCCGTCTATTCGAACATCAAGAAAGCGGTCGGCGAACAGGGCGTCATTTTCGTTGGCTCGACCGAAGGACTGAAGAATTATCCGGAAATTTTCCGGAAATGGTTCGGCAAAGTCATCCCGATCGCCGACAACAAATTCAGCGCGCTGAATTCCGCAGTGTTCAGCGGCGGCTCATTCATTTACGTCCCGCCCGGAGTGAAAGTGAAACACCCGCTGCAGGCTTACTTCCGCATAAACGCCGAAAACTTCGGACAGTTCGAGCGGACCCTGATCATTGCCGATGAAGGCTCGGAAGTAACTTACATGGAAGGCTGCACGGCGCCGAAATTCAACACTCCAACACTCCACAGCGCTGTCGTCGAACTCGTCGCTCTGAAAGGCGCAAAGATTCAGTACATCACGGTGCAGAACTGGGCTTCCAACGTTTTCAACCTCGTGACGAAACGCGGTCTGGCGCAGGAGAACGCTGAAGTAAAATGGATCGATTGCAACATCGGCTCGCGGCTCACGATGAAGTATCCCAGCGTCATCATGAAGGGTCGAAAAGCGCGAGGTGAAGTTCTTTCGATCGCCCTCGCCAATGACGGTCAGCATCAGGATACCGGTGCGAAAATGATTCACGCCGCCGATGAAACGACGAGCAACATTATCTCTAAATCAATTTCCATCGGCAAAGGTCGCGCTACTTACCGCGGCTTGGTCCACGTGCCGAAGCATCTGAAGCATTGCAAAAACAACACCGAATGCGACGCGCTTCTCATCAACGCGACGTCGCGAACCGACACATATCCGGCTATTACCGTGCGCGGCACCGGCAATGCCGTCCAACACGAAGCCAGTGTCAGCCAAGTGAGCGCGGAGCAAATTTTCTACATGCAACAGCGCGGTCTCAGTGAGGCGCAGGCGATGAGTTTGAGCGTTAACGGTTTCGTCAACGATCTCGTCCGCCAATTCCCCATGGAATACAGCGTCGAGCTGAAGCGGCTGATCGAGCTGGAGATGGAAGGCTCGGTCGGATAGCTTTCTTCCCTGGCGAATTGTTTCTGTAGCGGCGGTTTACGACCGTCGCTTGGCTAGAAGGTCAACATGTCCTTAGTCATACATCAAGAAGAGGCGGCACCGATTCTCTCCGGGCTGGCCGAGTTACGCGAACTTCCCGAATGGTTTCGCGATCGGCAACGCGCGGCTTGGAAACAATTCGAGTCATTGCCGAACCCCACACGAAAAGATCAGACCTGGCGATTTTCCAACGTTGGTCTTCTCGATCTGGCGAAGTTCAAAGTCGGCGGGACATTAACTGAAGAAGAGCGCGACGCGATTCTGGAGCGATCTCGTGGGTTGGATGAAGTTGCGGGCCGCATGGTCTTTGCCGGCGACCAGCTCATAGAGCGCGATGTCATTTCGGATCAACTGAAAAAGCGCGGTGTGATCTTTCAATCGCTCGAGCGCGCTATGGTCGAGCACGCCGATTTGTTCCGGAAACACTTCATGTCACAACCGGCAACTCTAGGCTCAGCCAGGTTCGCCGCGCTGCATCAAGCGCTGGTTTCGTCAGGAACGTTTCTTTATGTGCCACACGGCGTCGAGATCGAGTTGCCAGTCGAAATTTTCCATTGGCTCAATGGCGAGAACGCTTCGGTGTTTCCACACTTGCTCCTGGTCACGGACGAACTCGCGAAAGTGACCGTGATCGAGCATTTCTGCTCGCTGGATCCACAATCGCCGGGCTTTGCTTGTGGCGTGAACGATCTGGTCGCTGGCCCCGGCGCGAAAGTGACCTACGTGTGTGCGCAAAATTGGGCAGAGAATGTCGTGGCGTTGCAAATGAACACAACCACGGTTGATCACGATGCGTCGGCCATGAGTCTGAATTTGCATATTGGTTCGCGATATTCGCGCTTCGAAAGTCTGAGCCGGCTCAGCGGCGAAGGCGGGCGCAGCGATTTGCTTGCTGTCGCTGTGGCCAAACACCAGCAGGAATTCGATGCGCGCACATTGCAGGATCACATCTCGCCTCACACCGCCAGCGATCTCCTTTACAAAAATGCGCTCGACGACCGCGCTCGTACCATTTTCGGCGGTCTGATCCGGGTGGAACCGCACGCCCACTTCACTGACGCGTATCAAAAAGTTCGCAACCTCCTCCTGAGCGATGACGCAGAAGCGAACTCAATGCCCGGACTGGAAATTCTCGCCGACAACGTGCGTTGCACCCACGGCGCAACGTCCGGTCAGATCGATGAGGACGAACTATTCTATTTGCACGCGCGCGGCATTCCCACAAAAATCGCCCAGCGCCTCATCGTCACCGGCTTTTTGGACGAAGCAATACAGCGTCTCAATCATCCGGCGATCTCATCGCATTTGCAGCGACTGATCGAAGAAAAATTCGCTGCTTGATGTGCGAATCTGTCAGCTTTTCGACAGCCAGCCGATTATTTCTCCGTTTCCTGTAGCAGCTTCACCAACTCATCTTTCCACAAGCTAGCGATGGTGTGGCTGCCGTGGCCGCGCGTTTTGTCGCTCAACGGAATTACCATAGCGCGGCCATGCGGGACGCGCTTGATCTCGTGCTCGAGGATCCCGAGCTCTGGCGGGTTGATTAGATCATCGGCAGAATTGATTGCCAAAAGCGGAGCGCGGATTTTTTCAAGACCGGGACCGGGATCGTAATCATGTGAAGCTTCGATCGCGTAAAGCACATCGTTCGCGTCGTCGGCTTTCACGATCCCGTCAACAAACTTGTCGAGAACCTCATCCGTTTTCGCAAGTGTGGGCGCGTCTTCGCGTAAAGCACATCGTTCGCGTCGTCGGCTTTCACGATCCCGTCAACAAACTTGTCGAGAAC
>JGI25390J43892_10000229_pt1 | contig 10164 bp, 7 predicted proteins | sample GraSoi013_2_20cm_FD_43892 | JGI IMG/M metagenome (IMG submission 43892) | reverse complement strand
GGAGAGCGACTGGAATTTCAATCCTTTTTGGAAAACAGCGGAACTCAAAGGCCACCATGCGCTTTTCAAACTTTCCGTGTGGCACGGCCATCTGGTTGTCCTTCTTTCCATGTACTTCTACGGGAGTGAGAGGGCTAAGTCAAAAGGCCTCTCAAGCAAGCGCGCGTTTCTGTTCTCGCTCCCCTAATTTCTAAAACACAGCGCGTTGCGTAGCGTGTTTTTATTCTCGACAAATCTTCGCATTGTAAATGTTCATATGAACATTACACGTTGAGTCCATCTTTGGGCGCGCATATCGCGCAAACTAATTGGCAAATCTCAGAAGCTGGAATTGCGGGGAGGCTTTCCTACCAAGTGAAACATGCGTTTATGACACAGATCTATAGGACACGTGATGACGGCAAGCGGGGATCTCGCGCCTCCGCGCATATATGAATCCAAGCATTGCCGCTATATTGACGCGATGGATGCCGGTTATAGACGTTTTGTGTCGTTGGCTGGCGCACATGGACGATAGGTAAGAATCGTTAGCNACGGCCTATCATAGATTTTGGGTCCAGCGCGTCTGCCAATTCCGCCATGCGGGCGATTTCAGGAAGATAGCATTTGCCTATACGGCAAACAGGCATTTTAGCTGTTTCTGGGCTGTAGCGAAAAGCAGCTGGCTGAAAGCTCGCTGGGACACGGGCTGCAACCCGATGTTCCAGCATCAAGCGATTGCATACCGAGCAGCGGTCCGAAAATTTCGCGGAGAATATTTAAGGAGCTTCACCAACAGGCATCCCGAGCCCTCTTTTATCCTGCACTGGCGGTGCGACCCTTCGAGTTACAAACGCAATGCGGTCTTAATGACGATGCGGAAGGCGAAAGTCAGTCTCGCATGCCAGAGGCATCGCCACAACTCGCGACAATCGATTTGGCAAATCTCTCGCAAACCGACTGACCCCTGCCCTTACTGGAGATCGAAAGGCGAGGCGATTTCAGCAACTCGCTCGCGAACTGCCGCGATGACCGGGTGCGCGAATCTCAACTCGCTTCTCGAGCGTGTAAGTGTTTGGAATCTTCCGCTCTGTCCGCCGCCTTCAGGGAACGCAGAACCGCTTCAAACACAGCCTCGGGCGAAATCTCGTTGATGCATTTGCGGCCCGTGCGGCATACTCCACTATAATAACAGTCGCAGGGAGTAGGCGGTTCTACAATCTCTCCGCGGCCGTAAAGCTCAAATTCATAGCGATTAAAAATATTGTTCAGCAGCACTAAAGGCGTACGCGCGCCGATCGCTAAATGCATAGCCATGGTGACTGCACTGACGATGCACTGGCAGCGCTCGATTATCGCATAAAAGGTTTCCAAAGATTGAACGCCTGACGCCAAACAACCCGTCGCGTCAACCAGCCGGGCTGACATCTCGACTTCCTCTGGCCCTCCTAATAGAACCGGTTGCAATCCTCGCCCCTTGAGCAGTTTGATTAATTCAATCCAGTACTCCACCGGCCAAATTCGAGAAGGCCAGCGCCTGCCGGCCCCAATGTTTAGTCCTATTGCAGAATCTTTCGGTAGAAGCTGGGCCGCCCTTTCCCTTGCAGTGGCAGTGGTGCCGCGAAGCCAATATTCTTCTCTCTTGAAAGGTAACCCAGTGATATCGAAAATCTCTTCGACGTAGCTTTGGCGATTGCGGCGGCTATATGGGTTATCTATGCCAGTCGCAAATTTGTGCCATGCAGCTTCATCCACGGGAAACGGCACGCCGTCCCGAAGCATGTAACCTCGATATTCCGTAGCTTTCGTAGATGCGGCGATGGCACATGCCTCCGGATCCTTGTCAAGATTCCAACAAAAATCCCATGTGCCCTGCGCGATTCGCGCCAGCGTTGCCGCAGTAGGATGGACCGCTTCACAGGCATCGGCGGGCAAGAGGTCAGGAGAGTGGGTAACCCAAAGTATCTTCGTGCCGGTCTTGGGGGGCTCGAGAGCGCGCAGTAAAGGAGTTGACCTCAACACATCGCCAGCCGCGCCAAGCTTAATAATAACCCCGCGTCGCTTCGTTAGCTGAAAATGGATACAGGTGCAGCGATGCCCCGATTCCACGTGCGGCCAACAGGGGCGATCGCCGAGATAATGTATGCAGTCCGTGCGCAGGTTCTCAATTAGCTCGCGTGGTCCGATCATGTTCGTCTATTCGCTTGTCAATACCCGCCGATTGTTCCGTCGACTCGCCTGCGACATCACAGGTCAAAATTCGCTAACGCTCGCCCGAATTATGATGTTTTTTCGCTTCGTGAGCAACTAACTGTTTGGCTACGGTGAGAGCGGTCAGTTACGCGCGCGCAACGACGTAAAAGAGAGCAGCGGCGCACGGGACCAAGCCGTCGCGACCGGCTATCCGACGTCAGGATTGCAATCTTTTTCGCAGGGTGAGTTCACAACACATTCAGCGGGGTTACAGATTATTGTTAACCCCGATAAATCCTTCGCGCTCCATATGTAACATGATTGCCTGCGCCGCTTCTTCAGGCGTGACCTCGGCGGTATTGATGACAACTTCCGCATCCTTGGGTTCCTCATACGGATCAGAAACACCAGTGAAGTCCTTGAGAATTCCAGCACGCGCTTTCGCGTAAAGACCCTTCCGGTCGCGGCGTTCGCATATCTCAACCGGAGTCGAGAGGTACACCATGACAAAGCCGCCGAAAGGCTCAATCAACGCGCGTACCTCTTTCCGCGTGACGTCATACGGCGCAATTGGAGCACAAATAGCAATCCCGCGATTCTTAGTAATCTCGGAGGCAACGTACCCGATTCGACGGATATTAATATCCCGGTGTTCCTTTGAAAAGCCGAGTTCTGAGGAAAGGTGTTTTCGAACCAGGTCACCGTCCAGCAGCGTCACGGGCCGGCCGCCCACCTCCTGGAATTTGATAAACAGAACATTGGCAATGGTCGATTTCCCCGCCCCGGAGAGCCCACTGAAGAATATTGTTACTCCCTGTTTATGCCGTGGTGGAAAACTGCGCCGTAGCTCCTGGGCCACATCAGAATAGGTAAACCATCCCGGAAGGTCGCGGCCTTCATTGAGTCGCTGACGCAATTCCGTGCCAGAAATGTTCAGCACCCGGGCGCCCGCAGGAACTTCGTCTTCTTGCAAATATTTATCTTTGTCTTCCACATAAACCATCGCGTTGAATGCAACCATGCGGACGCCGATCTCAGCTTCGTATTTCCTGAATAAGTCTTGAGCCTCGTAAGGTTTGTAGAATGGATTACCGTTCGCGTCTTTGCCCGGCCCGGCATGGTCGCGTCCAACAATTAGATGCGAGCAGCCGTGGTTTTTGCGGATCAGAGCGTGCCAGATTGCTTCTCGTGGTCCCGCCATTCGCATCGCAAGCGACAACAACGAAAGTTTTGCTGTGCCCGGCGGAAACTTCGCCATTATGAGTTGATAGCAGCGGACTCGCGTAAAGTAGTCTACATCACGGGGCCTAGTGATTCCGACGGCGGGATGGATCAGCAGGCTGGCCTCCACCTGTTTAGCTGCCCGAAGAGTGAGTTCCACATGCGCGCGGTGCATGGGATTCCGAGTCTGAAACGCCACCACTCGACGCCAGCCGAGACGGGCAAATTCGGCCCGTAATTCGGCGGGCGTTGCGCGCAGGCTCTTAAAATCGTAAATGGATGAAAGCCGCAGACCTTCAACAGTGCCGCCGAGGTACCAGCGGTTTACTTTGTTCAGTAGATAGTCAACGCCGGGATGGATCGGGCTGGTCGTACCAAAAACCTCCGCGGCTTCAACTTTAGGGTCAGGCTGCCACACATCTTCCACATTCAAGACAGCGAGCATTAATCCCTCAGGATCGCGCAGTGCAATTTTGCTGTTCTTCGGCTTCAAGGACTTCACAAAACGTTCGCTCATATCGAGCGTGATCGGGATCGGCCAAAGAATGCCTGTCGTTAGCCTCAGAGAATGACAAACACTTTCGTAATCCGCCTTGGTCATGAAGCCGCGCAGGGGAGAAAAACCACCGCCCAAAAGCAGTTCCAGATCGCAGACCTGGCGAGCCGTTAGGTCCCAGGAAGGAAAGTGCCTGGACTGCGCTTTGAGCTCGGCTGCTCTCTCCTCGCTCACTCTTAGATCAACGAGTTCGCCGCCGTGCGGCAGTACGAGGTGGTTGTGAGTTTGCAAAGTACTCAGATTTAGGCCTCCACGAGTATAAGGCGGAATCTTGTAGCGGAACTCATACCTCGGCTATCGAGCGGGATTCTAGTTGTTAAATGGTCTAACCGCTTAGCGCAAGACAATATGGCGCATCAGGGCCGACGAAAGCATTGGGGAAAAGGGACGCATTTGTGATGATTTGCCGACGGGGATAGGCATTTCAAAATGATTACGCCAAGCGCTCGTTCCTCGCCTGCATCCCGCCTTTTAGAAATTCCTACTTGACAAGTAGGATTTGAGCTGATTTCCTACTGTTATGGTAGACATTAAGTTCTCAAGACGCCACGGAATGCAGGCTTCGTGCCTTGAGCAATCTCGGCATCGTTTTCATCATTTTCGAGAACTTCGCCTCGCAATTCCTGTAGAAACACTCGTAGCGTTGGCGCCTTTCTGCCAGCGCATTTCCCAACCATCTTTGCGTCAGAACAAAAATGTAACCGGCGAGATTGGTTGCCGGTCATTAGCTATGGAAGCGCAAAGAGCGCAAGCAGAACAACAAACTGAAACATANAAACTCATGACCGATCAATCCTCTAGAATTCTGGAGCGAGCGACAAATGAAGCAAACGCTGTGGCCCCTTCTCCCGTCAGCGAAGAACCGCTGTCACACGAAAGTAACACTAAAGATTTTGACTCTTCGCCGCGCCCTGCGGCAGGTTGAGAACTATGAGATCTCTCGCGAGTTCACTAAACGAGCAAAGCGATACCGAATATGAAAGAGACATTCTGGAGTAAACTGCGCGAGTTGTGGGCGATTCGCCGGCGCTGCCAACAGATCAAGGTTCAACAACGACAGAATCGGCTTCGGCGATCAAAAGAATTTTATCGCGAAACGCAGCGACTTGCTAAAATCATATCGTCAAAAAAGCGCAACCCCAGATCAACTGCACAAAGCGCCCGATCCTTATCGGAGACGTAGAGGCCGAACCTCTCTCTCGCTGGTGCATATTTTCTGCTTCATTTCTTCGCCGCAATTCGCGAGAAGCCACTAATTTTCCAGCATAGGTTTGGCTTACAGAGCCCTCTGGCCCTGCGGAGGGTCTCATAATCACCGGGCGGCGAGGGTTGAATACTTGCCACGCCGAAGCTTTCAGCGTAGGCGGGTTGGACGTTGAACACTCGGGACGGAAATCCTACGTTAGTCAGCCTGATTCGCGCCGAAATCAAAAAACACGGACCAGTTTCCTTCGCCTGGTTTATGGAGCAGGTGCTTTACCATCCCGAGCACGGATACTATTCCTCCGGCGCCTGCGCGATTGGCCGGAAGGGTGATTATTTCACTAACGTCAGCGTCGGGCCGCTTTTCGGGCAACTGATGGTGGCACAATTCGCTGAGATCTGGGAGGAACTCGGCAAAATCAACGACTTTGTCATTGTTGAGCAGGGCGCACATGATGGCCAGTTCGCGCGCGACATTCTCCAATCTTTGCAAGAGCGCGCGCCGGAATTCTTCGAAGCTTCGCGGTACCGAATAATCGAGCCATTTCCGATTTTGCGAGAGCAGCAATCGCAGGCCCTGGAACCATTTCGGAACAAAGTTGAATGGAGGAGTTCATTTGAACCATTCACGGGTATCCATTTTTCAAACGAACTACTGGACGCCATGCCGGTACGCTTGATCAGATGCAACACAGAAAAACTCGTCGATCTTCAAGGCGACAAGATTCTGTTCATCGAGCGTCCACGTTCAAGCATGGCGTTTAATCAAGCTGCGCTCGATTGGGTGGACAACGTCGCAGCAAATTTGCAACGCGGTTATGNGATCACGATTGATTACGGGCGTTTGGGCAATGAATTTCAGGGAAATGTCCAGGTTCGCGCCCGCCATCGGCACCTGGACTCGCCCTTTGAGGAAATTGGTCACGCGGACATCACCATGCAGGTCGATTGGACAAGCATTGCCCGTCGCGCAGAGGCAAATGGATTGCGCATCGCAGGATTCACCGATCAACATCACTTCCTAACCGGAATCATCTCAACTTGGCCAGACATCCTGCAAGGCCCCTCCTCAAACTTGACGGCTTTAAGCCGTCGAGTTTTGGCCGGTGCCGATCGCAAGGCCAAACGCGCGCTGCAAACGCTGTTGCACCCCGAAATGCTCGGGCGGACTTTTCAGGTGCTCGCACTCGCCAAGAATGTCGACGCCAGCGCGTCGCCTCTGTCGGGTTTCAAGTTCGCGCGTGAGGCACGCTCTGCGCTCGGACTCTGAAATCCGATCAGTAAGCGGTTCCGGGTTGCCGTTCGCCCGGATGTGAGCGCTGATTGCAGGCGTCCCAGCCCGCTTCCGTGCCCGATTTATTTGCGAGGAAGAAACATTAGCTTTCATGGCCCAACTCTTCTCGCCCCGCGCGAACGTTCACTCCCGGGTGATCATCGTCGGCGTCGTCGTTCTGGTTTGTGGCGCAGGCTGGGCTACCTCGACAATTTACTGGTCACCGTATACCACCTACGTCGGGGTGCCGTTAGATCAACCGGTACCATTCAGCCACAAACATCATGTGGGCGATGACGGCATCGATTGTCGCTACTGCCATAGCTCAGTGGAAAAGTCCGCGTTCGCGGGATTGCCGTCCACTCAGACCTGCATGACATGCCATTCGCAAATCTTCAACGATGCGCCGGTATTGGCGGCGGTCAGGCAAAGTCTTTCTACGAGCGCCCCGTTGAAATGGAATCGCGTTCACGATTTGCCGGGCTACGTCTATTTCAATCACAGTATTCACGTCGCAAAAGGCATCGGCTGCTCGACCTGCCACGGGCGCATCGATCAAATGCCGCTGACGCAAAAAACGCAGACGCTCTACATGAAATGGTGTCTCGATTGCCATCGCGAGCCGCAAAAATATATCCGTCCGCGCGATAAAGTTTTCGATGTGGCGTGGCAACCGCCGCCAGAGCAGCAAGTCGAAGGCGCAAAGTTGGTGACTCGGTATCACGTCGATACGACTGGGCACCTGACCAACTGCGGCACGTGTCACCGGTGAAAACAAGTGATCGGTGAACCGAAATCATGAAGCGCGAGAGGCAAATACCGACCACCGATCACCGATCACCGATCACAAGAGCAAATTCGACCGATGAATTTGCTCCTGGCGCTAGCCAATGGCCGGCGGGTCTCAGCCGTCGAGAATTTCTCCGCCTCAGCAGCGCCACCCTCGCGCTAGCAGGATTGGGCGCCTGCACGAAACAGCCTCTGGAAAAAATTGTTCCCTACGTCGAACAGCCGGAAGTTGTCATTCCGGGCAAGCCGCTCCGATTTGCAACCGCAACCCAATACGACGGTTTTGGCCAGGGGCTGCTGGTAACAGGTTACGAAGGGCGACCGACAAAAATCGAAGGAAACCCGACCCATCCCGCGAGCCTTGGCGCGACAAGCGTGTGGGCCCAAGCCGACGTCCTCGACTTTATGACCCGGACAGAGCTCAGACCGTTACCACCGGTGGAGGGATTAAGACGCTCGATGATTTTTGGAATGCGCTGAATCTTGCACTGGAGTCAGTAAAACCTGCAGCCGGCGCGACACTGCGCATTCTCACCGAGGCGATCAGCTCGCCTACGTTGTTGGCTCAACTGGCCGACGTGATGCAAAAATTTCCCGCTGCGCGCTGGTGCATTTGGGATCCGCTGAATCGCGACAATCTCAACGCGAACGAATGGCTATGCGATTTTTCCAAGGCGAAAGTCGTTGTCGCACTCGAATCTGATTTTCTTTACGCACATCCCTACGCGTTGCGATACGTGCGGGATTTCAGCAATGCGCGGCGCATTATCGATGCCGAGGGTGCGCGGATGAGCCGTTTTTACGCCGCAGAGCCGACGCCCACTATCACCGGATCGAACGCCGACCATCGAATCGCGGTCGCGGCTCGTGACATTCTGCCGCTCGCACAAGCAATCGCAACTAGAGCGGGCCTAACTGAACTCGACGGCTTAANGCCGTCGAGTTCATCCGACGGAAAGATCCACCATCCTTGGCAAGACTGGATTGAGGCCGTCGTCCGAGATCTCAAAGCCAATCGCGGTGCCAGCGTTATCATCACCGGCGAAACACAGCCGTTAGAGGTGCACGCTCTCGTATCACAGATCAACACAAAGCTCGGCAACAACGGCGTCACGATTTCGCCGGTACCGCCGCTGGCACTACCGGCAAACCGCATCGGCTTCCGAGAACTCGTCGATGAGATGCGCGGAGGCGCGGTCGAGCTGCTCATTGTTCTTGGCGGTAATCCGCGCTACGACGCGGCGGCAGATTTCGATTTCGCTGCGGCATTCGAAAAAGTGAAGTTGCGCGTGCATCACAGCGTCTACTTCAACGAGACATCGCGTNATTCACACTGGCACATTCCGGCTCTGCATTTTCTCGAATCCTGGAGTGACACTCGAGCGTTTGACGGATCGGTATCCATTGCGCAGCCGCTCATCGAGCCGATGTACGCGGGAACGTCTGCGCACGAAGTTCTCGAAGCGCTCACCGGCCAATCGCCGCGGACTTCCTACGAAATTGTTCACACGCGCTGGCAAACAGAGAACCCGGTACCTGATTTTGAGGCGAAATGGCGGCGCGCGCTGAGTGATGGAATTGTCCGTGAACTGGCTGCNCCATCATTTCCTAACCACGGCGAGTCGCCTGCACTTGCTGCTTCCGCCTCTCTCCCTGCTGAAAGGGAGAGGACTGAGATGCAGGGTTCCAAACTTGAACTCCTTTTTCGTCCCGACGTGAGCGTGCGCGACGGCCGATACGCGAACAACGGTTGGCTGCAGGAGTTGCCGCGCCAGTTTTCAAAGCTGGTTTGGGACAACGCAGCTCTAATCAGCCCGCAGTTGGCGAAACGAGAGGAGTTGGAGAATGGCGACATTGTCGATGTAACTTTTCGCGATCGCACCATCCAGGCACCGGTCTGGATTCAGCCTGGCCAGGCAGAAAATTCGGTGACAATGCCGCTGGGCTATGGACGCGAAGTAGCGGGCCGTGTTGGACGCAATGTCGGATTCAATGCTTACGCGTTGCGGACCGCCGACGCGTTTTGGTTCGGCGATGGACTAACAATTCGCAAAAACGGGGCGCGCCATTCGTTTGTGGGTACTCAACAACATCACGACGTGCACGGTCCTCGCGGGATTCTTCACGACGGCACGTTCGAAGAATTCGTCTCCAATCCGCACTTCGCGCAGGAGAAGGAGAATCATCCCTCGATTGACGAGACGCTGTATAACCCGACGGAATATCCCTACAAGGGCTACAAGTGGGGAATGGTCGTGGACCTGAACGTCTGCATCGGCTGTCATGCGTGCACGATTGCCTGTCAGGCGGAGAACAACATTCCAGTAGTCGGCAAGCAACAGGTCGCCATGCACCGCGAGATGCACTGGATTCGAGTGGACACCTATTATTCAGGCGCTGCGGACGATCCAGAATTTACGCATCAGCCGGTGCCGTGCATGCATTGCGAGAACGCGCCGTGCGAACTGGTTTGTCCGGTTGGCGCCACGGTGCACGACGATGAAGGCTTGAACCTGCAGGTTTACAATCGTTGCGTCGGCACACGCTACTGTTCGAACAACTGCCCCTATAAAGTTCGCCGTTTTAATTTTCTCGAATNCAACAACGGGCTNAGTCCAACCGAGAAGCTGGTAAAAAATCCGGACGTGACCGTGCGTTCGCGAGGCGTNATGGAAAAATGCACCTATTGCATCCAGCGCATCAACGCGGCGCGCATAACCGCTGAGCTCGAAAAGCGTACGATCGGCGACGGCGATATCGTTCCGGCGTGTGCACAAGTATGCCCGGTCGAGGCGATCGTTTTTGGCAACATGAATGATACACGAAGCCGGGTCGCGCACCTTAAACGGTCGCCGCTCAATTATTGGATGCTTGGCGAGCTCAACACGCGGCCCCGGACCACTTATTTCGCCAAATTGCGTAACCGGAGTTCGGACTTGTGAGAAGTCAG
>JGI25390J43892_10000225_pt1 | contig 10217 bp, 9 predicted proteins | sample GraSoi013_2_20cm_FD_43892 | JGI IMG/M metagenome (IMG submission 43892) | reverse complement strand
GGTAGCAGCGGTCAACCTCTCTCGGCGGGGACGGGTGAGGTTCGCACGTTCCCGGCCTCCCATCCTTCTAGAGGCGCAAGGCGGAGCAGCTGAAGCAGTGAAGGGGAACCCGACGCCTACGGTAATCCCCGGAGTCGATGCTCCGAAGCCAACTCCAACAAAGAGTTAACAGAACCACAGAACCAAGACTGATCCCTGATCTGATCTGCCTCCCTCAAACATCGGCGACCCTAATGGTTGCTCTGACAGATCCGATTGTTAGGCGCTGATCGCAATACTATCCCCAGAAGCTTGTCCGATCCAATTCAATGCCAGACCAGGGGCAGCGACTCCAGGTGGGTTTTTAGTTTCCAGCCCGTCCAGTGTGGTTTTCGCGAGCGAGGACGTCGGGGACCAGAAGATGCCGGCGCGGATGCTCGCCTGGGGCGTTCGCTGGTCTTGGTCGAAAGAAAAAGGAGGTTTCTGGAGAGTCGGCTGGCTTGGGTCTAGAACCTTTCGGATCTTCCGGGCAGGCTGTATGATATGAGGGTCTCGCTGGCTGTGATTCCGTTGATGCCGCTTATCTTCTCAACGGACTTTTCCAGGAGCTCCTGAGAGCTGTCGGCCCTGAAAGCCGCAAGTATGTCGAACGCTCCAGGTATGACGTGTGCCTCTGCAAAGTTCGGGATGGTCTTCAGTTTGCGCAGAATCGTATCGAAGCTGCCTCTGACCTTCAAGAGAGCGAATGCTAGGGGGCTCTGGCTGTCTGCCCGGTTGGAGCTGTTGATAATGCTCTCGAAGGAGATGGTTGTTTGAGTGTTTGTGATGCTTGGGATGTTCCTGATCTTCTCCATGGCGGTGAAGGCCTTGGTCGGCTCGTTGGTTCGCAGCTTGATCACCAAGTCGAATCGTCCTGTTACGGGTGTGGCGGATTCGACGTTGGGAATGTGCTCGATCTGGGAAATTGTGTGTGCACGCTCTCCTTTGCATTTGGCGAATATGTAGCTCGTCTGTTCGTTTCTCGTCATTTTTTTCTACCGTGGAGAGCCACGGTGATGAGGCCTATTTTTCTTATAGGTACCCAAGAAAAACCGTGTCAGTAACGCCTGGGCACTAGCCCACGGAAAGTCTCGCCTCCCCGAGCGCTAGACGAATTACAACTCATAGAATCGTTTCCACAGACTATTTGGAAGTGGCGAGAAGAACTCTCCAGCTACGATGATTAGTAGGCGATACTCAGAGATAGAAGCAAGTCTCCGACTCCGGTCTCCTTAGACCACTTGTCGTGGACGGGTTCGAGTTTCCCCGCCCTGAAGAAGTTCTTTCTCAGACTATTGCTGCCGATGATTTACCATGCCAGAGAGCCCTTACCGCAGCCAGCACATTGTATCATCCACTTCAGGGACCGCCTACGTAGATGACTTGCTCTACTTGGTCGCACTCTGGACATTTGAACTGGACATTCTTAGCCGTAACCGCCCCTTCCGGCTCCCGCATCAAGCCTGGCTCTTCACCTCGCTCCGTTCACCGTTTGACTCCTTCAGACTAAACTGGGTACACAGACATGCGTTGCAGACACTCTCTCTCAGACCCGTCTCGCTATCGTGAGTGACCCTATAGTGTCCGCACTCGCAATGATCAAGAGGATAGGGGAATCGCATCTGCTACTATCTCTACTCAAAAACAGAAATAGCTTATGTCCACACGTGAGTACACGTGCCACGGTTCTGTGGTTCTGTCGGGTCGTCGGCTGTTCGAGGACTCGGCTTGCTCTCATCGACTCCGGGGATTACCGTCGTCGGGTTCCCCTTCACCGCTTCACCTGAGAGCCCTTGCGCCTCAGAGACGAGTAGTCTCTTTTCGGCAGGGAACGGGTCGAACCTCAACCCTCCCCTCACGCCCGTAGCGTGGTAGCTTGACCCGTTGCCAGGCAGGGAATTCCCACAGTGGCCAGCCAAACCCCCTTATCCCGGGTTAAGACCTGTTACCCAGTCAGAGTCACCTCCCCCTGCCCCAGCGTGGAGGCTCATTTGACGAACGCCCCCTAGCAACTAGTCGGTCGCTCCCCAAGCATAACTGTTAGAGATGACCGAAGAACAACAAACAAACAGCAACCAAAGAGTTGACAGCGCCAACGCGAATAGTGGAGAAAGAAAAGAAGCCCGTCGCCTCAGCATGCTGAATTTCAACCGCTACGAAAACGCTTGACCGCCAAAACTAGGGCTATGCGGTGCAGCTCGCCTCAGTCTGTCCATGGTCTCTTGGTTGGCAAATTGGAGTATTCAGCCACATTGAGGACAGACGTAGAGTTCTACCGGGATCGGCTCTTCTCCAAGCTCCGCCCATGCTCCAATCAACTATGGCATGTCCGGACCTGTTCCCCCAACCCGGAACGGCACACCATAACAAGCGTTCAACATCTTGTCGCAAGTCGGGCACTTCAAGGCTCGCTGTGCGAGAGCCCCGGTTCCTCGGTAGGTCCTTCCAAGTGCTGGTTCAGATGATCGTCTAACTCTGAATCATCGAACCATCGCCCGCAAACGTCGCATTGAGACTTGCCCAAGACTCTTCCACGAACCGAGGCTTTCTTTCATGAATAAGCTATTCTTGTTTGTTGTGGATCGCCTACCTGCCTGTTTTCTGCCGCGCGGGCGTGACAAGGTGGATTTTTCGAGCCAGCCCATGACAAGTGTCCCCAAGAGAAGACCGGCTTCTCCCTTCCAGATGTTCTAAGAGAGCAGAGCGTACCTCTCTCTCCTCAAGATATCTGACGAATTTCTCGAAAGACTGCTCGTTTCTCAATCGCGGTTTTTGTGAGAGGGATATTCCTTGCCCAGATTGTTGAGAAGTTGTTGGTAGAGGTCATCCCGTTCCTTGTCGGAGTAGTTCTTGTAAGCTAGCTCGACTACTTTGTATCCGCGGAATTCCGGAGGATTCTAGCTTTGCCGCTAGTTTGAGCTCCATGCGGCTAGGATTCACAAAAAGTCGTTCACGCCAGTTGCCCCGCTGACTCGACATCTGTAGGGTTGAGGAGCCGTTCGGCTATTTCTCAGACACGAGAGTGAAACTGCAATCTGTTAGGCAACTCGGACTAAGTTACGCTGCTAGGGGAAGGACGGAAGCCTCGATAGCCACTTCCCAATGAAACACTCCAGTCGTCTGACAGAACATCTTGTATAATCTGTCGAGCGTGGAGAGGACACGAGGAGTTTTCCTGTTGAAAAAACCGAGTATTCCTACGATGGGTGAATTAGGAAGGTAGCTTACGGAAACTATTCTGAAGGCTCCCGACAATACGTGAATTAGGTATCCTGAAGTAAACTTCGAATGTATTTTGTCGCGGTTCCATGTTCCCGCAACCCTCCTGGCAACAAAGAAGATGGGATCGTTGTCAACTGGTTGAACTAATCTGAACCGTCCATTATTGTTCATGACGCGTCTGATCTCCAAAAGGGCTTCTCGATAGCCATGTATGTGCTCCAACACCGACTCGGATATTACAATTTGAAAAACGTGGTCTTTGAACGGAAGGAATCGGCCATCGCAGCATACAACCTGGACCCTATTCTTTGCAATACTCAGTCTGGCAATGTTGGTGTCGACCCCTATGACTTCCTCGGTTCGTTTGCCCCAAACGGGACCAGACCCGCATCCGAAGTCGAGAATCATTCGGTTGAGCACTCAGGCTTATCTCTGCAACCGTGAATGTGCTGAGAATCAACCCAAAGGACGCGAGTGAAATTGCGGCTGAGAATATCTTCAAGTTCCTTTTTCCTATCCCTATTGTGCAATTCGACTAGAACGTTTCTCACTTTTCCGTGAGCCAAGGACTCCTTCGCGCCTTCAAGCACGAGAAACTCGGCACCCTCAACGTCGATCTTCACAAGATCGACAAATGGCTCCGAAAGAAGGCTATCGAAGGTCATAGTCCTAGTGGTGATTTGAAGGCCGGAGTAAGTCCGATCGGGGCCGCCGTCAGAGGAGCGAGACTCGAATTTCTCGAATAATGAACTCGCACTGAAATTATTGAAAATATTCTTCTGGTCAGAATTGACATAGAAGGTAGTTTCGCCATTTTTGTCCGACAGAGCTATGGGAATAACCGTCACATTCCTAACAAACCTAATGGACAAACTGCGTTTCAATCGTCTTACGTTCCTTGGAACCGGCTCCACCGCGTAGACCCGGTGGAAATTATGTCTCAAGAACAATGAATAGTAGCCTACGTTGGCTCCCACATCATAGAAACTATCGCCACGAATACTCTTCAGAAGATTCCTGACGCTCTTCTCGTGCACGCCAAGCATTTGTTTGATGGCCAAATTTCTTCTCCTTTACCCCGAGCCTTTCTTCGGGCTATTCAGAAGTCCGAGATGAGGAGTGTTTGGCCGAAGGAGATCCTTCCCGAGCAGGGAGATTCAGCAGAACTCCTAGTAGAAGGGTAGTGATCGACAGGAACCCAAGAAGAACTACTGGAAGTAGATCAGAACTCCGAACATCACTCTTCTTCCATGCAGAAACCGTGCGTAGTGGATTTACACGCTTGAGGAAAGACAACGGCTGTTTCGACGTACTCATCAGCAAGTTTGGAGAGTAGTACAAAATCCCCATTACGAAATCCGTCAGATTGACAGGAGAACCTAGGTGCCATTCTCTGGCCCTTGAATCATGCATTTTGAAGCCTTGGCGAAGAAATCTCTGGTGAAAGTCTGTATCTTGTCCGATATAGATTTCGGAATCAAAGCCCCCGAGACGATCAAATACCTCCTTCCTGACAAATCTGATAGCAACATTGAACGGGTCGTATGACAGAATCCTTCTTCTCGATGCTATGAGTTGAGATACCCTAGAACCCTTTGTTATGTCTAGATTTTTGATCAAGACCCCGTCGGCTCCTGCCATTGCTTCCATACAGTTGGCAATCAAGTCGGGCTCAAGTATGAAGTCCGAGTCCACGAAGTAGAGATATTCGCCTTTTGCGAATTTGGCTCCCCAATTCTTCTGGGCTGATCTCCCTTCATCGTGAGTAAGTACGGTTGCCCCCATTGTCCTCGCGACTTTCACCGTCGAGTCAGCACTGAAGCTGTCAACCACAATGACTTCGATAGGTCTGTAGAGTTGAGAGGTTATGGACTTCAAGCATTCAGCAATCGTGTTCTCGGAATTTCTTGAGGGAATGATTACCGACACGAGAGGCGCGACGTGGTAGGCAGGCTCTGCCATGTGGAACGAGCGATGCTGATGCTTGCTATCTCCGAGTTGCGGTCCATCAAGGTCTCCGGTAGATTCGGCACTCATACCGAATCGAACTCACTCATATTTGATACGGGCTAAGACCCTCGTACGCTTGACATAATGTCAGAACTTCTCAAAATTGATAGACTCCTAACCAGAAGTACAGCAGAAGGAAGATCGAGAAGGAGATTGCCGAAGTTCTAACAATTGTTTGCCTAGCTTCTCCACTCCCATATTTGAGAAGAAGCAAGAGGATGATCGTAAGGGCAGTTACCATTATGCTCAATATTTTTCGTGCATTGTCTATCGCTTCAATCGCAGGCACTATGGGGCCGAATTCTCCAAACATAACATATCTGGAACCGACAGCGTAGGCGACCTCCAAGAAAGCGAGGCTAGTGCCAAACACTAACATGAATGCCCCTAGATCGTTTTTTTGTTTCACAATGGCATATAGCAAGCAGACTGGCAGCACCCAAAACCAGACCGCAAATAGATTCGCGAACAGGAGAATGAAAATAGATGATAGAGCTGTGTAGAAAACTAGTCTCTCGGAGTCCATCCTATGTCGATATGTATCGAATATTGCGGCCCCGAGAATTATCGTCTCTGAAACTAGTAGCGGCTTGAATTGAGAAATTATGGACAATTCGGAAAAGTTTCCGACCACACTGTAGCGGCCAGGTTGCGACAATGCACTGTTAGCAAGATTAACGCCAGCAAACCCGAGGAGGATCCGGAAAATTTGGGCCGCTTCTGGAGGGTAAAGCACCACCGGCAGCATTGCAAGAATTACGATAAGTAGAGCCTTGCGCATTCTCATTCGTGCCGTTCTGAGAAGCAGCAACGCGTAGGGAAGAAATCCAAGCAATTCAACCATACCGGCAACGACGAATGCAAGAGCCGCGATTGCGTTTCTTTGCCGAGACATCCAGTAGACCCCCCACACGATGAAAGCCACCGTTGCCGCTTCATATTGACCCCAAACTGCGGATACAAATATGGCAAATGGATTGAGAAAGTAAAAGGTCGCCCACACAAATGTAGCTCCATCCTTCCTAAAACGAAGAAGAAGGAAAAAAATCGTCACGTCCATCGTCATTGGAAACAGTTTCAGAGAGACGGCTTCGACCAGCCCCGCGGCGTGTCCTAGGAACTGGACGTCTTGAAAACCGGCCAACTGAAGAAGGGCAAAAGGTGAATAAAATATCCAGTAAAGAAAGAAAGTAAAGGGCAAAGTCGGCCCTAGACTGCCTACCGGAGTTCTGTACTGAAACCAACCCCGAGTTGACGTCAAGAAGACGTTAATGTCAAAGACATCATTTGTGGTGGCCGCTAGGGCAATTCTACACAACACACCAGCAATTAGAATAGCAAGGATGCTGGCTCTTGGAACTGCTTTGCGTGAAAGGAATTCGCGAAATACTAGGATTGCGATGCCTACAGGCAACAGAAAAAGAAAGAAGATGAAGTAGACGTAGTATAGCCCCACTGACTGAGGTGAAAGGTCAGGGTGAGTCGTAGTAGGCAAGAACTCGAAGTTAGCATAGTTCATTGTTACACTCTGAAGCGTTCCAGACATAACGACGAATACAATCGATGCTTTAGACTGCGGCAGAAGTTCGGGAAAGATCTGGAGTTGTATCGTCGGATAGAGAGTATATTCCGAGAATGAGGTAAGCGAGTTATACGCGATTCCAGTCGTGCTTGAAGAGTAGAGATTTTGTCCGTCGAAGAAGTAAATGGAGAATACGGTTCCCTGGCTGGCTTGAATCGTGACCCCCGAGTCGATCTTGTTGAGATACCAGGACGCGTTCTCTTGAGGAGGATTCTTTAAGTCAAAATAGACTGCGCGATATTGGCCATTCGAAACATGCTCTAGACTGTAGTTCTCAAAAGAGAGTTTGGATAAGGTCAACTGAAAGCTTTGCGGTGAATGGGGGCTGTCTTCGACATACAACTGAAGCCTGTTAATGATCTCGACATCGTGGCCAGCCGCAAGGGAAGCTTCTCGTTGCATGTTCACGCGAAGAGATTCGTATCCTAGACCCGGCCTGTGATCGAGAGGTGATCCGCCCCACCAGACGTTGTATTCGGTTCCATTGGGATACTGCGCGTAGAATCTTATTCCATATGATACGCCAGTTGTAACATCAACGTTGGCGGTGAGGATGGGGTACGATGTTATGTTGATACTAGTGTTCTTGATGATACTGACTGAAGTCGATGTTGATGCGTTCTGGAAGACGCCGCTAACAACTAGAGAGTTCTGCGTCGTGTTGACTTGCTCGTTTGGGGTGGCGGTCCATCCGGTGTAGTTATCCGAGTAGCCAATTGTTGAACTGGAATTCAGTTCGCCGTAAGGTGGCACTGTCGAGTTTGAAACGTCTACTATTCGAATTGTGTCTGACTTAACGAATCCTCCAATGGACAAAGTAATTGCGGCGCCGGTAATTGCAATGATGATAATCACTGCTTCCACTGTCTTGAGATTGCTTCTTGCAAGTCTAGCGAGCGACCTAATCCTCAGAGTAATTCTGGACCAAATTTGACCCATCTAACTCGCAAGCTCTCCCTTACTGCAAAGGAGTTCGACAATCCTGTCGGTACTGAAAAAGCAGTTTATCTGGGAGTAGGTGGTTTCGTCCGCGTTCCTGCTATTCGATACCGCCTTGATCTCAAAGCTTCCGTCTAGAACAAAGATTAGTGGCAAGTTCCGCATGATCAATGGGCCACCGAAGGTGCTCAGACTTGGAGTTCGTTTAGCTCTCTATCTCTGCTAAGAACTGTTCAGTTGATCTTTTCAGGGTAAATTTTTCTACAATGTTTTTCCGGGCTCTTCGGCCCATTTCGTGTCTCAGCGTATCATTATCTAGCAGCTCGGCCATCTTAAGCCCGATGAACTGGTGGTTTAGCGGGTCCACAATGTATCCTGTGACCCCGTCCACAACGACCTCTGGTGGTCCTCCATGGTTCGTCACTATCGATGGTTTCGAGAATAATCCAGCTTCTACAGGGGTGAGTCCGAACGGCTCGTAGAGTGAGAGGTGTACCAGGAACTTGCATCCTCCGTACGCTTGGGCTAGGTCTTCTTCGCGGTTCATTGTTCCTCTGAACTCGATTGGGACGTCCAGCTCGGACCCTAAATCCTTCAGATTACTCATCTCCTGGCCGTCGCCAATCACCATAATCTTCGACGATCGGACATGGGCCGCAGCCCGGATCATGCTCTCCACGTTCTTGAGAGGGATGAGTGATCCTACTATCAGCATGTAGTCCTCTTCTTGCACGTGATTCTCCAGCGCAAGTTGTTCTAGCAGTGGGTCCGCAGCCGGATAGACGACACTAGGCGTCTCTCCTAGACGATAGACACGTTTTAGAAACCCGGAGAGGAAGAGACTATTCGCGATGACTTTCCCGTATCCTCGCACAGTCTCAATATCAACGATCTTGGCGACTCGGGCTGTGACCCCGTATAGCTGGTCTGAGAGAAGCATCTTCGCTAATAGGCCACCGTAGAACTCGCCCCCGGTCCTTCGCACGGTCGGGCTGATGCGTCGATAGTCAACCCCGGTGATTATTTCTTCCCATGCCAGTTCGAACATGGATCCTGAGTACCAGACTATTCTCGGCCCTAGCACTTTGGAGAGGTAGAAGGCGAGAACAGGTTCAACGTGGTGGTGGATGATGATCTTGTCATACTGTTTCAGCTCTTCCAAGAACCTTCTCAGTAGTCGGAATCGCTTTGGACGATTTACGATCGCTGTAGGCATACTCCTGATAGGCTCTCCGTCCAGCCTCTCCTCCCAGCCCCGCGACATTTGCCCTGTGTAGTAGAATGTGACATCCTGCCCCCTCCTTCTCATTTCGATGTAGTGGCTGAGTGCTAGCCGCTCCGCTCCCCCGAACCTGCCGTAGGATTGCTGGAGAATGGCGAGACGCATTGGTGAGAATGCTAGTGGTTTTCCCCTCGGTCTTTATTCTTATCTCCTACCGAGGAATTCTCCGGAATTCCGTAGAAGCCCGGGGACATCAATATGCGACTTTTAGAGGAGTAGTATTCCCTGCAGAGCGTAGTTCGCGGATAGGACTAGTATGAGCATGATGATTATCCAGGGCCAGCGAGTGTTCCTAGTCCCAATCGCAGGTAGAAAGAACAGTAAGGCAGTAGCCATCAGAACTGGGATGGGAAGATCATAAACGACCCGGGTCTGATTGTAGCTGTCGAGGAGGAGGAAGGGGATTGAGGCTACTGCGACCCAGAGGAGGACCAGACGTTCAAACCAGTCTTTGAACCGGAGCGCGAAACAGGCGAACAGCCCAATTCCCAGTATGGACCAGTTTCCTAACAGCCCGCTATGCGTATAGAGCAGTCCATCGACTACGTTGCTCCAGAAAGACGCTACTTGTCCCGTGGTGGGTAGCTTGGTCGCCGCGTCGGCCGCCACTGTTCGGGTCGCGAAGAGGGTGCTCTTTAGGAGGTCGAGGGCGATTCCAGTGATAATGATCCCAGTGACGGACTTCAGGTGGACGGAATGCCCTGTCTCCCTCCAAAGCGAGACGGCGAAGACTAGACATGCTGTGATTATGAGGATCCAGGTCCATGGGTGCGTGAGGAAGAGTGCGACTGAGAGCGCTAACATGACGCTGTACTTAGTCGTGGAGGGCGATTTCGAGAAGAGGAGAAGGAGAGTCATGAAGAGAAAGACGAAGATCAGCGCTAACATGTTGGCGTAGTATCCTCCCCAGACACCGACTGTAAGATAGAACGAGAATGGTGTGAGTAGGGCTGTTAGTCCGGCTAGACCTCGGCTTCCATGACCGAACTTGACGAAAGTGTAAGTTGATAGTGACAGGAGCGGGGCCAGTAGCATGGGTAGATACTCGATGACCTGGGCGGGCGAGACTCCCAGCGACGCTATCGCGTACAGTATTACTAGCAGTAATGGTCTGGAGCCGTCTAGACCTTCAACAAAAGAGTATTGGAGCGCTTGTGGAAGTGG
>JGI25390J43892_10000223_pt1 | contig 10224 bp, 10 predicted proteins | sample GraSoi013_2_20cm_FD_43892 | JGI IMG/M metagenome (IMG submission 43892) | reverse complement strand
GATCATGATCATGATCACGAGCACGATTGAGAAATGACGAAGCTCTCACTTCGTGATCTTGATGTGCGCGGAAAACGCGTGCTGGTGCGGGCGGATTTCAACGTGCCGACCGAAACGCGTGGCGGCANGATTCGCATCACTGACGACACGCGGATTCGTGAAACTTTGCCCACGATCAACTATCTGCGAGAGCACGGCGCGAAAACGATTTTGATGTCGCACTTTGGCCGGCCCAAAGGCAAGCCAGTTGAAAAATATTCACTTCGTCCGATCGGCGATTATTTGCACACGCTGATTCATCAGCCGGTCATTTTCAGTCACGACACGATTGGCGACGTGCCGGAAAAAATCATCGAGCACATGCAGAANGGCGACGTGGCGCTCCTCGAGAACTTGAGATTCCAGCCCGGTGAAGAAGCNAACGATCCCGATTTTGCCAAAGCGCTCGCCAGTCTCGGCGATCTTTACGTCAACGATGCTTTTGGCGCCGCTCATCGCGCGCATGCGTCCACAGTGGGAATCACAAAATTTGTAGAGGAGTCAGCCATGGGTTTTCTNATGGAAAAAGAGTTGAAACACCTGCGTGACGGTCTTGATAAACCAGCCAAGCCCTTTGTTGTCATTTTGGGCGGCGCGAAGGTCTCCGATAAAATCGNGGTTTTGAAAGCGCTAATGGAAAAGGCCGACGTGATTTTGATTGGCGGCGCAATGGCGAACACATTTCTGAAAGCCGAGGGGATTCCGGTCGGCTCAAGCAAGGTCGAATCGGATAAACTCGATCTTGCGCGCGAACTTCTCGAGATGGCCAAGAAACGCGGCGTGAAATTCTTGCTTCCAATTGATGCGGTGGAAACAGACGAAATTCGCCCCGGCGCAAACATGCGAAACACAAGCCGGCTCTCGCCACAGCATGGGATCAGTGATGGATGGCAGGCAGTCGATATCGGCGCGGCGACGATCGCGCTTTACCAGGAAGAAATTGCCAAGGCCGAAACGATTCTGTGGAACGGGCCGCTGGGCGTGTTCGAAATTCCAGAGTTTGGGGAGGGGACGATGGCGATCGCGGAAGCGCTGGCGCAGTCGGGTGCGACGACGATCATCGGTGGCGGCGATTCGGTGACGGCGGTGAAACAAGCCGGGCTTGCCGGCAAGATGACGTTCATCTCCACCGGTGGCGGCGCATCGCTTGAATTACTGGAAGGCAAGGAATTGCCTGGCGTGGCCGCGTTAAGCGACAGGAAATAAGCTGTGCCAGTTCGCGAGTCCGTTTCGAAGGTTCATGTTGAATCTCCAGCGCCGCGCAAACCGACCGAGCACAAGACTATCATCTGGGCGCTGACTAATTCGGCCATTGGTGTAGCTGCATTCCTTATCACTTGCGTAGGTCTACACGCGATCCTGCCATTTCCAGAAATCGATGGTGGGGTCTCGCAGAAATTCCGATTTTTCGCCGCGCATAAGGATGAATTTGACACACTCTTTATCGGATCGAGCCGGATCTACTTTCAGATTTCACCCGCTATTTTTGATCGCGTCACGCGCGAGAGCGGGCTGCCGACGCACAGCTTCAACTTCGGTATTGGCGGCATGTATTTGCCGGAATCCGCTTACCTGCTTGAACAGATTCTGAACCTGAAACCGCGCAACTTGAAATGGGTTTTCATTGAATACGATGAACTCCAAACCAAGTGGTCCCCCGAAAACCAGACCAGCCGTCGGGCACTTTATTGGGCCGACTGGAAACGAGTATCGCTCCTTTTGCGAAAACTTAGCGACGCCGGCACGGCTCCGCTATGGCTGCCGAATCCCGCAAAGCTTCGCGACATTATGCTCCGTCAAAAAAAAGAGAAAAACACGCGTAGCCTACTGACATTTTATGCGGGGCAGCTTGAAAAAAACTATACCAACGTCGCAAGAGCGGCTGATATTCCGGACCATTTCTTGAGTCGCGACACAAAGGAACGTCGTGCAAGCTACCTCGGCGCAGCTAGCGATGGGTACGTGACCAGACCGAATCGAATGTCCGCCGGCCAGGCCGCAGCGTATGAGCGTGGACTGGCGGATGCGATGGCCCAAGCCGGCACACGTCGGCTTTCACCTTATACGGTGGAAGCCTACCGGCAGTGCGCGCAGGAAGTCAGGAATATTGGAGTCGCGCCAATCTTTTTGATCACGCCCAGCATGACACAAATTAACATCGCCACCGAAAGTGTCGGGGTGCCGGGCGTTGTGATGGCGTTTAATAATCCGCGGGATTATCCAAGCCTCTATCGCAGCAGCGTACGGCGCGACGGACAACATCTAACCAAATCAGGGGCGGAAGAATTCACACGCATCGTGGCGGCGAATTTTGTGGAACTCGCGCGAGCAGGCGAAATCAAATGATCAACAATCAATGGCTGCCGGTTTAACTTCGCTTCCCATTCTCTGTCCGAATGTCTTTCGTTGAATTTCGGTTCCTCTGGTTTTTTCTGGCCGTGTTCATCGTCTACTGGACGATGCGCAACAACGCCGCGCGAAAGGTGTGGCTTCTCCTCTGCAGCTATTNTTTTTACGCGGCTTGGAACTGGAAATTTACATTCCTGGTTCTCGGGTCCACGACGGTGGATTACATCGTCGGACAAATGCTNGGACGNAGNGAACGTCCNGCATGGCGGCGCTTCTGGATTGCCACCAGCGTATGCGTCAATCTCGGTGTCCTGGCTTTTTTCAAATACTTTAACTTTTTTGTATCTTCGGCGTCCGGGTTTCTGGCGTGGCTTGGTTTGCCGGCAAGCGTGAACACGCTCAACATTATTCTGCCAGTCGGCATTAGCTTCTACACGTTTCACTCGATGAGCTACACGATCGACGTGTACCGCGGGAAGCAGCGTCCCATTTCGAATTTTGTCGATCTTTCGTTGTTCGTGAGTTTTTTCCCGCCACTGGTCGCAGGGCCGATTGTGCGCGCAGTGTACTTTCTGCCGCAGCTCGTTTCGGCCAAGAAGTTTTCCAATGTCGACGTGCGGGGCGCAGTGATGTTATTCCTGGCGGGATTCATCAAGAAGGCCTGCATCGCTGATGGAGTCGCGCCGACCGTCGACCGCTACTTCGCTCATCCGGCGGATTTCACGGCAGCGAGCGCGTGGATTGGTGTGCTGTTCTACGCCATCCAGATTTACTGCGATTTTTCCGGCTACACGGACATGGCCATTGCTGCTGCCCGGCTGCTTGGGTACCAATTACCGAACAACTTCCAGTTTCCCTACCTTGCCCGGAACGTCTCTGATTTCTGGCGGCGCTGGCACATTAGTCTCTCGAGCTGGCTCCGCGATTATCTCTACATTCCACTCGGTGGAAATCGCGGCTCGCGCGGGTTTGCTTACCGTAATGTCATGATCACGATGCTGCTCGGCGGCCTATGGCACGGAGCTGCGTGGACGTTTGTTATCTGGGGCGCGTTACATGGAACCGCCCTGCTCATCCATCGCGAGTGGACCCGCTTTACCGAGGGTCTGAAGTGGGCTGCGCGGGGGATGCGCTGGTTCGCATGGCCTATTACGATCTATGCGGTATGTGTTGCGTGGATCTTGTTTCGCGCGCACGACCTTGGCAGTGCGGGAACAATACTAAAGCAGTTTGTCCTGTTTCGCGGCGGCGGTAACGAACATTTCCACCGATGGTTCCTTTTGCTGATTGGCGGGCTTGCCTTAATTCATTGGCTCAATTCTCGCCGATGGTTTGCAGAATCATGGCGGCAATGGCCTGCCCCAGTCTTCGCGGCGGCTTACGGTTGCACTTTTGCGGTCGTCCTCTTATTTGTTCCGCCGCACTACACGCCGTTCATCTATTTTCAGTTCTGAGTCTGCGGCCAGGGACGGAATTACATGCGTAAGAAAAACGTGGCCGCGCTGCTTGTCATCCCGAGTGTACCGAGGGATCTCACGAGTGACGAAAGATTTGCCACCCCTCGAAAAGTTGGGAGGTTCCACGCTTCGCTCGGAATGACAACTGAATCACATGAGAAAAAAAATCGTTGCCGCTAATTGGAAGATGAACATGACACAGGCCGAGTCGGCGCGATTTGTCGAATCGATGCTGCTGGATCTGGGTGATATCACGGATGTGGAAGTGGTGATCGTGCCGCCGTTCACCGCGATTGCAAAAGTAATGGAAGCACTCGGCAAAGCGCAGAACATAAAGGTCGGCGGACAAAACATGTATTGGGAGAAGAACGGCCCTTTTACCGGCGAAATCAGCGCTGCGTTGCTTCGCGACTTGTTTGTGCATTACGTCGTGCTCGGGCACAGCGAACGCCGCACTTTGTTTGGCGAGACCGACGAAATTGTGAATCGAAAAGTCCGCGCCGCGCATGAGGCGACGCTGCGTCCCATTGTTTGTATCGGAGAAACGCTCCAGCAGCGGGATAGGGGCAATGTGGACAAAATATTATCGATCCAATTACGTGGCAGTCTCGCTGGCCTCACCCCAAAAGAATTGCAGGAGACAGTGATTGCATATGAGCCGGTCTGGGCCATCGGCACCGGCCGCAATGCGACGCCCGCTCAGGCGCAGGAAGCCCACGCGTTCATTCGCCACACTTTGCACCAAATGGCCGATGAGACCACGGCCGAGCGTGTGCGCATTCAGTACGGTGGCAGCGTGAAACCAGAAAACGCAGGCGAACTCATGAGCCAACCAGACATTGACGGCGCTCTCGTCGGGGGTGCAAGTCTCGACCCGCGCAGCTTCGTTCAAATCGTCAAAGCCGCGCGCGACAGGTAGGCGCGACCGTCGGGCGCGCCGCGGTTCGACTCGCAAGAATCTGGTCACCAGGGCGACACAGATTCTTCCTGTCGTGAGCTTTTAGAGTGACCAGGAGGGCTCACGCCGCGATTCAAGTAAAAACTCATGCGGAAATCAAGCCTGCAATTAGCTTACGAAAGGGCGAAAGCGAACACAGCAATCTGGGGAATTTGTTTTTGGAGAGACGCCAGATAGGTAAACTCAATTTTGATTGAATGAGGCGCACGTTTTTTATCGTCGGACCCACTGCGACGGGGAAATCCGAACTGGCAGCAGATGTCGCTCGTGAAATAGGGGCAGAAATCGTGAGCGCGGACGCATTTCAAATTTATCGCGGGCTCGATCTCCTCACTGCAAAACCGGACGCCGCAACTCTGGCCAAGGCTCAGCATCATTTAATTGGCACGACGCCTCTTCGTGAAGAGATGAACGCTGAAAAATATCGGCGCGCGGCGTCACGCGTGATTGATGAAATTCATTCGCGCGGCAAACTCGCAATCGTTGTTGGGGGCAGCGGGCTCTATGTCAAAGCGCTTACCCACAGACTGGCGCCACTGCCCGAATCGGATCCAAAGCTGCGCGAGAGATTGAACGCGATGAGCTTGGATGAATTGCGCTCTCGACTTAGTGAACTCGACTCCGAAGCCGCGGGGAGGATTGACATGAAGAATCGCCGTCGCGTGGTTCGAGCCGTGGAGATTTGCCTGCGCACCGGAAAGCCGGTGTCCGAAGTTTTAGCCGGAGTCGGTGACTCCGGCCAGCCGGGATCAACGATCCCGGCTACAGGTGTTTTCGTTTTCCGCGACCGAGAAGAGCTTTATGCCCGAATTAATCAGCGAGTGGAAGCAATATTCGAAAGCGGCGTCATCGAAGAAGTGCGCGCCGCCCGAGAGGTGAGTGCCACTGCATCGCAGATGATCGGTTTTCGCGAAATTCGTCAATTGCTCAATGGTCCCGCCGACGCGGGATCGATCTCGCAATGCATGGCCGCGATTCAGCAGGCGAGCCGTCGATACGCCAAAAGACAGTTGACCTGGTTTCGGCGACAAACTAATTTTTCACCGCTGAACTTGTCGCTTCTTACTCACAACGAAGCAGGTATTTTGCTCCGAAACCGATTGGAGCCTCGAAAGTTTTCGGGTGTTCGCGCGAAGGAATGATTGAGACGCGTCAGCAAAAAACGCAGGAGCGCGCGCTCCTGATTGGCTTGGAAAGGCAAGGCGTCTCGAAATGGGACTTGCAGGATTCGCTCGAAGAACTGCGAGAACTCGCGAGTTCCGCAGGAGCGACGGTAGTTGACACGGTTACACAAAAGTTACCGAGACCCACCGCGCCGTACTACATCGGTCGGGGCAAAGCGGAATTGATCAAAGACTCGTGCCAGAACCAACAAGTGACCTCCGTCATTTTTAACGATGAACTTTCACCCGCGCAGGGTCGCAACCTGGAAAATTTGTTCGCGCGCAAGGTTCTCGATCGAACGCAGTTGATTCTCGATATCTTTGCGCAGCGAGCGCGCAGCCGGGAAGGTCGATTACAAATTGAGCTGGCTCAGTTGCAATACCTTTTGCCGCGACTTACCCGGATGTGGCATCACTTGTCACGACAGACCGGTGGGATCGGCACCCGTGGGCCCGGCGAAACACAATTGGAGGTTGATCGCCGGCGCGTCCAGGAGCGAATAGCGCGGCTTGAGCGAGAGCTCGAAGCAGTGCGCAAAACGCGCGCAATCCAGCGTGAAGGACGCAAACGACATCAGTGGCCTGTCGCCGCAGTGGTTGGTTATACGAATGCTGGCAAGTCCACCCTGCTGAATTTGCTCACGGGCGCGGATGTTGTTGCCGAAAACAAACTTTTTGCGACGCTTGATCCGACCACGCGCAGCTTCGTTTTGCCTAANAAACAACGCGTCCTTCTCACCGACACAGTCGGATTCTTGCGAAAACTTCCTCACACGTTGATCGAGTCGTTTAAGGCCACGCTGGAAGAAGTGAGCGAAGCCGACCTGCTCATTCATATTGTCGATCTTAGTCATCCTCGGGTGGACGAGCAGATGGAAGCAGTCGATNGCGTGATCAAGGAATTGGATGCCTACGGCAAGCAAACGCTGATCGTGTTTAACAAGATCGATAACCTGCCCAATCATGAACTGGCCGATTCATACGTGAAACGCTTTCCCGGAAGCGTCGCGATCTCTGCGCGAACCGGAGAAGGCGTTAACAAACTGGTACACGCGTTGGAAGACGCGCTCAGCTCGTGGCGGTTGCGCTCGCGGTTTCGTATTCCATCGAATGAATCCGCGTTAATCGCCGAGATCCATCGAGTCGGCCACGTGCTAGAGCTGCGCTATGAAGGAAGCGANGCAGTGATCGTCGCCCANGTTCCACCACATTTGGAACAGAAACTCGCTGACTACGCNGNGCGAGACTGACCNATCAGATCGCGGACATTGGACTCAACGCTCTTCGCAATCTGCGACCAGCCCGAGCGGTCATTGGCTATTGATCCAAACTGGAGCGGATTTCCAATGGCCAACTTGATCGCGCCAGGTCGAGGAAAATTTCGCTCTGCCGGCAGAGCGTCAAAAGTTCCAATAAGACCGCATGGCACAACTGGCACGTTGGTTTCTGCCACCAGCATTCCTAGTCCATGCTTGAAAGGCATCATCGAGCCAGTACGGCTGCGCCCACCTTCCGGGAAGATGATGAAGATGGCTTTTTCTTCTTGTAATTTCAGGCGCAAATCCGCAAGGGCGTGCGGGCCGCAATTTTTTCGCCACATCGGCAATGCGTTGAGCATGATCGCCGAAAACGTGCTGGTCATTTTCGTTTGAAAGAAGACGTCGCCCGCGGCGATGGGGAAGGCGCGTTCGCGATGGCGGGGAGTGAGTGCCGCTCCAAGGGCCAGTGCGTCGAGNTGACTGCAATGATTNGCTGCGAGCACAAACGGCCCGTGCGCCGGCAGCTTCTCGCGGNCGACGATCGTTAGTNGGTGTGCGATCGCGAAATAACTTCGCAGCAGCGAAAAACAAGCATGGTGCGCAAGGCTTTCGAGAAGTCCGCTTTCGCGTCGCACGCTGCGAAACCGTTCGCTTGGAGTCAGGCCCGTGTCGTGGGCTGGCTGGAGGTTCCAGGGTTCCATCAGATTTTCCAGCCGGTGAAAATTTGTTGCTGTTGCCCGACAGCGAAACCGACAATGTAATTGACATAGTGAAACACGGCAGGCGCAACAAGAATCAGGCTATCGAACCGGTCGAGAATGCCACCATGTCCAGGAATGAGTTTTGAGGTGTCTTTGAGCCCGAGGTCACGTTTGATCGACGACAGCATCAGATCGCCGAATTGCCCTACCACGCTGACAATGATGCCAAGGCCCAACAGGCGTACGGGCGTGTCAAGCGCAGTGTCAAACCAGACAAAATGTGCGCCAAGGGCAAAGAGTGGCGTAGTTAGCGCGATTGCTCCAAGCGCGCCTCCTACCGTTTTGTTCGGACTGGTGTTGGGGACAAATTTTCGACGACCAAATAAATGGCCACAGATGTAAGCAAAGATGTCATTAAGTTCCACGGCGAAGATGATCAGCAAGAGAATCGGGCGGTAGTTCCAATCGTTTGCCATGTTGCCAAGGTTGCCGAGCGCGCTTCCGAAAAGAGCGAACCCGAGCACACCCAGGCCGACGCGCTGAATGTAGCCCTTGGGTTGATCAGGGATCAATCCGCCGATGGCGATCAGCGCGACTGTCAGCGGAAACAAGGCAACAAAGAGTCGATACCAGTTATCCAGGATCGAAAACGTGAGTAAGAGAATGCCAATAACCACGATAAAACTGATCGTTCGTTCCCGAAACAAGCCTGTGATGCGGGCATATTCGCGATAACAAAGAAAACTTAGCGTCGCGACAGCTAGGATGGTCCAAAAAGCGCCTGCCAGAATCGGAATCAGGATGAACAGTGCCAGCCAGATCCAGGATCGATAACGGTCCCAGAGTTCCTTTCTCTTATCGCTGGAGCTGTTGGCTGCCCGGGTCGCAACAAGAATCAGCACTGGTGCTAACAAGAACAAAGTGACAGCAGTCAGCGTGAGAACAACAGTCACGCGGTCGTCAAAGGCGTGGCGAAATCCAAAGAGTCGTTCGCGGGTGACCTCACTCATTTTAGGAGCCTGATGACGTACTCAGCCATGTCGCGCGAGAACGCTTTGGGCTGGAAGGCAAGACGCGAGCCGACGAGCATGTCCAGAGTGACCTGTAAGGAGCGAGCAACGCCGCCAGCCAGCCCAAAGCGTCCTCGCCCTCCGGGTTGTGTCGCTTTTTCGCCTCTCCGGGGTTGCTCGTCGGTTACAGACCGCCGCGGGTATGCGCCCTCCTCGCGCCTTGGAAAGACGAAAAATGGACAGCAACGCGGCATGGTTGAGTACGTCATCAGGCTCCTAGCGCGTGTGCGATTCGACCGACTCGGCGAATAACCGTGATAACACAGCCTACGATGATTACCGCAAGGCCCAAGGTCATCAGACCGATCCGCAAATCACTAAAGTGAATCATCTGCCAGGACCGTGGCGTGATTGCTGCATAAACACAGATGAGAGTGACGGCGAGCATGCGATGTTGTTTTGCCATTGGCCCGCAGAACTCGTTAGGCGATCCGGCAATTTTTCCTGCTGCACGAACATAAGCGGTGAAGATGGCCAGAATGGTTGCGATGTAACCGAGTGTAACATTCCCGCCCCATGCAAAGCCGGCTCCAATAAGAACGGCCGCGTCGGAAATGCGGTCCGGAACCTCGTTGTAAAGTTCACCGGTTTTCGATGTGCGACTGGAGGCGATCGCAACCATCCCATCGAGCATGTTCGCAGTCAGACGTAGTTGCGCGCCAAGCGCGGCGATGAGCCACAAGATTCGGTAGTCAGTAATTGAGGTCGCGCCGAGGGCGATGCCCGCGACAATGCAAGCACACATGCCTGCAATTGAAATTGCATTCGGTGAAACATTGCGTGAAGCGAGCCAAATCGTTGCTGCCTGCGCCCATTTTCGATTGCGCGTTGCGATTGGGCGGCGGTCGATTGCTTCGCTTGACGCTTCCTGCATACCAGTTACTGGCAACCGATAGCAGGTCATCACAGTAATGAGCAGAATAAAATGGCCTAGGGCCTTGCGGTTAGGACATCGCGCTTCGCTATCCCGATCAACTTGCAAGATCGACACCGGCGAGAATAATGCCGGCATGACGGCGCGCGAGCGGGTGAAACAATTAATCAAAGCCTTCCCGAAGGTTTACCCGACTGCGCATTGTGAGTTGGATTTTCGGAATCCGCTTCAATTGCTCGTAGCCACGATTCTTTCAGCGCAATGCACAGACAAGCGCGTCAATATGGTCACGCCTTTTCTGTTCAGGAAATATCGCACCGCGAAGGATTATGCGAATGCGCCGCAGACTGAGTT
>JGI25390J43892_10000222_pt1 | contig 10228 bp, 9 predicted proteins | sample GraSoi013_2_20cm_FD_43892 | JGI IMG/M metagenome (IMG submission 43892) | reverse complement strand
GATCGGTTGCGGCGGCATGGGCGTGATCTATCGCGCCAGGCAACGACATTCCCGGCGCATCGTCGCGGTAAAGCGCGTCCTTAGTTATCGCGCTGATTCACGCGGAGCGCTGCAGCGTTTCCGACGAGAAGCACAGGCGGTGGCCAGTCTGGATCACCCGAACATCCTTCCGATTTATGAAGTGAGCGAAAGCGAGGACGGCCTGCCGTTTTTCAGCATGAAACTCGCGGAGAAGGGAAGTTTGCGCGAGCACCTTGCTTCTCTCCGCGATGAACCGCGGAAGTGCGTGCAACTGATGGCAAAGGTCGCGCGCGCTGTCGAATACGCTCACAGCCGCGGAGTGCTCCATCGCGATATCAAACCGGGAAACATTCTGCTCGACGATCGTGGCGAACCACTGGTAAGCGACTTCGGTTTGGCGAAGCTGCTGGACGGAAACAACGACCTTACGAGATCGCTGACTACGTTCGGAACCGCAGGTTTTATTGCCCCGGAGCGGGCCGATGGCGCAGGCGCCGATTTTATCCCAGCGGCCGATGTTTACAGTCTCGGCGCAGTTCTGTTCAACGTGCTTGCCGGACGTCCACCATTCCTGGGTTCCAATCCGGTTTCCGTGATTCGCCAAGCGTCTGAAACGCAGGCGCCCAAACTACGCTCGCTGGCACCATCGCTGGATCGGGATTTGGAGACGATCTGTGCACGCTGTCTCGAACGTGATCCAAAAGCCCGCTACCAGTCCGCCGGAGACCTCGCAGCAGATCTGGAACGCTGGCTCGGCGGCCGTCCGATCGTCGCCCGCCCGGTTTCACCCCCAGCGCGGATCTGGCGCTGGTCGCAGCGTAACCCCAAACTGGTTGGAGCAGCTACTGCCGGTCTCCTTTTAGGTGCGGCTGCGGTTTGGTTATTTCGCGGCGAACTCTTCCGAGCGTCGCAGTTTAATCCCCCAGACAGGAGTATTGCCGTTCTACCATTTACCGATTCTAGCGAGACCAAAGATCAGGAATATTTGGCTGACGGCATAAGCGAGGAGATTCTCCATACGTTGGCGCAGGTTGACGGTTTGCGCGTGGTCGGCCGAACTTCGTCATTCTCATTGAAAGGAAAGAACACAAAGGAGGTTGGAGAAAAACTCAACGTTGGAAATGTGCTTGAAGGAAGTTTGCAGCGCCAAGGTAACCGTGTTCGTGTGACAGCCGAACTGATTGACGCGCGAAACGGTTTTCGCGTTTGGACGGAAACGTATGACCGCGAGTTGGCCGGCGCGTTTGCACTCCAAGACGAAATCGCCCGGTCCATCGTTGACGCGCTCAAGATCAAGCTCGCCGTTCGGCTTTCCGCCCACGAACAACCCGGCAATGGCGTATACGACCTTTATCTACAGCGACTTTTCACGGATGTAACTCATCCGACAGGAGTAACCAGTATCGGCATTAATGTGCCCGTACAGAATCCACTTAATCCATTCACAGTTCCGGATTACACATCTCCGGGAAATTTCGACCCGCGCCGCCCGGACACTCGAGTGACCGCAGCGCCTCCAGGGACGGGATTCACTACCAGTGTGCGTTATCGCGCATTGGAAGCCGACCTGCGAACGAGCAAAAGTACAGCGGACGTGACCCCTGCGCCTCTAGGGACAGGATTCGCTACCAGTGAGGGTTATCGCGCATCGGAAGCCGGCCTCCGAACGAACAAAACTACAGCGGACGGGCCAGCGTCCATTGAGGGGTTTGTAAAAGATGCAAAAGGCGAACCGATTAAAGGCGCAGGCGTTCGGATCGAATCGAAAGATGGCAAACAGGTGTTCAGCACAGTTAAGACCGATCCAAAGGGCCGCTATATTTCACAGGGACTGCAACCGGGCGTTTACCGGGTAACATTGCTTGTGAATGGCACGGTCAAGGCGTCGATCATGAACACGCAGACCAAGGCGAATCAACCGACTCAGCTGAATTTCGATTTCAAGCCACCGTCCCAAGCAGGTAACATTGCAAAGGGCGGAAAACACATGGTATGGGTGCCAAGTCGTACCGGGAGCCATATCGGCGGTAATTGGGTCGAAGTCGACGACAGCGGAAAGGCGCATTCCGGTTCCAACATTCAGACAATCACCGCTCGTAGTTGGTAATTTTGAAAACGGCTACGACGAAGCGACGACCAACATGAAGGGTCGNACTTGAGACTTCGCTTTNAGAAAACGCTTCTAGTCTGTAGCCACGGCCCTGTGGGCCGTGTGCGCGCCTCACAGAGGCGCGCCTAAAGCAACACTCATCAACGCCTTCGCTGTCGTTTAAAGCAAAATACTTGGGAACTTCGCTCCCTTCTTCCTGTAGGAACTAGTGAACTACTAACCCAGCAACAAAAACATGAATCACATGCAAACGATAACGAAATCAGAATCGTCACGCTGGAATTCCAGGCATGTCCAAGACCATACGAGCAAAAACGAGCAGCGAATTTGCTCCAAACGTCACCAAAGCTACTCGCCGCGCCTCCCGCGTGTTTCCTCAATAGGTATGGCTATAAAGTTACTACGGATAGGGATCATTGGATTGATGCTATGTGCGGCCAACGCCTGGGCCGGACCAGCAAGCATTCAGGGCATCGTGAAGGACGCGAGCGGGCAGCCGATTAAAGGTGCGGATGTTCGGATTGAATCGGTAGATGGTAAGCAGCTCTTCAAAACCGTAAAAAGTGATGCGAGAGGTCGCTATGTTTCACAGGGGCTGCAGCTTAGAGTTTACCGGGTAACGTTATTGGTGAATGGTGCAGTCAAAGCGTGTATTACCAACATAAAAACCAAGCAAGATCAGGCTACTGAACTCAATTTAGATCTGAAGCGGGTGGCGGCGGTGCGAGCAACTACCGAGCAAAAGAAAGGAAAGAATATCGTTTGGGTGCCGGCTCGTACCGGAAGCCACCTCGGTGGTAACTGGGTCGAAGTTGACGAGTATGGGAAGGCCGCGTCCGGTTCCAACGTTCACACAGGCACTGGTGAAGATCTACGTCGCCAACAACTGACACAACAGCCAGGTTCAGTTCCAGGGTTGGGACCGACGCCTTTCCCGTGACGCCTTCGCCATCGGACTAGCTAAGCGAAGTCGTCGGCTGGCACAGCATTTTCAGGAATGGCTCTTTCGAAAACGGCGGTGGCGAAGCGACGGCCAAAATCAAGGGCGGGCACCTGGTACATCGTATTGAGAAAACGCTTTAAGCTGTAGCCACGGCCCGGCGGGGTCGTGTAACCGCGCGTCACACAGGAGCGGACACGGCAACAGTCCACTCGCGGAAGCGTCGCCTTTCCCCCCATTCAGCAAATTATTTGGGAACTTCGCCTCTTTTTTCCTGTAGGAACCAATGGATCACTCTATCAAAAGGAAAATTATGAGGCACAGAAAAATGGAAACAAAAGAAGAAATCAACAAGCAATTTGCGGCCGATATCCGTGAAAGTTGCTGGCCTCAGTCAGTGCGTATATCGTCCTTGCATATGTTGATTAGATCACTGCAGATTGGAGTTATTGGTTTGCTTCTTTGTGTGGCGAGCGCCTGGGCCGGGCCATCAAGCATTCAGGGGACCGTTAACGACGCTAAAGGACAACCAATTAAGGGCGCAGATGTTCGCATCGAGTCAAAAGATGGCAAGCAACTGTTCAATACGGCGAAGACGGATGCCAAGGGTCGCTATATTTCGCAGGGTCTCACAGCGAGCGTTTACCGGGTCTCGTTGGTAGTAAACGGGGCGGTGAAGGCATCAATCACGAATACAAAGACAAAGCCGGATCAGGCGACACAACTCAATTTTGATCTGAGACCAACCTCCACATCGCAAGCAAGCGCAGGCGAGAAAAAAGGGAAGCACATGGTCTGGGTACCGGCTGCTACTGGAACCCATACAGGCGGCCGCTGGGTCGAAGTTCCCGACGGCGCCACTGAACCGGGCACTTTGAACGTCAAGAGAGCCAGCGCCGAAGAACTGCGGCGTGAAGCTCTGAGCAGGGGCAACCCGAACACAGGGAATTGAGCTCTCGCTGCCAAGTGTTCTGACGCGAGACAGCATTGCGCCATCCTCAGGGAGTGGGGCAGTATTTGCGTGTGCCTTGCCGCGTCCTGATTTGTGATCTTCTTTTCGCGGGTTCGTTCGCTTTTTCCGCGACGCTCTCAGCGCAGACTTCCTCTATCGAGGGAAATGGCCTCGGCGCGGAGGGCCGCCCTCTCAAAGACGCCGAAGTCCGTTTTGAGCAGAAAGGCGGACAAATCTCGCCGATTATCAGTCGCACGGATGTCAGCGGCCATTACACGGTTGCGTTGCCGAGAGGCATGTACAAAATGACCCTTCTTGTAGCCGGCAAAGTAAGTGCCTCCATCACGGTAAAAGCGACCGGGGCGAATTCGCGGATCGATTTCGACCTGCGCCCGTCGGCGGAAAAACGGATAAAACATTATGTTTGGGTCAGCGGCGGCACGGGAAGTCATCTCCCGGGCCACTGGGTTGAAGCGGGGATTCGAGCAGCTCCATCGCCTGCTCCTTAAAAAATCCAAAGCGAACTCTCAACACGGCGGCTGCGCCGTCGCAAACAACGCTTTCACTGACTCGCGCGAAAGCGCTACGATCGTAAAGACTCCGAGAATTGTTCCGAACGGAATGAAGAGACATTCCAGGCACGCTATGACGAGCGCGAACGTATAACATTTGCGGCGCGACAGGCATCGGCCGGCAATCGAAATACAAATCGCCATTGCGATCCCGAGTAAAAACAAAAGCAAACCCAGTGCGATAAAAATCCAGCCAAGAAATTCAGGCGGCAACTCTTCACCTGGTTTCGGCGTACCGTGTCGCGCGGCGAATATGAAAATACTGCCGACCATCGTGTAAAGCAGCGGGAACAAAGAAAACAGCGCCGCCAGGCCAGCCACGACGTAATGGAATATCGCAAGCAACCGAAGGTGATCCGTGCCCTGGTTCATTTGCTACGCTCTTCCTCTGCCTCTGCCCTCTGCCTCTAAGTCTTCTTCTCTGCTTCACCGCTTTAATGAAGCGTAAGATTAAGAGGAAGCGGAAGCGTGGTCGATCATCTTCACGAAGTAATGTAACCCTCTTCGCCATGTTGATTGATGTCGAGCCCCTGTCGCTCGATTTCAGGTGCGATGCGCAGACCGATCACTCCTCTAACGATTGCACCGATGATCGCGCTTCCCACCACGGCCACGGTTATCGTGACCACAATCGCTTTTGACTGTTCGATCCACAACGTGTGACCGACGATTCGAGCAAGACCGTTTTGCGTCGCGGGATTTAGCGATCCAGCGAGCGATAGCGAAAGATTTGGATTCACAGTCGCAGTCGCAAGGAAGCCGGTGAGAAATGCGCCGAGGGTACCGCCGACTGCGTGGATCCCGAAAGTATCAAGCGCATCGTCATAGCCGAGCCACGTTTTCAATTTCGTGCAGGCGAAAAACGGAACGATGCCGGCAGCAATTCCAATGATGACTGCACCGCTTGGACCGACATATCCACAGGCCGGTGTGATTACGACCAGTCCGGCCACTGCACCGGAGCAAAATCCGAGCACGCTCGGTTTGCCGCGCAGCGCGTACTCGAGCATGGCCCAGGTGAAGGAAGCCACTGCGGTTGCAAGCGTGGTGCTCATGAAGGCGTTTGCCGCGATTCCATCAGGCGCAAGAGCGCTTCCCGCGTTGAAACCGTACCAGCCTACCCAGAGTAAACCCGTTCCGACCATGCAAAGCACCATGCTGTGCGGCGCCATGATTTCTCTTCTAAATCCGAGCCTGTGCCCAAGAAAAATGCATAAGACCAGCGCCGACCAACCCGAGGTCATGTGAACGACGGTGCCGCCAGCGAAATCGATTGCAGTGATCTTCGCCGCCGGATTCCAGACGCCGTTCATCCAGCCATCAATTCCCCAAACCATATGGGCGATTGGAAAATAGACGGCAAACATCCAGGCACCGACGAAAACGAGCACGGCAGCGAATTTCATTCGCTCAGCAACGGCGCCAATGATCAACGCCGGCGTGATGATGGCAAACATTAGTTGATACATGGCGAAAACATTCTGCGAGACCCAGTACGAATAATCACTGTTCGGTCGAGCATCGACACCGTGCAGAAAAGCAAAGTTCAATCCGCCGATGAAGGGCGATCCGCGCGAAAATACGAGAGAATAACCTGCCACCCACCAAAGGATCGTCACCAAGCCCGCGATGCCGAGGCATTGAGCAAGAACCGACAAAACGTTCTTCGCACGGACCAAGCCACCGTAAAAAAGCGCCAGGCCCGGCAAGGTCATGAAAAGCACCAGGGCAGCGCACGTCATCATCCAGGCATTGTAGCTTGGGCCGGGGCCCCCGATGTTCGAACCCGTTGCAGGATTCACCACATCGGCGCCGCGCGATGAATTATTTACATAAGCTTCCAGGTCTGCGATGCGCTGCTCAAGGGACGGTGAACCCGAAGGGGATGGTAGTTCTGCATGCAGTGGCGAGAAGAACGCAATGATCGCGATGAAGAAAAAGACCCGCATCTTTACGCGTTCCCGTTATAGCGCGGGGATCTATCCCGGCAAGAAAAATGCCTGAATGTGATTCTCAACGCGGTCCTCTGTAGCGTGCGCTGTCCTCAACGCATTGGCTTTTCAGACGTGGCAGTACGAAATCCGCTGAGGACAGCGGACGCTACAGCCCGCAAAAAAAACTCCGCCGAGCGGCTGGCCAGACCAGGTTAAGATGCTCGGCAGAGTTCCTCCTCTGCCTCAATCAGACTGAATTCAGAAGGAGAACGTGGGCGACAAGGATTTGAGTGAAACTTGCTCTGACAATGGTGCAGGACTCTCTCCCTCATCTTCATCATCGCCGTCGTCATCGTCATCCGCATCGATTCCATCGGTCTTATCGGCGTCGGCTTGAGGCGTCACTGCAGGCAAATCATTCTGCCGTAAACTCTCGTAACGCTGGCGAACATCGGCTGGCACTTTATCGAGGTCTTCTTTCGTTTCGACCGGGCCGCTGAAGAGCAATTTGCCCTGCGGATCTTTGGCCGTGAGCAATTTTTTCCCATTTACAGTTTCCAACTTCATCTCGCCTTTGCCATCGCAGAAAACGATCTGCGCTTTGCCAAGGTCGATCTTCGTAGCCCTTAGCCCGCCGTTATCCTTGCTCAAAATGCGGATCTCCCGCGCGGCGCGACGGGCATCTTCCCGAGCGCGTCTCGCCGCCTCGTGAGCTTTGATCACTGCTCCACGAATTATGCCGCGTTGCGCGTCNCCCAGCTGNTCTTGCAACTGTTCTTTCAATTCTTGCATTTGCTCGCCGAGATCGCCTGTCTCATCGAAATCCCAGTGCCCATCGTGGTTTTCTCCGGGCATCATCGAGTGACGCTGCGGCATTTCTTTCTTGGCGAGCTTAACGGTGATCTTTTGCTCCTGACCCTTGCGCAAGATCGTGAGGGTCACGTCAGTGCCGTCAGAGAAAGTTTGTAGGAGCTTTCGCAGTTGGCTTGGTTCGATCAGAATCTGGTCGTTCAGCATCTTAAGGATATCATTCTGCTGAATGCCCGCTGACGCGGCAGGACTATTCGGCACCACATACTCGACGACCAAGCCGAGACCTTTGGCCAACCCAAGCTGTTCACTCACAACATCGGGAACTTGCGACGTCTCCACACCGAGAAATGTCATCGGCACCTTGGGCGCTTTCTCGTGATGCCCTGGCATGCCTGGCGCATGAGGCGGAGCCGGCGGTTGTGGCGGCGTCGGCGGTGTCTGAGTAAACGCTGAGATCGGCAACGCGCCGATAGCTGCGATTGTAGCGATGGATTTTATTTTCATAATATTAGTTTGTTAAATCATTGGCCTGACACCGGAATGAGGACGACTTCCTCGCTGGGATAAGACACACGAAGTGACGCGCCGGTCGTTGGATTACGCCACTGCCAGGTCTCACGAGTCTGGTAACGAAGCCGCCGCAGCGGCTGGCCGGAGCCGCGGGCAAACTGCAATCCTTCGTTGCGCGTGTTGTAAACCAGCCGCGTCGCACCCGCAGGCAGAAATTTGTCAGACGAAGTCGATTCTTTGGCTGAGCTTCGTAGCGGCGCTGTTTCAGATTCGCGCGAAATTTGGGCGATTTCTTTGCCGCCATCGTGTTGGTGTTCCATGCTGATTGCCGCGAACAAAACCAGAGCTGCTGCGGCGGCGAGTCCGAAGCCAAGCGACAACCAATTGTAGGGCGACGGCTTTCGAGATTGCGTGGCAGACCAAGCTCCTTCGCGACAATTCATCATAGCTTCCTCGATGCGCTCAAACAGGATCGGCGAAGGCTGCGCGGGTCGTAGCTTCCTCAGTTCATTCTCGATCTCAGAAAAATCGTTCATCTGGGTTGTAGCGTGTTTCTCAACGCGGCCAGCGCGTACCGGTAACGTGACGCCGCGGTGTTTTGCGAAACGCCGAGGACGCCCGCAATCTCGGCGAAGGTTAATTCGTTCCAAATTTTCATGACGACCACCTCGCGTTGTTCGCAGGGCAGAACGTCGATTGCTTCAGCGAGAGCTCGCTGCGTGTCATCCTCAAATTCAAACTGTGGCTCGATAAATTCATCAGTTTCGCTAATCGCGCTGGCCTCGCGTCGGGCGCGGCGGCTATCGCGACGGATGAAATCGAGAGCAATGGAACGCACGGCAGTGTAAAGGAGCGCACGGTTCTCGATCTTGTGGTTGCGCCGCCAAAACTTGACGAAAGCTTCCTGCACAATGTCTTCTGCGTCGGCGGCCGACTGCACCCATTGCCGGGCGAAGAGCAGCAACCCGGGAGCAACTTCAGAAAAGCAACTCTTCCAATCCTCATGGCTGGCCAGGTTTTGCATGACCTGTTCACGGTCTTTATACTCAAGACGCTGCCAAAGGGGTGATTTTGTCTAGACTATCGAAATTTTTCTTATTTCTCGCCTTCCTCGCGCTCGCAGGCGCGCGCGCAGCGGATGTCGATCCTGGGAAAGCGGTCGGTTCACTCATCGCTGCAGAAAAGGCTTACGCTAAACTTGCCGGCGAAAAAGGATTTCGCGAAGCATCCCTCTCTGTTTTCGCCGACGACGCCGTAATCTTCACGCCCAATGCAGTCAACGGCAAAAAATTTTGGCGGGAAACTAAGGACGACCCTGCCATAACCTGGCGACCGACCTTCGCCTCCATCTCGCGCAGTGGTGATCTCGGCTATACGACCGGGCCATCGGAATTCTGGAAATCGCGCGACGCAAAAAATCCGGATGGGTTCGGCCACTTCGTAACGATCTGGCGAAAGGATATGAAGGGCGTGTGGAAAGTCGCGCTCGATGTTGGTATCAACCATCCCCAGCCACAAGAGCCAGAAACTGAAATTAGAACATACCTTCCGAACTCTTCCCTCGTTCATCCGCAATCTGCCGACGCCGATTTGGAAAAAACAGAACGCAATTTTGCAGAATCGCTCAACGACGATGAAGGCGACGCGATCATCGACCACGCCAGCGACGACATTCGCGTTTATCGCCGCGGCCAGTTGCCGGCTGTGGGCAGCACAGCCGCCAAAAAAATGCTGGCCGAAGAGGATGCAAAAACAACGCGCACACCACTAGGCGTCGGCAACAGTACTCCAATCGATCTCGCTTATGAATACGGCGAATACACCAGCGAGCGCGACAACACCGCGCAGCGCGGCATCTACGTTTGTATCTGGCGAATCGACTCCGATGGCCAATGGCGACTCGCTCTCGATCTCCAAAAGAGCGCGCCAGAGAAACCGTAATAGCGCGATACATAATGGCGGCACAATGGAGCCGGCGCGCCCTCGCGCCGTGGATCAGTGCGGTCCGAGGGCGGGCCATCTCCATTACCTTTTCGGAATCGCTCGCAAAATCAAATCGCCCAGCCAATCAGGATGCGCGACTCCCTGGCGATACGCTCGCAACGATTCCACGGAAGAATTGACCCGCAGATTGCTATAGGACCCGTCGGCGTTTTGCCAGCGCTCATGCCAGTAAAGCGCGGCTTTGATTCGCGGATAGCGCGTGCGGAAGAGCTCCAGCGCCTGCTTGATCCATTCCGGTTTGCGCATTGCCTTGCGATCAGCCGTCGCCAGAGGGAATTCGCCGGTCGCCCACTCGGCAATCATTACCGGCTTATGCGGATCAAGCCTGCAGATCTCCTCATAAGGCCAGTTCACAAGAGACGGTATGTCTGG
>JGI25390J43892_10000220_pt1 | contig 10247 bp, 12 predicted proteins | sample GraSoi013_2_20cm_FD_43892 | JGI IMG/M metagenome (IMG submission 43892) | reverse complement strand
CAACTCGCTGCCACAATCGAGGTTGAATCCAATGGCAGAGCGACGAGTATGAATCGTTTCGTCGTGGCCACAAGGTTCGTTTATGGAACGCACAAGATTCCNTCAACATTACCGGGTCCGAGTCAGGTCTGACGGCAGTCCGTACGAAGTCGATCGGAATGGTGCANCGGTCACGTACGAAGCTGTAGACGAAAGAACCGCTGAGCCAGTTTCTCTAAAGTTGATCCCGGTGCAGAGCATCGATGCCGCCGTGCGCGAGCAGTTCGAGGAACAGATATCCACCGCGCAAAAGCTGCGGCACGTCAACATTGCAAAAGTTTTCGATTTTGGACGCGAAGGCAGCGATTTTGTTTATGTCTCGGAGCACCTGCCGGGTGAAACACTTGCGGCGTGGGTGCGCGGCCACGGACCGATGCGAGCTGATGCAGCGTTGCGTGTGGCGGAGCAAATCGTGAGCGTGCTGTCGTCGGCGAGTTTTCACAAGCTCCCGTATCCCTGCATTCAGCCCTCCGACGTCATGATTGTCCCAGGGCAGACGCCTGAGGGCACTTGGCCGCTAATAAAATTGACGAACTTCGGCTTGCCTGCTGTCAGATCCGATCGCGAAAGTATTCCGATCGAGGCCGCAGCTGCGGGCGCCGAAGATTCCGGCAGCGCAGAACAATTAGCGACTGCACCCAGCGACATCCGTTCAGAGATTTTTTCGCTCGGTGCGACGCTTTACTTTCTTTTGACGGGTGTTGCGCTTTCGGCTGACGCGACCCAGGGGACTCCGAAGCTTTCGAGGTTCCCAAAACCATTGCGAACCTTGCTTGCCCGGATGCTACATCGCGATCCCGATCAACGCCCAAGGGACTTGGTCGTGTTGGCGGAGATGATTCGGCAATCCCTGCTGAAAATCGAACGTCGACGCGCGTTCGCCGACAAGTACGGCATTCCGTACAGGACAACACTTGTGCGGCGACCCGAGGCTCGGTCTACGCGATTGTGGCGAATAGGATTGCCGGTTGCCGCGCTGCTGCTCGCCGCAGCAGTGATCGTAGGCGTATTGCTAGCGGAGCCGATTAGCAGAATCATGCACCGGGATCGCGAGGCGAAGGACATCGGGGTTCTCATTGGCGTGCCGGAATCTTCGCCACCGCAGGCGGCGTCCCGAAATGTGGCGACTGCGAACACTCCCGCGACTGTGGCATCTCAAGGAGCAAACGCGGCTATGCCGGTCCCAAGCCAATCGACGGTGAATGCGGCGACAGCTTCGAACTCGCCCCAGGTTGCATCGTCCGATGTCCAGCAGCCTCAAACAACGAATGTTGAACCGCAAGCAACTGCTCCAATGGCTTCCGAAACAGCTTCACCAGCAGCGGTCGCCGAAAGTTCTTCCTCGGCTGCGGGCGAAACGGAGTCACCCTCGAAATCTGACGAAGCAACGCAGCCAGCCACTGCCAGCCAATCGAGTTCGCATAGCAAAAAGAAATCTGTTGCCTCAACATCACGCCGCGCCGGGTCGGTGCGTGGTCGGGTCGTTGGCATNACCTCGGATGGGAGATTGATTTTTCGATTGCCCTCCGGTCGCACTGCGATTGTCGCACCCGATTCTGACGCAGAAGAATTCGTTCCGCGCCGGCACCGCCGCGCCATGATCGACCGAGACGAGATGTTTGCTCCTCCGCCTCAGTTTGAGCGGGATTATTTTCCTAACGATTAGGAACGGGGCTGGCATTCGTATCAGCTGACGGAGCTGGCATTGAAGCGCTGCTTTCGCGCCCGAAATTTTTTCAAAAAAAAAGCTTGCCTAATGTCGTGATTCCCGGCATACCTCGCGTCCATGTGGCGATTGGTCTGCGTCGCATTTGTAACTATTTCGCTTGTCGTTGGTTTTGGCGCAACTGCGTACGCGCAGGCGCTGGCCCCTTCCGCACTTAATCTTGCGAGCCACGATCAGAAGAGTGCTGACGACATGGTTCAAGTGATCACGGAGAAGTCTGCACGGGAAACCACGGGTAAACCGGTGCAGCGGCACGGGAAACCACGGGTAAACCGGTGCAGGCGACCACGAAAAAGCGGCCCGCGGTAGTGACGAAAAAACCGGCACAACCGATCGTGAAAGAACCGGCGCCGGCAATCGCCAAAGATTCGGCGCGAACGTTNGCGATGGAGCCNGTGCGNCCGATGAATCAACCAACCGTAAGCAAGAAGGAGCAGCCTGTTAGCCGTTTCACGTTCAAGACGGCAGGAGGCAAAAAGGAATCGGCGCCTGTCATCACGCAGTACTATCCGAAGCAGATGGTTTATCCCTTCGGCAGAGTTGATCGACACATCGATAGCAGGCTGATGCAAGCAGCGAGCATCGCGCAGGAACGCGCGCACGCGCACTCGCGCTCTCGGTGCTGGCATTACGTCAAGGAAGCCTTGCTCGCTTCTGGTGCGGTTGATTCCCGCCCGAAGACTGAACTCGCAAGAGACGCTGCTCAAGAGCTCGTCAGCAATTACGGATTTAAAAGACTCTCAGTGACGGATCCATTCTCCGCGCCGATCGGTTCGGTGCTCGTGTACGGCACCTCGCGCAGCGTCGGGCACGTCGAGCTGCGTACTCGTGATGGTTTTGTTAGCGACTTTCGGTCGCCGACGCCATCGCGCCGCCCGCTACTTGGCGTTTTCGCCAAGCTGTAGGTTCCGATCTCCGTCGGGGAAAACGCCAGCGAACGCAGTCGTCACGTTCTGACTGCAGTCACGCTTTTGGCTGGCAAAGACAGGAACTAATAATCATGAGATCGGCTTTGGCCCAAACTTTTTCAAACTTCGCCTGTATCCGGGCAACTTCGTCTGGGTTTTTCTTTTGCTTACGCAAACTTTCCGCCAGCCCCACCAGCGACCAACCGTTTCCCGGCAAACGCGCGAGATCATCGCGATAGACCTGTTCGGCTTCGGCAAAACGCTGTTGCTTCATTAACACCGCGCCGAGGGAGTGGCGCACGGGAATCAACCAGCCCGGCGGCTCGTCGTATTTGAGCGCATCTTCCATTCTTATCGCGGTGCGCAATTGGTTAATGCCGCTCGCGACCTTGCCTTCTGCGACCAGGATTTCCCCTTCGGTCATTGGAATCACGACGCCCAGAATCATCTCGCAACTGTTATTGCCTAACGAAGCTTCTTTGGGCACGAGTTTGGCGCGATCAAGGAAAACGCTTTGTGCTTTGCGAGCATTGGCCGTGTCGCCCTTTGCCGCATATGCAATCGCGCGCGCGGCATGATGAAAAGCGCGCGTAAACGGCATGTAGTCGGCGTATTGATCCGGCTCGGCCAGGATTTCGTCCCAGAGCCCAAAGCGCACCATCACTTCCAGCGGCATCGCGACGAAGCCTTCCCCTTGCAGAGCGTTCTCTTTGAGGAAATCGGCCGGCAACTCCGCGACCATGGCGCGGATGTGTTTCATCGCCAGTTCGCGCTGGCCCGACATCATNGCGCAATAGGCGAGCATGTGCCGATTATGCGCGACGTAGACATTCAGAAAACCCTTGGCCGGTCCGAAGANTTTCCGGTAACGCTGGTCTGCCGCAACGGCTTTAAGATTGGTCTCGACTGCTTCCAGCCAACGTCCGGTGCGAATGTCGATGTGCGATGGCATATGAGTGTTNTGCGCGAGGCCGGGCTGCAAATTGCGAAGGCGGTTCGCCNCGGCGATCGCGCGTTCCGGATGCGGCGATGCTTCCACCGCATGAATATAAAGATGATTCGCGAACGGATGGTTCGGGTTCAACTTCAGCGCCGCGTCCAGCGTCGCCAAAATTTCATCTGTGCCGGGTTGCGCCTCGCCTTTCGGCGTCCATTGGTCCCACGGTCGCAAGTCCATCAGAGCCTCCGCGAAAAACGCGCCGACATCGACATCGCTCGGAAATCTCTTCCAAACCTCGCGCATGGCATCGGCATATGCGCGATCGAGCGGNGTGCGATCTTCCGGCTGCGGATTTGCGTAACGTTTTGCGAGCGCATCGATCAGTGCGCGTTCAACCGGCGATGAGCCGCGCGAATATTTCTGCGCGAGACTAATTTCTTTCCAAGCCAGCTCGGCGGCGGACCGCGGCACGACGGTTGAATTGATGTGTGGGCCGCAGGCGAGCGCAATACCCCAGTGCGCCATTGCACATTGGGGATCGAGTTCTGCTGCTTGCTGAAAGGCACGCATCGCCGCGCTGTGATTGAATCCGTGAATGAAAGCCAGACCCTGATCGAAATAGCGCTGCGCTTCGACCGACTCAGTGGTGATCTTGCGAGAATAGGAGCCGAGCCCATCATAGAGCGGTTCCTTCGCTGCACGCAGATTGAAGCCAGCCAGTGTCAGCGTCGACCAGATAATGATCTGAAAGATTTTGGCCGTCGTTCTCACAAATGGTCACGTCAAACTATTTGCCGCATTGTCAGCGGCAACCGCTAACCTCCCTGACTAATCCAGTCCGTTAGTAATTCCTGATCAGACGAATCACTGCGATGAGCATGGACACCACCGGCCAGGCGGCGACGCCAGTGATCAAAACGAAAAACAAAAGCTCGGCGACATAATCTCGGCTTGTTTCTGCACCGAAGAATTCACTGCTTAATTTGTGGAAGGCGGGCGACTTAGTGGCCGGCCAGCCGGCGGAGGAATTCACTTGGGTTTCGCCTGTTGGACGATAGTTGTAATCCGTCAGCAGAAGCCTTCGCTTACTGCGTCTTGTGCCGTTGTCGCGACGTGAGCCGCGCTGTCTGTGATTAATTTGAAGTATTGGTTTCATAGATTCTAAGTTGTTAAGTGTGATTGCCGAAGTCGGTTCGGGATACCGGCGGAAAAAAACCCGCGCGTGGTTGAGATTCGACCACTGGGGTGCCGCGAAGTGCGGGCTCCAACTTGGCGAAAATCTAACGAGCCTTTATGCCGCCCGCCCGCCCCAGCGGGCAGCGCGAATCGGCGCGTTGATCAATTTCATCCCGCTTCATGTACAGCCTTTTCTGTCTCTGTCCAGTCTCGCCCACCGATTTCGGCTGTAAGTCCCTCTCCGACTGCGGAAAGCCACTTATAATTTATTTTCCAAACCGATGGATGCCACCGTGATCAACGCAAGAAAAGCGAACCCCGGGCGACTGGAACGATTGGCGCAGACCAGACGCCGCAATTTCGTAGCCTCCGAAACTCTTCCATGTTAAAAAACATCCAGACATCATGAAGAGCTCAAACAATAAGGAACGAGTCGCGGCTGCCGAACTGGCGCTGAAGGCTCACATATTGGCATCAAACCCTGAGATCTTGGCTGGGATGACGCAAGGAGACAGCACGATGCGGGAAATAGCAGACATGGTCGACCTGACCGAGGCGCCGGAAGATGCAGTCTGCAGTCTTATTACAGACCTGTTGCAGTATTGCGAGCGGGAGAAAATCGACTGGACTCAAGACGTGATGTCGCGGGCATGGCAGCACTTCCGCGGTGAGCGGCCCTACGAAGTTCAAAAGCGATGAGCTTCCCGAAGCAGAGCGAAGTCGAATTGCCGCTACTCAAGACATTGCTGGAGCTTGGCGGGAAAGCCGAGCCAAGAGAAGTCTATTGGAGATTAGCGACCATCTTCCCTCAGCTCACCCAAGAAGACTTAACTGCGCGCATGCCAAGCAATCCTTCGATCTTTCGCTGGCATAATCTCGTCCAGTGGAGTCGTCAAAAGCTTGTCGAAAAGGGTGACCTCGATGGTTCGACGCGTGGCATATGGAAGCTAACAGCCAGAGGTCGAGCGCGTGCGACAGGTGCGACCGCGAATTCTGTCGAGGAGCTGCTGCTGGCGCATCAAGCGACGCTAAAGGATTTGGTATACGAAAACGAATCTGAGGTGAAGCGCCGCATCATTTCAGAACTTCAAAATCTCGGAGCCACAGATTTCGAGCAGTTTTGTATGTCCTTTCTTGGGCCTTTGGGTTACGAGCAGCTTCACGTAACTAAACGGGTGCGGACCGCGGCATTGACGGTCACGGATTGTTTCGCCAAGGAGTAGTGTCAATACGTTCAGCGTTCCAAGCCAAACGGTGGAGGCAGAACGCAGTCACCCGGCCAGAGATAGATAAGTTTCGCGGCGCTATCCAGGGCGATTATGATCACGGGGTATTCTTGACCACAGGACGATTCACTGCCGACGCCGAAGCTGCCTCAATAAAGAAAGGCGCGATCTCACTGCTGCTGCTCGACGGCGACGCGATCGCGGAAAGCATGATCCGCAATGGTATAGGCGTAGTTCGTCGGCCGGTCCAGCTATTCGACTTAGATCCAGAGTTCTTTCGCTTTCCGGCTGCAGATGGCTTTCTTTAGTCAGTCGCGTCCAAGAGATGGTCGACGAAACACATTTCGTTGCCAGCGATGAATCCGAGCCGTTCGTAAAGTGAGCGGCCGTCGTCCGACGCGTGAAGTAAGAGCCGGTCGATCTGCGCCCTCTTCGACCAAGTGATGATCTCTTTAACGAGCCGGCACGCGATTCCGCGCCGTCGCTATTGCGGTTCGGTAAACACGTTCACAATCGTCCCTTTGCCAGCCTTCGGCAATTGTCGATGCATCGAGCGGGCGCGGCAGGATCGGTTGCAACTGAACGCCGGCGCCGCCAACGACCGTTCCCGGTTTATCGGCAGGAGTTGCGAGCCAGCCGATGTAGTCGCCGCTCTCGAGCCATTCCTTCAGCCGCAAACGCGCTTTCGCGCGCAGAATTTCAAAGGCGTCATCGGAAACGTCGCCCATGTCTTGAAACATCCGCGCACGATGCGAGGAGATAATGTCGACATGTTGCACTGTAGCGCGACGGATTCGAAAGATGTCGTGCATGGAAGCAAAGGTTCAATATCCATCCCGCCTTCGCAAGGTTACGGCGCGGCAGCCGTTCAACGTCCAGCGCTCAATAAAGACGCGTTAGTCGAACGAGCGGGCGAGACGGTTGCCACGTCCGTTGGGACTGATACCATGCCGTAAATGGAAGCGGCCGATTGGCCATCGCTCAGCGACGAGGAACTTCTGGAGCGTCGCATTTCAAAGCTCGGCTTGCGGCTTGAGGGCACAGCGCTCGAACCGCTTATTCGGCAGCTTTACGATGAGCTTTCAGCGCGTGGACTTGGGTTTCATCCGCCGTGTCACATCGGCGATGAATGGTTCGTGCCGATTGGCATTCCAGCGATCTTCGTGCCGTTTTTTCTCGTGCATGACCGGCTACGGGCGCTAGAGCGCACTATGATGCTCGAAGTCGAGGGCGGAACGAAAGAGTGGTTTATGAAACTGATGCGGCACGAGGCGGGACACGCTTACACCTACGCCTACCAGCTTACCCGTAAGAAAAAGTGGCGGCAGATTTTCGGGCCGACATCGCGCGAGGAGACGCCGGATACTTACCGGCCGCGCCCGTTCAGCCGCAGTTACGTGATGCATCTCGAGGATTGGTACGCTCAGAGTCATCCAGATGAAGACTTCGCCGAAACCTTCGCGGTCTGGCTCACGCCGGGACTTGACTGGCACAAACGTTACGCGGGATGGCGGGCGCTCCAAAAACTCGAATACGTCGATGAATTGATGAAATCCCTGGCGGGAAAATCACCGTCGCATACGCCGGAGTATGGCATCGCCGATTACGATTTCCTCAACGTCAAACTCAAAACTTATTACGCGCGCAAACGAAAGCTCTACGCGGACACGTATCCGGATTTCTACGATGCCGATCTGCGGCAGCTTTTCGCCGCACCCGCCGGGATTAAAGCCAGTTCGTATCTGCGCCAACGGCGGCGGCGGCTGATGAATTCGGTGTGTCAGTGGACCAACGAGAAAAAGTTCAGTGTGAACAGATTGCTCGCGCGACTGATCGAACGCTCCGACCAGCTGGGGCTCCATGTGCACAACGACGATCCGCAGCAGGATTTTCGCGTCTCCGCTTTCGTCACTACACTCGTGATGAATTATCTTTTCACCGGCAAATTCAAGCGCACGAAATAACCAGTCCTCTTGCCATGTCGAGCGGAGTCGAGACATCTCTGGATTTGCGAGGCTAACGACGATGAGAGATTTGATTCGCTCACTTCCCGTTCGCTCAGCCTTCAGCCTTCCCGTCGATGTCGCGGCTTCCCCAGCCGCTCCATTCTCGACTACGCTCGGAATGACAAATAAGACAAAAATAGCGTGAAAAAGAAACTCAAAGTCCTCGTGCTTTTCGACGGCACAAGTCCCACCAGTCTCGATCAGGACTTCAGCAAGGAGATGAAAACGAAGGATTGGAAGACCGAGGCGGACGTCATGGCTGCGCTCGGGGCGCTCGGCCATACGGCGGAGCACCTCGCCATCTTTGATGACGTCGATCTTCTGCGACAAAAACTGGAGACATTCGCGCCGGATGTTCTTTTCAACCTCGTCGAACAGTTCAGGAACAACCCCGGGTTCGATCAGAACATCGTTTCATTTTTCGAGATGCAAGGCCGGCCCTTTACCGGCTGCGGTTCGACCGGCCTTACGCTTTGCAAGCACAAAGGCATTTCGAAAAAGATTCTGCACTATCACGGAATCCATGTNCCCCATTTCGTCGTCGTTCCGCGTGGCCAGCGCATCGGCCGACCGAAGCAGCTCAAGTTTCCAATCCTGATCAAACCGGTNAAAGAAGAAGCGTCCTACGGCATTTCGCAGGCGTCTTTCGTCGAGACCGACGACGATTTCCGTGAGCGGGTCGGTTTTATTCACGAGAAATACAACAGCGACGCCATCGCGGAAGAATATATCGAGGGCCGTGAACTGTATGTGAGTCTGATGGGCAACGTGAAGTTGACCGTCTTCCCGATTCGCGAGCTTGTGTTCCGCGAAGTGCCGCCAAACGAACCGAAGATTGCCACCTACAAGGCGAAGTGGGATGAGGAATACCGGAAGCGCTGGGGCCTGGAGAATCAGTTTATCGAGGGGCTCGACCCGTCGCTCGTCGCCGATATCGAACAGACGTGCAAACGCATCTATCGCCTGCTCACAATCGACGGCTACGCGCGCATCGATCTTCGATTGACGCCCGACAACAAACTCTTTTTTATCGAGGCGAACCCGAATCCGATCCTCGCTGACGACGAAGACTTTGCGCTTTCAGCAGGAAAAGCTGGCTTTCCTTATCCGCAACTGATTGACCGGATCGCGCGGCAAGGGATCAAAACGCTTCGCGATTGATCCCGAAAGCATTCGGGGCTTACAACCACTTTTTTACACGCGGCCAAAATTCTTGCACGCTTGTCTTCAAATCGCGGCAGAGAAAAATGTGCATTCGCCGCTCGAACGGCATCGCCCACGGGCTGCTCACGATTTGTCCCAAATCTTGGACCGAGGCAAATAGCTCGCGCTCGTCCTCGTCGTTTGTGTCGAGCACCAAAACAACTTCACCGGTCCAATCGCGCGGTCCCCAAAGAAAATAATTCTGATGTCCGGAAATCGCCGGTGGTAGCCCAACCTTTGGGCCAAAAAAATCGATCGCTCCAGCCTCGCCGTAGTTTTGGCAGAATATGGCGGCGCGTTTCTCATCGTCGGGCCGCAGGTGATGATAAACGTGCGCAACCGAGCCAGCCATTTGTTCCCAGCCAAACTGGTCGGCGAAAACCTGCGGCAGCGCCGCGGTATGTGATGTCTCCGTGCGTGGCGGTTGGAGGCCGATAGCTTGCATGTACGCGATAAGTTTGGCAGGTGGCAAAATTGGCAGGGCGAATGGGGCAAATAACGCTCCCGTGACAATGATCACGCCGAGCAACACCGGTTCGAGCCATTTAAAGCGAGCTACGAAAACACGCTCGGCAGCCACGCCACCCGCGGCAAAGAGCATAACGCAGGCGCAAGGTAATAGCTTTTGCCATGTAAAACAATGAACTCGGCGAGTGTGACGAGATATATGATTCCGATCGCCCGGTAACGCCGGCCCTCGCGCGAACCAAACACCCACAACAGACCGGCGAGCCATAGCGGGAATGTTCCTGGATTCATGAAAACAACTTGCTGCGCGATAAATTGCGTGGGACTGAGCCCGACGTTTTTGTTGCTGTGAGCGATGTTGCTCAGCAACTCGTACGTGGGCCAGTGATGGCGGGCTTCCCATAGAATGTTGGGCAACGCGATAGCAAACGCGATTAGTCCGCCGAGCCAGATCCATTTTTTGCTGAAATGAGCGCGCTCAGGCGTGAGCAGAAGAGCAACGAAAATACCAGCAGCGAAAAACACCGTGGAATGTTTATTTTCGAGACTGAGTCC
>JGI25390J43892_10000219_pt1 | contig 10259 bp, 8 predicted proteins | sample GraSoi013_2_20cm_FD_43892 | JGI IMG/M metagenome (IMG submission 43892) | reverse complement strand
GAATCGCTCGCGCCCGGGTTGTAATCGACGTACTTGGCGCCCAGGAAGTCGGCCGAGGCGACGGAGGCGCTGGCGTCCACGTGCGGCCGCACGCCCGGATCGGGGTCGAGCAGCAGCGTCACGGTCACGCGCCCCACGCGGTCGAGCCGCACGCCGGCGACGCGCCCCTTCTTCACGCCCGACACCCGCACCGGGTCCCCTGACTTGAGCCCGCTCACGTTCTTGAACTCGACCGGCAGCGGCACGCCCTTCGACGTGATCGAGCGGCCCGTGAGCCAGAACATGAAGATCGTGAAGGCGACGAGGCCCGCCACCACGAGCGCCCCGACGCCCACCTCTTCCTTGTAGCTAAGCTCCATGTCGTTCCTGGTTCCCCTCGGCCTGGATCAGGCTCATTTCGAGGTCGCGCTCGAGGAACTGCTGCACCGCCGAGTCGCGCGAAGCGAGGATCTCCTCCGCGGTCCCCACGGCGCGGATCTTCGCCTGCCACAACAGCGCCACCCGGTCCGCCACCCGGAACGAGCCGCGCACGTCGTGCGACACCACCACGCTCGTCACCCCCAGCTCGTCGCGCAGCCGCTCGATCAGCCCGTCGATCACGTCGGCGTTCACCGGGTCGAGCCCCGAGGTCGGCTCGTCGTACAGGAGATACTTGGGCTTCCCCGCGATCGCCCGCGCGATCCCCACCCGCTTCTTCATGCCGCCCGACAGCTCGGCGGGGTACTTGTCGGCCACGTCGGGCGCAAGATTAACGAGCCGCAGGCACTCCTTCACCCGCTCCGCGCAGTACGCCACGTCGCGGTGCTGGTCCTCGTCGGTGATGCCGAGCCGGATGTTCTCGGCCACCGTGTCCGAGTCGAACAGCGCGCCGTACTGGAACACGTAGCCGATGCGGCTGCGCAGCAGGGCCAGCTCGTGCCGCTTGAGCTTGGGGACGTGCAGCCCGTCCACGATCACGTCCCCCGAGTCGGGCTTGAGCAGCCCGTTGATCATCTTCAGGGTGACGCTCTTCCCCACCCCGGAGGGGCCGAGCAGCGCCACCGTCTCGCCGTCCTGCACCGCGAGGCTCACGCCGTCCAGCACCACGTTGGAAAGGAAGCGCTTGGAGATGTTCTGGAGCTCGATCATTTCACACCGAGCAACAGCTTCGTGGTGAGCGCGTCGAGCAACAGGATCGTCACCGACGCCGACACGACCGCGGTGGTGGTGGCGCGCCCCACGCCCTCGGCCCCCTGCTGCGTGTTGTAGCCGATGTAGCAGGGGATGAGCGTGACCGCACCCGCGAAGCAGTAGCTCTTGATGAGGGAATACCACAGGTCGAGCGGCCGGAAGAAGTAGCGCGCGCCGTACTCGAAGTCGGCGTAGGTGAGCCCGAGCGAGCCCTTGGCCGTGAGATAGCCGACCAGGATCCCCGTGGCGTTGGCGAACATGGTGAGCGCCGGGATCACGAGAATGCCCGCGATGATCCTGGGCAACAGCAGATGCGTGATGGGCGAGCGCCCCAGGCTCTCGAGCGCGTCGATCTGCTCGGTGACCCGCATCGTGCCGAGCTCCGCCGCATAGCGCGCCCCGATCCGGCCCGCCAGAATCAGTGCGGTCAGTACCGGCCCGAGCTCCAGGATCATCGACTCCGAGATCACCGCGCCGGCGTAGTACAACGGCAGCGCGCCGGTGAACTGGTAGCCCGTCTGCAGGCTCGTCACCGCCCCTGCGAACCCGGCCACGAGCAGCACGATGAACAGCGAGCCGTAGCCGATGTGGGTCGCCTGCGTGAACATGCGGGGGAGATAGACGCGCCACTCGGTGAGCCCGCGCGCCAGGTCGATCAGGAGGTAAGTGACCGCCCGGCGTTGCCGAGCACGTGCTGGGCCGGGCGGCGTCCCCACCGCCCGAAGTACCGCACGAGGTCCAGCGCGCCGGTTACGGCCGCCATGGCCCGTCCATGGGCTGTATGTTGTGTAACTATGCCCCGTTCGTCCACCCCCCGAGCGCCGAAACTCAAGAACGCTCAACCGTTTACGCGCAAGGTCCTCGCCTGGTACGCCCGCGCCGGGCGCGACCTGCCGTGGCGCCGCACCCGCGATCCGTACCGCGTGCTCGTGTCGGAGTTCATGCTGCAGCAGACGCAGGTGAGCCGGGTGAGGGAGTACTATCCGCGGTTTCTCGAGCGGTTTCCGGATCTCGGGAGCTTGGCTCGTGCACCCGCGCGCGCGGTGCGGGAAGCGTGGGATGGGTTGGGATACTACGCGCGGGCGAGGAACCTCCACGAGTTGGCGAAATGCGTGACACGACGGCACGACGGCACGTTGCCCGACGAACCGGAGGAGCTGCGGGAGCTGCCGGGTGTCGGGCCGTATACCGCTGGAGCCGTCGCGTCATTCGCCTACGAGAAACCGGTTCCGGCCGTGGACACAAACGTCAGCAGAGTGCTCCGGCGCGTGTTCTTCGGTCGGGCAACCCTAAAGGACTCCCTTACGGTCGCGGGCAACGTGCAACGTGCAACGGCGGTGTGGGGACTGGCGGGGAAGCTCGTCCCCAAGAACGGCAAGCGCGCCTGGCAATTCAATCAGGCAATGATGGAGCTGGGGGCGCTGATCTGTGTGGCGCGCAAGCCTAAGTGTCCACAATGCCCAGTAAGAGCAGTGTGCAGAACAGGCAAAGGCTAGACGCACAGAGTCGTTGCATTTCTCCTGGCTACTGTTCCGTGCACCCGGTATCATAGTTCCGTGGCTGAGCTTCGAGATCGACTGCAAGCTGCCTTAGGTGACGCGTACCGCGTCGAGCGCGAGCTCGGCGGCGGCGGCATGAGCCGCGTGTTCGCAGCGCGGGACGTCGAGCTCGGCCGCATAGTGGTGGTGAAGGTGCTCCCGCCCGAGATGGCAGCCGGGGTCAACGCCGAGCGGTTCCGCCGCGAGATCCAGCTCGCGGCTTCCCTGCAGCACCCGCACATCGTGCCGCTGCTCCACGCGGGACATGCCGACGACCTCGTGTACTACACGATGCCCCTGATCGAGGGAGAATCGTTGCGCGCGCGGCTGGCACGGGAGGGAGAGCTGCCGGTTCCCGAGGTCGTGCGCATCCTGCGGGACGTCGCCGACGCGCTCGCGTATGCGCACACGCGCGGGGTCGTGCATCGCGACATCAAGCCCGACAACGTCTTGATCAGCGGGCACCACGCGATGGTGACGGACTTCGGAGTCGCCAAGGCGATCAGCGAGGCGACGGGCCGGACCTCCCTCACCTCGATGGGCGTCGCGCTCGGCACGCCGGCGTACATGGCGCCGGAGCAGGCGACCGCCGATCCCCACGTCGATCACCGCGCGGATCTGTACGCGCTCGGCGCGCTGGGCTACGAGATGCTCACCGGCCGGCCGCCGTTCGTCGGCACCAGTCCCCACCAGGTGCTCGCGGCCCAGGTGACCGAGCTGCCCGACCCCGTCACCGACCATCGGGCTGCGGTGCCCCCCGCCCTCGCCGCGCTGGTGATGCGCTGTCTGGAGAAGAAGCCGGCCGACCGCTGGCAGTCGGCTGCGGAACTCCACCACCAGTTCGAAGCGATGGCGACGCCGACAGGCGGTATGGCGCCGACCGAAGGACCGCCGATCATCTCCTCGGGCACGGAGGCGGCGATCCGCCGCGGACATCCCGCGCGTGTGGCCACGCTGTTCGCCCTCGCCGCGGTGGGGGTGCTGGCGCTGGTGTACGCCCTACTGCAGCTGCTCGGTCTCCCCGACTGGGTGCTTCCAGGCGCGATCGGGCTGCTCGCGGTGGGGCTGCCGATCATGGTGTGGACGGGGGTGATCGAGCGGCGGCGAGCGCTCGCGCGGACGACGGGACGGGCGATCGCGCCTGTCGGGCTACACCGCTGGTTCACGTGGCGCCGCGCGCTGCTCGGCGGCGTGGGGGCGTTCGGTACCCTGGGCGTGGGGACCGCCATCTATATGGGGATGCGGCTGCTCGGCATCGGACCCGTCGGGACGCTGGTCGCGAGCGGGGTGCTTGCGGCGCGGGATCGGTTGGTCCTCGCTGAGTTCGAGAACCACACCTCCGACACGACGCTGGGCCGCTCGGTGAGCGAGGCGTTCCGGGTGGACCTGGCCCAGTCGCCCGTCGTGCGGCTACTCGATCCTTCCGGCCTCGCGGATGCCCTCCAGCGCATGAACCGGGATCGCGCGACGCCCCTCGATGTCGGCATGGCGCGCGAGCTCGCCCAGCGGGAAGGCGTCAAGGCAGTGGTGCGCGGTGCGATCGACCCGGTGGGCCGCGGCTTCGTCCTCTCGGCCGAGCTGGTCTCCGCTGCCGACGGCGCCGTGCTCGTCGCCGTTCGAGAAAACGCGCGCGACGACGGCGCGATCATCGAGGCCATCGACCGCCTGTCCAAGAAGCTGCGGGAGAGGATCGGCGAGTCGCTCAAGACGATCCGGGGGAGCGAGCCGCTCGAGCGCGTGACGACGGCGTCGCTCGACGCGCTGCGGAGGTACTCCCAGGGGGTCAAAGCGTTCGATGGGGGGGAGAACGATCGGGCGGCAGCGCTGCTCGAGGAGGCCGTCGCGCTGGACACGGGCTTCGCGATGGCTTATCGCAAGCTCGCCGTCATTGGGTTCAACACATTCGCGGCGCCGTCCCGCATGGCCGCCGTGTCGACCAAGGCGTTCCGGCACCGGGACCGCCTGGCCCCGCTCGAGCGCCACCTCGCCGTGGCGAACTACTACACCTTCGCCGAGTTCGACCGCGCCAAGGCCGCCGCCGCCTACCGCGCGGCGCTGGAGGTGGAGCCCGACGACGTCTCGGCGTTGAACAACCTTGCGCTGCTCCTGAACGAGATGCGCCAGTTCGCCGAGGCGGAGTCCCTGGCGTTGCGGGCGACCGCGTTGCGGCTGTCGCCGCCGCCCTTCGGCAACGCGATCCGAGCCCAGATCGGACTGGGCAAACTCGCCGAGGCGGCGAAGACGGTCGATCGCTTCGAGCAGCGGGCGGCGGGCAACCCCTTCCTCCTNGTTTTCCGCTCGCGGCTCGCCGAGGCGCGGCGCGCCTACGACAGTGCGGAAGCGTACCAGCGGGCGCGGCTGCAGGGCACCGATCTGGCACGGCGCGCGAACACCTACTTCACCCTGGCCGCGCTGCACCTGGTCCGGGGCCGCCTGGCCGAGGCAGAGGCGGCCGGCCGCGCTTACATGGAGACGAGCGAGCGCCGCGGCCTGCCCGGTGCGTACCTGGATGGCGCGGTGGGGCTCGCGTTGTTGAACGTCCGCTATCGCCACGCCACCGGGACCGGTCGCCGCACGGTCGAGGCCGCGCTCGCGCGCCGTCCCCTGACGAGCATCGCCGCGCCCGACCGCCCCTACCTGTCGCTCGCGCTGTTCTACGCGGAAGCGGGCGACGTGCCGCGCGCCAAGGCGTTGCTCGCAGACTACGCGGCCGCGGTACCGGACGCGCAGCAGCGGCGCGACGCGTTCCGCCGTGGGGCGGCAGCCGCCGTGGCGATGGCGGAAGGCCGCACCCCGGACGCCATTGCGGGCTACCGGGCGTGGTACGACGAGAGTGGCTGCGCGACCTGCGGGCTGTTCGAGCTCGCGCGGGCCTACGAGCGGGCCGGCGAGCGTGACTCGGCCCTCGCCGTGTACCAGCGAGCCGTGACGACGCCGGGGCGGGATCGCCTGCTCGACGAGGCCGCCACCCTGGGCGCAACGTACAAGCGGCTCGGCGAGCTGCACGCGGAGCGGGGGGACGTCGAGCAGGCGCGGGACTACTACGGGCGGTTCGTCGAGCTGTGGGCGCACGCCGACCCCGAGCTGCAGCCGCTGGTGCGCGAGGTGAGGCAGCGGCTTGCAGGATTGTCAGCCGGGCGGGGTCGCTAGGCGTGATCGAACTCCACGACCGCCTCCAGTCCGCCCTGGGTGACGCATACCGCATCGAACGGGAGCTGGGTGGCGGCGGGATGAGCCGCGTCTTCCTCGCCGAGGAAGTGCGCCTCGGCCGGCAGGTCGTCGTGAAGGTCCTCCCGCCTGAGATGGCGGCGGGGGTGAACGTCGAGCGGTTCGAGCGCGAGATCCGCCTCGCCGCCAAGCTGCAGCATCCCCACATTGTCCCGCTGCTCACCGCCGGATCGCAGGGCGACCTGCTCTACTACATCATGCCGCACATCGCCGGCGAGTCGTTGCGCGCGCGGCTGTCTCACGAGCGCGAGCTGCCCGTCACCGAGACGGTGCGCATCCTCAGGGACGTGTGCGATGCGCTCGCCTACGCGCACGGCCACGGCATCGTGCACCGCGACGTGAAGCCCGACAACGTGCTGTTCTCGGGGAAGCACGCGCTGGTGGCGGATTTCGGCGTGGCTAAAGCCGTCGCCGAGTCGACCGGCAAAGGGACGCTCACCTCGCTCGGCATGGCGCTCGGCACCCCCGCCTACATGGCCCCCGAGCAGGCCGCGGGCGACCCGAACTTGGATCACCGGGCCGACCTGTACGCGGTGGGAGTGCTGGCGTACGAGATGCTGACGGGGCGGCCGCCGTTCACCGGCTTGTCGCCGCAGAGCCTGCTGGCGGCGCAGGTGACGGGCGCGGTCGAGCCAGTGACCCGGTACCGCGAGAACGTGCCGCCCGCACTGGCGGCGCTGGTCATGCGCTGTCTCGCCAAGCGCCCGGCAGACCGGTGGCAGTCGGCCAACGAGATCCTNGAGCAGCTGGAGCAGCTGGCGACACCGACGGCGACCACGGCGTACGAGGCCGCGGCCGCCGCGACACGCGGCCACCCAGCCCGCGTGGCCGGGCTGTTCGCGCTCGGCTCGCTCGCCGTGCTGGGCGTCGTGTACTTCCTCATGACGCAACTGGGCCTGCCGGGCTGGGTGATGCAGGTGGCGATCGGGCTACTCGTGGTCGGCCTTCCTATCATGGTGGCGACCGGGCTGGTGGAGCGGCGCCGCGCGCTCGCGGGCGGCGCCGGATCCGCCGGGGTGCAGCGTTGGTTCACCTGGCGCCGCGCGCTCATGGGCGGCGCGGCGGGCTTCGGGGCGCTGGGACTCGGCACCACGCTCTACATGACGATGCGGCTGCTCGGGATCGGCCCCGTGGGAACGCTGGTCGCGTCCGGCGTGCTGGCGCACCGCGACCGCCTGGTGCTGGCCGACTTCGAGAACCACACGCCGGACTCGACGCTCGGCGCGTCGCTCACCGAAGCGCTGCGGGTCGACCTGGCCCAGTCGCCCGCGGTGCGCCTGCTCGACGCCACCACCGTGAGCCAGGCACTCGGTCGCATGGGACGGAACGCCGCCGCGCCGCTCGATGCCGCCGTCGCGCGCGAGCTCGCCGAGCGCGAGGGCGCGAAGGCCGTGGTGCAGGGCCAGATCGATCCACTGGGGCGCGGCTACGTGCTGTCCGCCGAGCTCGTCTCCGCAACCGATGGCACCGCGCTCGTCTCCCTGCGGGAGAACGCCAAGGACGACGGCGCCATCATCGACGCCGTAGATCGGCTATCCAAGCGGCTGCGCGAGCGCATCGGCGAGTCGCTCAAGNCGATCCGCGCGAGCGAGCCGCTCGAGCAGGTGACCACGAGCTCGCTCGCGGCGCTGCGCAAGTACTCCCAGGCGCTGCGGGCCAATGACGCGGGAGCGACCGATCGTGCGGTGACCCTGCTCGGCGAGGCCATCGCGCTGGATACGACGTTCGCGATGGCGCACCGCAAGCTGGCGGTCGTGTTGAACAACACCGGTGGGGCGCCGTCGCGCATCGCCGAGGCCGCCACGCAGGCCTTCCGGCATCGCGACCGGCTCACGCCGCTCGAGCGCGACCTGGCCGAGGCGTTCTACTACTATCAGGCCGAGTTCGACCGCGCCAAGGTCGAGAGCGGCTATCGATCGGCCCTCGAGCTCGATCCCGAGAACTACGTGGCGCTCAACAACCTGGCGCTCGCGCTGAACACCCAGCGCAAATTCGCGCAGGCCGAGTCGCTGACGCTGCGCGGCATCGCCGTCGCTCCCACCCAGGCGACCCTGTACATCAATGCGGCGCAGGCGCAGATCGGGCAGGGGAAGTACGCCGCCGCGGCGCGCACCGCCGAGCTGTTCGCGCAGCGAGCGCCCACCAATCCCATGCGCTTCATCCTGCGCGCCCGGCTGCTCGATGCCCAGCGCGATTTCGACAGTGCGGCGGTGGTCATCCAGGCACTGGCGCCCGCCGCCCCGGACGAGGCCTGGCAGGGAATAACGGACTTCACCATGGCCCAGCTCAGCCGGGTGGAGGGCAAGCTCGCCGAGGCGGAGCGGCACACTCGCGCGAGCTTGGCGTTTGCCGAGCGCCGCGGCCAGCCGGGCACGTATGTCGGAGGCACGGTGTGGCTCGCCATGACCAACCTGCGCGCTCGCAATGCGCCCGAGACCGCGCGGCGTCAAGTGGAGGAGGCGCTGCGCCGGCACCCCCTCGCCTCGATGCGCCCCACCGACCGGCCGTACGCCGGCCTCGCGTGGTTCTATGCCGAGGCCGGGCGGCCCGAGCGAGGACGCCAGCTGCTCGCCGAGTACGCCGTCCAGGTCCCCGAGGCGTTTCGGCTGCGCGAGCCGTTCCGGCATGGCGCCGCGGCCGCCGTCGCGCTCGCGGAGGGCCGGATCCAGGACGCGATCAAGGAATATCGCGCCTGGTACGAGGAGGACTCGTGCGCGGTGTGCGGGCTGTACGAGCTCGGGCGCGTGTACGAGCGGACCGGCCAGCGCGACTCGGCGCTCGCCGTGTACGAGCGCGCCGTCACGACTCCCGGGATGCTGCGCATGTTCGAGGAAGCCGGCACCCTGGGACCGACGTACAAACGGTTGGGCGAGCTGTACGAGGAGCGCGGGCAGCTCGACAAGGCGCGGGATTTTTACGGGCGATTCGTGGACCTGTGGAAGAACGCGGATCCGGAGCTGCAGCCCCTGGTGCGCGACGTGAAGCAGCGACTCGTAAGGCTCACGGCCGAGGGCGTGAGATAGCGGCCCTTACCCTTCCCCGGCCTTTGACCGGCCTTTGACCGGCCCTTCACCCCCTGCCGAGGGTTACCGCAAACATCGCGATCAGTCCCAGCGCCCCCGCGATCGACGCCGCGAGGATCTGCCGCTTTCTCAGCCGGTTGAAGGCTTCCGGGAGCTCGCCCCTCGTATCCGGCTCGAGCCGCGCCAGCTTCGCCGCCGTGGGCACGCTGATCGCCGCCGCCGCGATCGCGCCCAGGAGGCCCGCGCCCATCATCAGCCCCATCCAGCCGGGCACNGCGCCCTGCTTCATGTACGGCCCCGCGAGGGCAAAGCCGGAGAGCACCACCGCGAGCGCGCCCGGTGCCACGAGCAGCCGCTGGATCGCGCCGATCAGCTTGTAGCCCACGAGCCGCTCACCGGCGGAGAACCGCTTCGCGGTCACCCCGGCCACCATCGTGGCAATCCCACCGCCCAGCCAGAGCGTGAAGCCCAGGACATGCACCAAGAGCCAGAATCCTCGCATCGCTACCCCCTCACCACCTCAGGCACCGGTTGCCGCCCCGCGTATCCTGCCTCCAGCTCATGCCAGTGCTCGATCCTGTCCTCGCCCACTTTCCAGCACCAGAAGATTTCTTTGCCGTCGAGCTTGCCGTAGAAATCCACCAGCCCCTGCTCGAATCCCTTGAAGACGCAGCCGATCTGTTGCAGCTCGAGCAGGTAGTCGTTGATCTGGTGGGCGACGGCGTCGACCTGACGGCGCAGCTCGATCTGCTCGGGCGGCTCGCCCCGGTCGGGCTTGGCCTGCGCGGCGACGAGCTCGTAGCGCGCCACCAGATCGCGCCATTGCGGGTGCAGGGCGACGATGTCGGCGACGATGCGCTTCACCAGCGGAAGAGTACGATTGGCTTCGGCGAGGGTGAAATACTTTCTGGGCACGGAAACAATATACGCGGAAATGCTATCCCCTGACGATTACTATTCCTTGGATAAACTCCGGATGCGGAATAAATCCCACGACTCGTTTGTTGCCGTCCACTACCACGATCGTCGATCGAATATGCGCGTCCGTCTCTTCCAGCTGCTCGATCTTGAACCCCGTCAGCTCCGTCTCCGGTGTCACCACCACCGTGTCGCGCCGCGCGTGCACCTGGGCGGAGCACTCCTTCGGGTCGTGCCCCGCCGCCACACACTGCGTCACGATGTCGCGGTCGGAGATGGTGCCGAGGTAACGGCGGTCTTTGGGGTTGTCCACCACCGGCACGACCGAGATGTCCTTGGCGCGCATCAGCAGCGCCACCTCCGCGCTCGTGGCGCCGGCGGC
>JGI25390J43892_10000207_pt1 | contig 10472 bp, 8 predicted proteins | sample GraSoi013_2_20cm_FD_43892 | JGI IMG/M metagenome (IMG submission 43892) | reverse complement strand
TGGAAACGAGCAACGCATAACCCAATACGACCTTTCTAAGGCTGCAAAAGTAGCGGCGACAACCAGATCGATTATTTCGTCTTTCGAGCGAAATGATGCAAGGATTCGGAAAAAGATCGCCTCGAAGTATGGAAGACGCAGAAGGGATAGAACAAATCATCTGCTCCAGAATGTTACCAAGAGAATCGTTGAACAGGCTGAGCGACGACGAGAGGTGTTAGTGCTCGAGAACCTCACAGGGATGAGAAACCGGTTCTTACGCCGCGAAAGGAGGAACTAGGGCTTCCAGAGGGACTATGAACAGCTGGAAATTTCACGAAGCTCAGAGACAATAGAATACGAAGCGGCGTGGCAAGGGCTCTCTATAATACAGCTAACAAAGAAAGAGACCAGAGGTACGAGTGTCACCTGTCCGACGTGCGGGGAGAGACTCTAATCGGACAGCGAGCATTATAGAGAACTCTGGTGCTCTAATTGCGGAAAATGGTGAGATCGAGATGTGATCGCGGCCATTAATCTGTTACGGAAAGGGCGGTTGAGGTTCGACCGTTCGAAAGGCGAAGCAATTGAAGCCATGAAGAGGAACTCGACGCCTACGGTAATCCTTAGAGTCGATGCTTCGAAACTGGGTCTACAGCTACAACCAGTAGAACCTTTATTGACTCTGTGACGACGCGGTGTGACGCGAGCTGACCCGATTCTCTAGCTGAATCGTGTTCTAGTTTCTGCTAGGATCGAATCTACTTGGTGCTTCCATGCTTCGAACTGTGATGGGTCTTTGGGATAGTTCTGGTAGAGACTGTTGAGGGTCTCCATCTGCTTCATGGTGTAGACCAATCCCCGGAAGGCCTTGTACGATCCTAGTCCTAGGAATAGTTTCACGATCTTTTCGAAGGGTGAGAGATGTGGCATTTCTCCGAGTGAGATCTCGGTAGCCTCCTTCCCTGACAGGAAGTGGCGCATTCCATAGTTGATCTCTTGATTGTTCAGTGTCTGGAGATACATTCTGAACGCCTCCAGCCCCGCTGTCTTGCTTCCGTAGTGCTTTACGAAGTCTAAGTTGTATTGCCAGAGATTCTTCTCGCTGAAATCGTTTTGTTCTACGGCACGGACAGCAGTTTCTCCGGCAAGGACGCCGCCGATGAGTCCTGGGCCGATGCCGCCCGCACTAATCGGATTGGGGAACCAAGCGGTGTCACCGCAGATCATGTAGCCATTAGCCACCAGACAGTCGTTCTGGTGTCTCACGGAAACCTGCCAGCTTCCGGTAAGGTTGCTATCATCGCTCAAGGGCGTCATCTCCTTGAAACGATCATCGGTCGCGAGCCAGTCCTTCAACAGCGCACTCAACGGTTTCTGGCTTCTCTTCTGTTGAATACCGAGACCGATGTTCACTTTGTCTTCGCTCTTCGGGAATAGCCAGAGATATCCTCCTGGAGCCTTCTCCTGGTCAAGGTAGATGTCGCAGTGGAAGGGTTCGACCTCGACTCCATCCCTGAGTTTTGCGTTCAGCCGTGCTGTTGGCTCAATGTCATCTTTGTCGATCTCTTTCTCGATGTGGCTTGGGATGGGCAGATTTCTCCGCAGCTTCGTCGACATTCCAGAGGTGTCGATAACGAGCTTCGTTCTCATCTCGAAAGGCCGGTTAACGGTCCCGCCTACAGTCTGTCCCTTGAGTCCCACGATCCGGCCTGAATCCTCGACGAGATCCAGTGCCTGGACGCCTCCACGAAATTCAACTCCGGCCTTTAGGGCATCATCAAGCAATCGTTTTCCAAACTTTGGTCGATCCAAAACATAGCCGGGTCCTTCAAACGGTACACGGACCTTCATGTCCGGCGAGTAAACATACACTGCTGTAACTCGGTTTTCCATCTCTGGCTTGCCGTAGGTGACACCGAGATGCTCGTTGAGGAATTTGATGTGATGCTCTCCGACAGCATCTCCGCAGACCCATCCGAGAGTGGTCTTCTTTCCGACCTCAGCTTCGGAATTCCTGTCGAGTAATAGAACGTCTACCTTGCCCTTGGATTTGATGGCTATTGTAGCCGCTGTCATGCAGCCAGCTATGCCTGCTCCTACTACGACTATGTCTCTCTCTTCCAACTACAATCCTCTTGAAAGGCTCATTGCGGCTCTTCGCAAGCCGACTTTAGGTTTTCGCTCTCAGACCCGACGATTATTGGTTAAGAGTTTATATTATCTGCGAGCCGGCCGCTCTCGCGAAAATTCAGGAGAATGGAGTTGACAACCAGTTCAACCAGCGAGGTCAGAAGCCCACCCTTCCTAGCTCTATGGCTCAGGACTATGCGCATCCCCTTCCTTCAAGCGACCTTTGTCCCGGTGATTCTTGGAGGAGTAATCGCGTTTCAGGTCGCCCATGTCTTCAACCTCGCAACCTTCCTTCTTACTCTTCTCGGCGCCAGTCTCATCCAGATAGCTACCAACATGTTCAATGACTATTTCGATTTCAAAAGCGGAAACGATCTCCACGTCAAACACCAAAATCCGTTCGCTGGCGGCGGACGAATATTGACCGCGGGACTGATCAAACCCTCAACTCACATTCTCGTCGCGACAACCTGCCTCATCCTCGGTAGCCTGATCGGATTCTACTTCATCTTCGCCCAGTCACTACCCTACCTGTTCTTACTAGGATTAATCGGAGTAATCTCCACCTACGCCTACGTAGGACCCCCTTTCCGTCTAGCATACCGCGGAGTCGGGGAGCTACTGGTCGGGCTCAACTTCGGCCCGGTAATGACGCTAGGAGCGTATTACGTTCAGTCACACAGCTTCGCAATAGAACCGCTACTCGCCTCCATACCCGTCGGACTACTCATCGCGGCCGTTCTCTGGATCAACGAATTCCCAGACATGGACGCCGACAATGCAGTAGGAAAGAAGACCCTAGTCCTGAGACTCGGATACGCCCGATCCATCAGCGTATATGTTGGAATGGTAGTCGCAGCATACACCCTCATAATCATCTACGCCCTCCTCGAAATCTTCTCACCCGGCATCACAAGCCTCACCTCACTCATCGCCTTACTGAGCCTCCCGTTCGCAGCAAAAGCAATCAAAATTCTTCGAGCAAACTACAAGGACCCACACGCAATAATCCCCGCGAACGCAAACACGATATTTCTCCACCTCTCCTTTGGAGTCTTGGCGATTCTTGGATTCGCTCTCGGGGCAGCTCTCGGACTCTAACCCTCTGTTGACCGGCTCAGAATCCGTTAAATCTCAGTGGTCGGAGAAAGACACTTGACAACCACTTTGGTTTCCGGCACGACAAGCGCACTCGAAAAGGAAAAGCGGACCTTAGAACAAGAGGTGTTCAGGCTGAAGCTAGAGTGGATGATGGCAAGAAACGATGACGAGAAACGGCGGATCAGCGAAGAAATTCGACGACGCATAGGATTCACGCCTACTCAAAGCCAGTAGATCGACAGAGATCAGCTNCTCAATCAGTTCCGAAAAAATTCGCTCGAAATATACTGCTGAGCATTCTNCANTATTGAACTAGCATAAGTAATTGCCCCAGATTTGAGATCGGATGAATCAGCGATTCACTGTTCAGCTCTCAACAGCTCTCGCGTTCGGCCCCACAGGAATAATCTGGGCATTTCTCCCNATCCATCTGCGGTCGCTCGGCGCCTCGTACCTTCTCATCGCCCTCGTCTCCCTCATTCCCGCGATCGAGACNATAGGGCTCTCCCCTGCTTGGGGAGGCATTCTAGATAAGACAGGCAAAGGAAACAATATTCTCCTCGTCTCTCTCCTGGCACAGGGGTCCGGATTCTCAGTCTTCCCCTTCCTGAAAAGCCCCGAAGAGTTTGTTCTCGTCGTGTCTCTGATGGGGCTCTTCTCCTCTAGCTTCATCCCAGTCTACGCAGCGATGGCCACTCTGTCCAATCGACAGTATGGACGGGCGATAGGTGGATTCTGGACAGCCGCACTGCTGGGCTATGCCTCTTCAACTCTCATCGGTGGTATTCTATACCAGTACTCTCCTGTCAGCTCTCTGTTCGTCCTCGGTGCCATCTACGGCTATGCCGGCACTCTTGTTGTATTGCTTGCGCCAAAAGACGCGCTGACCCTGAAGAGATCTCTGGACATTTCCAGAGGCTATTGGGGACTGCTAAAGCAGAGGAACATCGCTATTCTCTGCCTTCTGTCCATAAGTGTACTTGTCTCAACGTCGGCNTTCAACAGCTTCTTCACTGTATNCCTGGTCGACGTTCTCAACGGGTCACGGCTGATAGCCGGGCTGGCTGCCACAGGAACAACAGTGCTAGGTGTCTTTGCCTACCGGGTGGTAGGGCCGCTTAATGACAAAGTGGGAAGAAAACCTGTCTTCATGCTCGGTGCTGCAGGATACGCAGCATACTTCACGATCCTGTACTTCGTCACGAATATCGTCGTCGTCACCCTTCTCTGGATTTTGCCAATCTATCCACTTGTACAGTCCGCCGCGGCCGCGTTGATGTCAGACCACACGTCGGCGGCAGACCGAGGCAAAGGTCTCGGGCTACTGGAATCCGCGATCAGCCTCGGTGGTGGCCTCGGACCCTTGGCAGGTGGTTTGATCGCTGATGCGGCTCAGCTCCAAGCAGTCATCATCTTCTCACTCGTCGTTGCCCTCGTCTCGGTCGCGTCCTCTCAGATCTTGATTAAGGAGAAGCCGAGAATCACTATTCCTAGTTCGATCTAATCCAGGGCATACTCATCATGATCCGACCTCAAGTTACTTTGTAGATGAGCCAGTTACGATCCTTGAAGTTGATTAGTCGATAGTCGCCTTTCAGCTTCTTGCCTTTGAGCAGCACGTGGTACTTTCGAGGTTCCCTCAACTCTAGGACATACGTACCCTTGTCCCAGATTTTGACAGTCCCAGCGCCATATTCTCCCTCGGGAATTGTTCCCTCGAAGTCGAAATAGCTCAGCGGGTGGTCGGGCACTTGCACCGCCAATCGCTTGACGCCAGGCTCTGTAGGGGGACCCTTTGGCACTGCCCAGCTCTTCAGGACTCTATCCAGCTCCAGACGGAAGTCCCAGTGGAGTCTGGTCGCGTGGTGCTCTTGAACCATGAAGCGAAGGTTTCGCGGCAACGTGAAGCTGTTTCTTTTACTACGGTAGCCGGAACTTAGGCTTACCTAGATCATTTCCAAGCTTCTCGACCTTAGTGAACAAGAACAGTGACATCGCCCCGCAACCAACGGCGCCCAGAAGGTATGCGGCGAATCCCGCGTTAGGGTCAAGGAGCAACACTAGATTACTAGCCGGCCCAAAAGCCGCTGCTCCGCAAATAGAAACGAATGGAAGATACCTGTAAGATCTCAGTGGGCCGAAGAGGTATGATCCCACCTTGAGCATGAACAGACCNAGTCCCTGTGACAGTGCCAGATATGATATGATGAAGGGGATCAGCGCCGCTGCTCCTATTCCGATGGCAGATGAGACAAACGGATTCAACTCGACAATCTGAGAACTAGTAGAAGGCACGATTAGCGTAAGATATACGTCGGCCGTGACCAGCGCAAGTGGAACCGTGAAGATCCAGCCGTCGCGTCGAGCGAACAAGTTGCGGAGCACCACGAAGTCAATCTGGACAATCCACAGACCGAGAGTCGCGGATACTATTCCAACGACTGTGATTAGTGACGCTCCGAACTGGTCCCCCTGAAAAAGCCCGGGGGTCAGGACTGTGAAAGATGATATCAGTTGGCTGGAGAGAATCCAGTATAGCCCAGATCCTATCAAGAGAAGGCTGGCTCCGGGAGGGACTCGCGATTCTGTCATCATCACACCTCAAGCTGTCTTTTCAGNTCTCTTTGCCTTCACAGCGATCGCGACTTCCGTTGCCCTAGTTGCTCGGGCTTTGAGGAGGCGCATTCCGATAGACGACAAAAACGAGCTGACGAGAGTCGTAAGCCCAGCGACAGGATAGAGAATCTGCGAAGCTACACCAAGCCCTGCTCCCTCACTGGCGACAATGAAGGAAAACTCTCCCCGCGGGAGCATTGATACTCCAACCTTGCTAGCTTCACCTTTCGCCCCGGACAGCTTCGCTCCAGTCCAGCACCCCCAGTATTTGCCAAGGATTGCGGTTGCAATAACCGCGAGGATCGGAAGAGTGAGTGTCAGGACTGCTCCCATGTTGATGAGCGTCCCCATAGAGACGAAGAACAGGACGATGAAGAGATCCTTTACGGGTCCGACTTTGTCCAGCACGAACCGCGCCTGTTTTCCTCGTATCATCAGACCCATCAAGAACGCTCCTACGGCCGGAGAAAATCCCAGGAAGGATGAGACTAGTGCGAAGATGAACCCGAAAGACAGAGCGAGAAGAAACGCCGTCTCTTTGTATTCCTGATCGCTCTGAGTCACACGATCAATAATTCTCGGGGCTATCTTCCAGCCGAAGACGAAGATGACACCGACTAGAAGGATTCCTTTGGCGACTAATAGGGCGAGATCGGTAGATGCTACTTGATTACTGGCCGCTGCGAGGCCTGGTAGTAGCAGGAGAATGAAGACTGTGGCGAAGTCTTCGATGACTGATGCTGTTATGACTATTTGAGATTCTTTGGCATGGAAACTCTTTGACTCGAGCAGTATCTTGCTCATTATCGCCGTACTCGTTGTCGCTACGACGGCGCCGACAAAGACTGCTTCGATTGTGCTTAGGCCAACCAGTAGCGCTACGCCGAAGACCGAGGCGAAACTGATTGTTAGTTCGACGGCTGCTAGTATGAAACTGTCTGGCCCGATCTTCCGAATCTCCAAAGGGTCAAGTTCTAATCCGACAGTAAAGAGGAGAAGTACGATTCCAAGAGAAGCGAGCAGGTTTATCGTTCCGAGGTCCTGTATCAATCCAAGACCGAACGGCCCGATAATTATTCCCGCGATAAGCTGACCTAGAACTACAGGTTGTTTTAACTTTGAGAAAAGAAAACTAAAACCGAACGCTGCGGAGATTGCTAGTCCAAGGTCTAGCAGGAGAGAGAATTCGGGAGTCGCAGTCAAAGAACAACCCGTGCAGGGACCGAGTTGATCTGGAATCCTCGGCTCTTCCAGTTTAACGAAGTGACCCCTAAGTACCAGTCCTCCGGTTCCAATTGTTGGCAATTGTGTCCGACTCAGCTCGCTCTAATGAGGTTGACTCATCCAAGGTTGAAGATAGACCGCCAGTTACAATTGTTGTAAATAACGCGTCACGTTTTCAAATGGAACGAATTCTGAGCCTTGGACGTTAGTTCTCTGATCGTCTATGTTGCCGGGCACTGGACTAGGTCTGGCGCTTGTCTATTACGGTCTCAGAACATTGAAGCTTTTCAAGGGAAATGTTGCCGGGAGAGCATGGACATACATCTCACTAAGCAGCGTGTTCTCCGGCATCGGAGTAGTAATGTTCCTAGTGGAGAGGTTAGCGACGATGGGACTGGTGGCTCCCGGTGGCGTCATGTAGACCGTGGGAGCGTTCTTCCTATCCTTAGGACTGAGGAAGAACTATCTCTTCTGGGCGAGCGAAGACCACTTCGCCTAGAGCGAGGCAGAGCAGCCGAGACAGATCTTGTATGTGCCTCATAGTCATGGACGGGTGAACTAGCGCGAAACCTACGACCCATATAAGGCGCATAGAATCTTTTTCCCTAGAAAGGTAGGCCGACATCATATAGCGCAGACATAGGTGAAACTAAGCTAATACAAAGTGTGCTAGTTGTCAGTAGTTCAGCAGATTCCGAAAGTTTCAAAGGGCGACGAGCAAGCTAGACCGATACACGATACTTCTGACGGCGCAACTGGACTGCGACTCCTTGGCCGGTCCGCGGAACGGCTGGAGTTGGGGGAAGTGCTCGACCTATACAAGTCGGTAGGTCGCAGGAATATCGAGTACTTTGCGTGGATTCACGATGTGTATTCTTGGATCACCTTGCCCAGCGTGAGTTTTGATTGTAGAAAGGACCTCGGTGATGACAAGACCAAGCTGACGGTGTTTGACATCCTCGTAGATGACTTGGCGGATAATTATGAAACTCGAAGTTATCCTCTTCTTCAGCGGATGGCTAACATACCTTGGCAGAGCAAAGCTGAGATACGTGAGACGGACCCGTATTTCGATGTCGGAAGAAGGATATGGGAGGATTCCATTTCCTCCTTGTCTGGCTATCCCCGATTCAACGAGTTCGAGAGGATCTTCTACTTCGATCTTCGCCAGGTACTCTCTTCGATGATGTACAGCTATCTAGGCAATACTGCCCATATTGAGAATCCGATTGAAACAAACTTCTATTCTTCGTACGGATGTTTGGTCGAAGTTGCCATGGACATGGATCTAATGTGTTCCCCGGCGTTCGAGATGAGAGAGCTGGGCTCAATGAGAACAGTTGCATGCCTGGCACAAAAAATNGCNCATGTAGGAAACATGCTGACCACNTATCCGAGCGAAGTTGTAGAGCGCGANGTGTCGTCGCCGATCATATCACTCGCGCTTAGAAAGGGGATTATTCGGGAAGACGAGCTCGGTGACAAAGCGGCCGTTCCTAAAGTTGGTAAGTTGGAATGGGTGTTCAAGAACAAGGCGTACTCTTACATCAAGAAAGTAGCGGAATATGAGAAAGAGATTCGGAGCATCAACATCCGAGGGTTTTCCAACTATCTCGTCGAGCTTATCGAAAGGTTCGAAGGTAGCAGGTTGCTCCGATAGAACCCTCGCGAGTAGAACCATTCAAGTCCCCATCGTGTTCTCCCTCAAAGAAACTAAGGGCGGCGACATTCCACCATTCCGCGATNGCCTAGCTTGAAACAGGCGTCTTCTTTCTGATCTCNGGTACACTGCTACCCGCTTTACATACAAGCTCTAGGTCGAACATGTTTTCGAAGGTCGACATGACTTTCTGGTCGTGAGCNTTTGAGTTCATCGAGAAGATTGCGGTGATTTTATCTGAGATCATCAACTCAAGGGCTTGCCGAACCAGAGAGTAAGTTCTTTCAGGTCCTAGCGTGAACACTAGGTGTGAGATGTTATCGAAGATNATAGTGAACGACGAACCCGCGTAAGCTTCGATGGTTTTGTTCAACGCATCAAGCAGTAAGGAGGTGTCATAGGTTGGCAACAAGAAGAGATTCTCACTCTCCATCTTCGGATACGATACCCTTGACGTCATTACGAAGATTTTGGCGGCCGGTTGCATTTCGACGAGCGAGTAGATCATGCTATCATTCCTGGTGAAGACTACTGTCCTTTCGAAGTTGGAGGCGGTTTCTGCGAGTAACGATTCGAAGACCTGCTCAGAGTCTCCTTGTGGGTCAAACTCCAGGAGTAGCTTCCTTCCAGCAATCTCCTCGTGAGACAGTCCTACTGTTTGNGAGAAGGTGTCCATCGATTCCGAGAGATCTAAGGTCCGAATTTTCTTCTCNAGCTCAGCTAGGGACGCCTCTTCTCCCCGAAACGCGTTCGAATTGAATGCCATAAGAACGTGCAGGCTATGGTCTGGGCTCGTCCACCTTGGGTCCGTCAGATGCTTGACAAACTTTTGCAGGGGACGAACGACGAAGTCATCATAGTCTAGGACTACCCTTAGACCCTCATTGCCTAGGGTCTTTGCCTCGGCGGCAAGTTCTTCGACAACCTCAAGGGGTGTATCATCTAGTACCCCTTTTGACGGATAGGCGCTTCCTAGAGGAGGAACCCTCAGAGCTCCTTTCAGCATAAGTCTAGTCGCATCCACGCCCTGGTGGGAAAGACCTTCGGTGATAACAGAGACATCACCATCATGGAAGTAGATTACTCGTTCTCGCCGGTTCACTCCGTCGAGGATGTATTTCGCGATCGGACCAAATTTTTCGTCGCTAGGACCGTGGATCAGGACCATCTGGTCATAATGAGAAGCCCCCGGCGAAGACTGAAGTGAGGGGACTACGCCGAGGAATGCTTTCAGAAACGTCGGTTTACGAAAGGCTTGAACGGTAAATATGATTAGAATTACAGAGAGAAAATTTGCTGGTCCGAGAATATTCTGTCCGAATGCCAGTAGGCCAAAACCAAGAACCAAGGCCAGACTTATCACACCGAAGCTCGCCGCGATTACTCTCAGAGCGCGCCTAACTTCCCTGTCCTTTACTAGGGCTCGGCGTCGCGAGAGGACAGCGAGGGGGTAGGAGGTGAAGGAAATGACTACACCTAGCCCAATTCCTACCAGCAGGACTGATACTGTGGAGGAGGGCAGTGTGATATTGTCAAGAGGATATGTAGCTTGAATTGAGGTCGACGAAATCGCTAGAGGGTCCGTCCAACCATCGATGAATGCGACAATCATGGGCAGTAGGTATAGCGCATAGGCAAGAAATATGGGACGAAATGGTCTTGAGATGAGTCTCTTTGGAGAGAGCGTTTCAGGATAAACGTACAGTTTTGTCGCAACATAGCCCCAAATGATCGCGATCAGAGACCCAGAGGTCACGAT
>JGI25390J43892_10000177_pt1 | contig 11246 bp, 10 predicted proteins | sample GraSoi013_2_20cm_FD_43892 | JGI IMG/M metagenome (IMG submission 43892) | reverse complement strand
AGTTTTTCGCGCTCGGTGCGCTCGGCCTGCTCGGTGTTTCGGGCAACGTGCCGTCGTGGCGTCGTATAGCGCCTCAGGGGCAGGACTCTCTCCCGGGCACCGGACCCTCGGGCAAGCTGTGGGACCCGTCTCGTGCCGGCCGGCCCTTCGAGCCCGTCCGCGCCGCGGACAACGACGCCGCCATCCAGGCGATCGAGAAGCAGCTGCATTGCACCTGCGGCTGCAATCTCGACGTGTACACCTGCCGCACCACGGACTTCACCTGCGGCACCAGCCCGGCGATGCACCGGCGCGTAGTCGCGCTCGCCGAGCAGGGCAAGAGCGCGCAACAGATCCTCGACGCGTTCGTGCAGCAGAGCGGGGTCGCCATTCTCATGGCCCCTCCCAGACGCGGGTTCAACCTCGCGGGTTATTTCGTCCCGTCGTTGCTCATCCTGGCCGCTGGCATCGCGCTGACTATGGTACTGCGCCGCTGGTCACGCGCTGCGGCGCCCGCCGCTGCGGCGCCGCCCGTCCCCCTAGTCCCGGCCTCCCCGGACGAGCTCGAGCGGCTGCGGCGCGAGCTCGACCGACTGTCGGTCTAGCAGGCGTGCTCGAGCTCGTCGCCGGCGTCCTGCTCGCCGTCGGACTGGTCGGCTTCGTACTCAAGCCCGTGTGGCGGCCAGCGGCACAGCTCGCGGACCGCAACGAGGCAGACGCGGGACGATGGGACGAAGGAGAGGATCCGGACGACGACCTGTCGCCGCGGGCGGTGGCGCTGCGGGCCCTCAAGGAAATCGAGTTCGACCGCGCCACCGGGAAGCTCTCGGACGCAGATTACGAAGCGTTGAAGGCGAAGTACACCGTCGAAGCACTCGAGGCACTGCGCGCCGACGCGACGGGGGGGGCGGCGACGCCCCACTTCGCGACCGGCACACCGTCGCTCCGTGGGGCGTCGCCGCCTCCCCCTCGCCCCGTTTGTCGGGCCCATGGTCCCCGCCCGGAACCCGACGCGCAGTTTTGTTCAGCATGCGGCCGCCGGCTCGGCTCCGCCCCGGGCTACTGCGCCCGGTGCGGCACGTCACTCGAAATCGAAGCGCAGTACTGTCACGCCTGTGGGGCGCGGGTCGCCGCGTAACGGGGCGTCACGACTTGGCGCCGGCGAACGCGCCGGAGGCAAACCAGCGCAGCAGGACCAGGACGGCGTCCGGGTCGGGCAGCCGGTAGTCGGCGTAGCTCGCGCCGCCCGCCGTTGGCCCGACGCGAATCGAGCGCCCGATCCCCTCGAGCGAGCGGAACGCGTCCTCGTCGGTGCGGTCGTCGCCGATGTACAGCGCGCTCACGCGTGACGGCCAATCGGCGCCGTGGCGGTGCACCAGCACGTGCAGCACGGCGTGACCTTTGTCCCACGGCACCGGAGGCCGGCCCTCGATCAGTCCCTTGCCCAGCGAGACCCGCAGCCGGCGCCGCCGCAGCAGCGCCTCCGCCTGACGCTCGAGACGACGCCGCTCGCCCTCGGGAACGGTCCGCACGTGAAACGCGACGCTCGCGCCCTTGCGTTCGACGCGGGCCCCGGACGCCGTCAGCAGGTCGAGCTCCGCGGCCGCCGCTTCCAGGGCGGCGCGCCACCGTTCCAGCTCGTCGTGACGAAAGCTGATCCCCGGGCCCTCGATCTCGAAGCCGTGGTTCCCCACGTACGTCAGGCCCGGTACGCCGACGCGCTGCTGCAGGTCGGCCAGCGCGCGGCCGGAGACGATCACGATGTCGAGATTCGGCGTGCGGGCCGCCTGATCGAGCGTCTGGCGGGCCGCTTCGGACAGCTGCGCGTCCTCCGGCCGGGGCACGATCGGCGTCAGGGTCCCGTCGTAGTCGAGGAACAGCGCAACCGTGGAGCGGCGCGCGAGCCACGGCGCCAGCATGCGCTGCAGCGCGTCGGCGGGCGACGCCACGGTATTGCGCGCCCGCAGCCCGGCCCGCTCGCTCGCCTCGAGAAACCGCTCGACCCAGGCGCGCACGTCGTTGGCGCGGACGCGGTGACGCAGCGCCGACATCCGGGCGCGGCGCTCGTCCCGCGGCATCTGGAGGGCGCGGTGCAGGGCCTCGGCCACCTCGTCGACGTCGAAGGGGTTCACGAGCAGCGCTTCCTGCAGCTCGTCGGCCGCCCCGGCCATCTCNGAGAGGATCAGGACGCCGTCGTCGTCGAGCTGCGCCGCGACGTATTCCTTGGCGACGAGGTTCATCCCGTCGCGTAGCGGCGTCACGAGCGCCACGTCCGCCTGGCGGTACAGCGCCACCAGCTCCGCGGGGGGGAGCGAGCGCACGAGATAGCGGATCGGGCTCCAGCCACGCTCGGAGAAGCGCCCGTTGATGCGGCCCACGGTTTCGTCGATCTCGCGCTTCAGCTCGCCGTACTCGGCGACGCGTTCCCGGCTCGGCACCATCACCTGGGTGAACGCGATNCGGCGTCGCAATCCNGGATGCCGTTCGAGCAGGCGCTCGACCGCGAGCATCCGCTCGTGGATGCCTTTCGTGTAGTCCAATCGATCCACACCGAGGATTTCGGCGACCGGGGTGTCGGGGGCATCGCTTCCGCGGGCGGCTTGCTCGGCGAGCCGCTCGACCTCGGCCACGTCGATGCTGATGGGGTGGGCTTCGACCGATACCTCGCGTCCCTCGAACCGCACCAGCCCTGCGCCGCGGTCCACTTCGCAGCCAAGCAGCCGCTCGGCACAGGTGAGCACGTGGTCTGCGTACGACGGGATGTGCACGCCGACCAGATCCGCCGCGAGCATGCCCTGGATCAAATCGCGCGACCACGGGAGCACGCGGAGCACATCGGCCGCGGGGAAGGGGATGTGCAGGAAGAAGGCGATCCGCCGCCGTGGTGCGAGCCGTCGCAGGTGGTGCGGCACCCGCAGCAGCTGGTAGTCGTGCACCCAGACCAGCGCCTCGTCGTCGCTCGCGTCCGCGGCCACCTGCGCGAAGCGCTCGTTGACCCGCTCGTACGCGCGCCACGTGGCGCTGTCGATCTGGGTCTGGCCGACGAAGTAATGGAACAACGGCCAGATCGTCCGGTTGGCGAACCCGGCGTAGTACAACGCGATCTCGTGAGCCGTGAGGGGGACCGCGCGGTACTGGACGTTCTCGGTCGCCGCGGGCGGCGCACCGGCCGCGGTGTCGTCATCCTCGCGGGCGGCCCCCGTCCACCCCACCCACACGCCACCGCGCTGGGCCAGGGCCGGCTCGAGCGCGGCCACGAGTCCACCGGGCGAGCGGCGGATGCGAACGCCTTCGGGCCGCCGATCCACGGTGAAGGGGAGCCGGTTCGAGACCACGACGAGGGAGCGAGAGGTGGAGGGAGCGGCATCGGCGCGAGCGGGCACGACGGGCCGCTCCGCGTCGGAGGAGCGGTCCGCCGGTGGCCCGATGGGTGGCGCAGGTCCGGCGTGCTTGGGCATCATGTGCGTGACCGCCAATCTGCCAAGGTCCCGCCCGGTTTGGAAGCTCCGGACGTGCGGAGGCCCGCGTTTCGCTCTTGCGTTTGCCCACCTGCCTGCCTATCAGTGTGCGTCCCTCAATCGAGGAGCGCCGGTGTGAGCAGGCTCACAGTACGGATGGCGTTCGGCGTCGCCGCACTCGCGGTCGTCTCGACCTCCGCCGACGCGCAGCGGCGCATGCGGGGCGGGCGCGCGGTGCGGGTCGAGCGCCCTGGGGTCGGCGCGCGCGTCGGCTATGACTTCGACGCCCGGCACACCTTTCTCGGCGGCCAGTTCAACTTCCCCGTCGCGCGTCGCTGGGCCCTCGCGCCGTCCGCGGACTTTTACCTCGGCACGACCGGCACCCCGTACCGGCTCAATGTGGACGTGAAGTACCATCCGCCCACCGCCTACGGCTTCTTCTATTTCGGTGGTGGGCTCGCCATCCTGCANGGCTCGGGNAATACCGACACCGGGGCCAACGTGTTCGGTGGGTGGGAGGGGCGCCGCTACGCGCCGGTCAAGCCGTTCCTCGAGGCACGGTTCGTGTTCGCCAACCGCACNTCGTTCAATGTTCTGGGTGGTCTCAACTTCCCGNTCTAGAACTCGAAGCTCTCCATCTTCCGCAGGCCGATCCGCAACGGGATCGCCGTCGCCGCCGCGCAGATGANGGCGGCGACGGCGAACCAGAAGATCATCCACCCGTCCACCACGACCGGTTCGCCGACGTACACGGCCCGGACGTACGCGTACACGGCCTGCCACAGGGCCACGATCACCGCCGCGAGCAGCGCGATCGTCGCCATCATGTAAACGAGCCCCCCGAACGACGTGGGGATCTGGGCGGCGTTCTCCGTCTCGAACTGCGGGTACAGGGCGCCGAACCCGAGCGCCAGCGCGGCGATCGCGAACGTCAGGCCGCAGATCGTCACCAGCCCCATCACCATCATGAACGGCCCTACCTCGAGCAGCACGTTGGTGAGGCCCGTAAGGAGCAGGGCCAGCACCAGGAGAGGCACCGTGCCGACCCAGTACTTGGACCAGAGGAGCGCCCGCAGGTCGAGCGGGCTGGACCGCAGCAGCCACATCTGGCGGCCTTCCAGCGAGACGGCGGGGAAGATGAACCGGGCCGCGATCGAGGCCAGCACGAACCCTGCGAGGCCGAGGTTCAGGAACGACACCAGGGTGACGTAGAAGAACCCCACCGGCTCGCCGCGATGCAGGGGCAGCGCGTTGATGTTGAACAGGTACACCACGACGAGCACGGCGAGCAGGATGAGCTGGCTCCACTGCGTGGTGTCCCGGAAGAACAGCCGCACGTCCTTGAGCACGAATTCGCGTTTCGCCACCGGCAGCGGCGCGAGCAACCAGCTCAGCGCCCGGCGCCAGAACCGGCCCCGCACGAACCGCTCCGCTCCCTCCTGGGCCTTGGTGAACCCTTGCGAGAACAGGGCGCGGTGCAACATCGCGCCGAGCGTCACCGCCGCGGCGGCCGTGGTCCAGAGCAGGATCAGGGGCAGCGGATCGGTCTCATGGCGCAGGTAGCCCATGATGGCGCCGCTCGCCCACTCGCTCGGCAGGAACGGCGAGGTGGGGGTGCGCAGCACGGCGATGTAGTCGAGCAAGTTCCGGAGCCCTTCCGGCCGGGCCAGCTGCTCGGGGCGGATCATGCGGAACAGCAAGATCACGCCGCCCGCGGCTCCCAGCGCGATGATCGACAGCAAGTCGCGCGTGCGCCGCGCTGGAAAGATGTTGACCAGCACGAGCGTGAGCGCGCTGCCAATCACCGCGGGTACCACCAGCATCGGGACGATCGTCAACACGGCGTAGGGCAAGAACAGCACGCCGCCACTGTAGACGACGCCGTACGCGGCCAATATCGGGACGGTCATCAGCGCCACCATCCAGGACGAGTGCAGCAGGGTCTCGCCCAGCTTCGCGAGGTAGATACGCAGCCAGTCCACCGGCGCCGCGACCAGCAGGTCGAGATCCTTGGCGAGGAAGAAGCTCGACAGGGCGGTGATCACGTTCGACAGCACCAGAATGGCGATGAACGCCAGCAGGACCAGGCCGAGCAGCTTCGCCGCGAGTAGCGGGCCGACCTCGTCCACGCCGCGGAAGTACCGCAGGATCAGATAGAGCACGCCGTACACGCCCACCCAGAACAGGAGACCCACGGTGACGAGGAGGAGCAGCTTCCCGCTGCCCCCGCGCGAGCGCTCCTCGCGCATCCGCTGCAGTGCCGTGCGCCACTTCGGCTGCAGCACGTGCCACAGCGACGGCTGCTTCACGCGGCTCCCCCTCCCCCCAGCACCTCCACCAGCTCCCGCACCCGGGCGCCGCCGGTGAGCTTGAGAAACAGCTCTTCCAGCGTCGCGTCGCCGGCACGGTGCTGCCGGCGCAGATCGTCGACCGCGCCGTCCGCGACGATCTTGCCGTGCTGGATGATGGCCACTCGGTCACACATCGCCTCGGCGACCTCGAGGGTGTGGGTACTCATCAACACCGTGCCCCCGCGCGAGACGAACTGCCGGAAAATGTCCTTCAGGAGGCGCGCGGCCTTGGGATCGAGCCCTACCATCGGCTCGTCCACCACGATACACTCCGGCCGGTGAATGAGCGCGCTCGAAATGATCAGCTTCTGGCGCATCCCGTGGCTGTACGCCTCCACCAGCTCGTCCTTCCAGCTCGCCAGCTCGAACACCTCGAGCAACTCGGCGATGCGCCGCTCGACCGTGTCCCCCTCTTGCCCGTACAGGCCGGCCACGAACCGCAGAAACTCGGCGCCCGTGAGTTTGTCGTAGACGAACGGCCGGTCGGGAATGAAGCCCAGGCGCATCTTGGCGGCGAGCGGCCGGTCGTGGACGTTATCCCCGCCGAGCAGCACCCGGCCGTCGGTGGGGCGGAGGATGCCGGCGATCATACGCAGCGTCGTGGTCTTGCCGGCGCCGTTGGGCCCGAGGAAGCCGTACAGCACGCCGCGCGGCACCTCCAGGGAGATGTCGTCCACGGCCACGAAGCTGCCGTAGTGCTTCGTCAGGTTCTCCAAGCGGATCATGGCACCTCGAGTTTGAGCCGCCCGATCAGGCGCGTCAGCTCTACCTGGCGGGCCAGGCCGCCGATGCCGAACCGCACGCGCGCGGCGTCGGCGGGGAATTGACCGAACGTCGGGTCCACCGCCACCCAGTCCCCCAGATAGACCTCGGCCCAAGCGTGGTAGTAGAACCGGCCGTCGATCAGCAGGAGTCCCGCGGCGGAACGGGCCGGCAGCCCCACGGCGCGGGCCAGCGCGACGTACAGCAGCGTGTGCTCGTTGCAGTCGCCGCGCCGTCGTGCGAGCACCTGCACCGCGCCGGGCAGGCGCACGGCGGCGGTCGGCTCGACGTGGGACGAGACCCAGCGCAGCAACAGCTCGGCCGCGTGCGCGGGGTCACGCTCGCGACCGAGGATCGCCCGCGCCTGCGCCCGGATGCGTGGGTTGCCGCTCGGGATCAGCGGCTCCGGCTCGAGAGATGCCCGCAGGGCTGTGTCGCTCGCCGGGAGCGCGTAGCGGGCCACGAGCTCCGCGGCCGTTTCAGGGCGCACCACGAGCGTGTCTCCCGTGAGACGCTGGCGACCCGCTGCGAGGGCGAGGGCACGGGCGTCCCCGCCCCTGAGCCGCACGCGCAGCTCGCCGAGCGGGGCGGCGTTCGGTCGGGTGCCGGCCCCGAGCGCCGTCGTCGGGACGATGTCTCCCAATCGGGGGGATGCGCTCGCCCGGGCGACGCGCGCCGTGTCGCGGCGCCTGAAGTTCTCGTAGGCGATCTCGAACGCCGAGCGCTCCATGGTGAAGGCGCCGCCCCCGTCGCCGCCGCTCGTCGCACGCACGATGCGGCCCGCGGCGTCGATCCACGCGCTGGCGCGCCCGTCGGTCCGCCGCTGCTCGATCCCGAACGCGCGCACGGTGTCGAAGTGGATCGGGACCCAAGCCATCGCCGTGGAGTCGAAGTCCGCGCTGTCCGCCACCACGAGCGTCGATTCTGGCGCGATGGTGACCGCCACGTCACGCTCCGAGAGGAGGAGGGGGTCGAATATCCGCATCGAGTACGTCTTGCCGGGCTTGAGCTCGCCCCCGAACGCCAGGCGCAGGGGCAGCAGCGTCGGCAGCACGATGGGACGCTGCAGGGGAACGCGGGTGAACTCCGAATCGGGCCCGGCGACGAGCCACAGCGCGAGGGCGGTGTCGCCCGACACCGTCGCGTGCGAGGAAAACCGGCCGAGGTCTCCGTCGAATCTCGTAGCCAGGTCTTGCAGCCGCAGCGCCCGGGACAGGGTGGCGCGGCTCTGGGCGGTGGTGCGGTGCAGCACGCCGAGCGCCGGGACGTCGAGCACGAGGACATCCTCTACGCGGATGGTGCTCCCCGCGGTGTCGATCGTGGAAGACGCGAAGCCGACCTGCTGCCCGGCGACGGCGAGGCGATAGTACACGGCACCGGGCGGGACCGAGAGGGCCGCCTCGGCGAGCCGGGCACCCGTGGAGCGGAACAGCTCGCGCCGCGCGAGCCAGCCGAGCGAGCCCGCCCACGCGACGAAAATCAGCGCCGCCCAGCCGCGGCGGGTCACGACTCGGCGGCCCCGCGCCGCTGCAGCGCCGCCTCGAACGCCTCCCGGTCTTCCGGCGTCTCCACGACGATCGCTACGTCGGCCGGGAATGCGGCGCTCCCACCGTGGACCTTCAGAACCTGCACCATCACCTCGGCTGCGTCCTCGACCGCCAGGTTTCCGGCGCCGGTGCCGAGCGGCGGCACCGTGAGTCGCGCGAACTCCCACTCCCGCGCCCGCTCGAGCGCGGACTGCCAGGCCCGCGCCACGCCCTCCCGTGTCACGGGCTCGGTGTCGCTGCGGATCACGGCGTGGATCACGAATTCGGCCGGGAGATCGCCGCCGCCCGCGGTGACGACCGCGGCGCCCACCGCCAGCTCCTTCTGGAGCCGCATGTGGGCCGTGAACTCGGGCCCGCCGACCTGCTCGAGCCGCCGCACCGCCGGGGTCGTGGGATCGAGACGGGTCGTGGCGGGCCGGACGATCGCGTCGGAAGGGAGGAACGCGAGATCGTCCACGACCACGCGAATCACCTGCCGGCGGCCTCCCGCGAGCGGCGGTACATCCGGGTCGCCTCCTCCGGTCGCCGGAGACGATCGAGCACGATGCCGAGACCGTACAGCGCCTTGGCGTTGCGGGGCTCGAGCTCGACCGCGCGCTCGTAGGCGGCGCGCGCACCGAGCAGGTCGTCGACCTTGTTCAAGGCCTCGCCCAGCCGGTACCAGGCGATCGCGCGGCCGGGTTCGGAGTCCACCACGCGTCGCAGCAGCGGCACGGCCTCGCTCCACAACCCTTTGCGTGACAACACGACGCCCAGCGCCGCCAGGGCATCCGCGTGGGCCGGATCGCTCCGCAGCGCGCGCTCCAAGTCGCGCTGCGCGGCGCGGTAGTGCCGGGCGGCGGTGAGCCGGGTCGCGCGCTCCACGAGCAACGGTACGTTGTCGGGATCGGTCGCGAGCGCGCCGTCCAGGCTGGGGGGCACGGGGGGCGGCGCCGGAGCGGGGGCGATCGGCATCGCGGGCGGCGGGTCCGGGGGAAGCTCCGCCTGGATCGGCGGCGGCAGACTCGCACGCCGCACGTCGGCCGGCGTCGCGATCGTGCTCGTCTCGGTCAGCGACTCGGCCTCGTCGATCAGCTCCGCGGCCACGCGGGCCCGCTCCGCCGCCGATTGCCACCGCGGCTCCCGCTTCTTGATCACCCGACCACCTCGCTCGCGAGCCAAGACAGGTACGGCTCGAGCCCCCGGTCCACCGGCAGGGCGAGCAGCTCGGGCACCTGGTACGGGTGACGCTCCCGCACCGCCCGGCACAGCGCATCCCACCGCGACACGTCGGTCTTGAGCAGCACGACCACCTCACCCTCCTCGGTCACCTCGCCCTCCCAGCGGTAGATCGAGCGCGCGCCGGGAACGAGCGTCCCGCAAGCTATCAGCCGCTCTGCCACGAGGGCTGTGACGAGGGTCCGGGCTTGAGCCTCGGTCGCCAGCGTCGTCAGCACCAGCAGTGCGGTCGCAGCCATGGGGGAGGGCTAACCTAGGAAAACGACGGCGGTTAGGCAAGACGGTGGTGGAGGTTGGTGGAGGGGGGTGGAGGCGGGTCAGGTGAGGGCCCTCCACCGGCCTCCACCAACCTTCAGCGCCCCGCTCCGGAGAGTTGACCGGGGAACCCGTGCCTATCTAGCCTACGAGTCTATGTCCAGCGAGTCGTTGGTCGTCAGGGGCGCCCGCGAGCACAACCTCAAGAACATCAGCGTTGAGATCCCGCGCAACAGCCTCACCGTGATCACTGGGCTGTCGGGGTCGGGGAAGTCCTCCCTCGCGTTCGACACGATCTACGCCGAAGGCCAGCGGCGCTATGTCGAGTCGCTCTCCGCCTACGCCCGCCAGTTCCTGGGGCTGATGGAGAAGCCGGACGTGGACGCGATCGAGGGCCTCTCGCCGGCGATCTCGATCGAGCAAAAGTCGGCCGGTCACAACCCCCGCTCCACGGTGGGCACCATCACGGAGGTGTACGACTACCTGCGCCTCTTGTGGGCGCGCGTCGGCATCCCGCACTGCCCCAAGGACGGCTCGCCCATCGAGCGCCAAAGCGCATCGCAGATCACCGCGTTGGTGCTCGAGTGGCCCGAGGGGACCAAGATCGAGGTGTTGGCGCCGCTGGTGCGCGGCCGTAAGGGTGAGTTTCGCGACGTGTTCGAGGCGGCGACGAAACAGGGCTTCGTGCGGGTGCGCGTGGACGGTGAAACGTATGATCTGTCCCGGGTGCCGAAGCTGAATCGCCGCCAGAACCACGACATCGCCGTCGTGGTCGACCGGCTGGTGGTCCGCAAGGCGGACCGGAGTCGCCTGGCGGACTCGATCGAGACGGCGCTCAAGGCCGCCGACGGCACGGTGGAGGTGGTACGGCAGGGAGCGGGAGGTGTGCGCGCGACGCTCTTCTCCGAACGCTACGCCTGCCCTCAATGCGGGCTGTCGCTGCCCGAGCTCGAGCCGCGCCAGTTCTCCTTCAACTCGCCGTTCGGTGCGTGCCCTGAATGCTCCGGGCTGGGCACGCGGCGCGAGGTGAATGCCGAGCTCGTGCTCGGGGATCCGAGCCTTTCGATTCTCGAGGGGGTGGTGCTGCCGTGGGGCGAGCCGGGCGGGTATCTCCGCAAGGTGATTCTCCCGAGCCTGGCGCGGGCGTTCAAGTTCGACCTGAACTCCGCCTGGAGGGACCTGCCCGCGCCCGCGCGCAAGGTGCTGCTCGAGGGAGCGCCGGGCCGGAAGCTCACGTTCCAGTACGACAGTGAAAAGTGGCACGGCGAGTACGAATCGGGATGGGACGGGATCTTGAAGCACGTCGAGCGCCGCTACCGCGAGACGGCGTCCGACAGCGTGCGCGAGCAGCTGGGAGAGTTCATGGTGGAGCAGCCGTGCCCACGTGCGGCGGCAAGCGGCTCAAGCCGGAGAGTCTCTCGGTGCTGGTGCACGGCCAGAGCATCGGCGACGTGGTGGACCTGCCCGTCAGCGACGCGCTCGCCTTCTTCGAGAGCATCCCGCTGCGCGGCAACGGGCGCGCGGGAGGGGGGCTCGATCCCGGCATCGCGCGCCCGATCCTGAAGGAAGTGAACGACCGGCTCCGGTTCCTGAAGAACGTGGGGCTCGAGTACTTGACCCTGGGGCGGTCGGCCGACTCGCTCTCGGGTGGCGAGGCCCAGCGCATCCGGCTCGCC
>JGI25390J43892_10000165_pt1 | contig 11478 bp, 7 predicted proteins | sample GraSoi013_2_20cm_FD_43892 | JGI IMG/M metagenome (IMG submission 43892) | reverse complement strand
GGGACGGGCAGTGTCCCGATGACGATGATCACGGAGAAGGAAGTCCTCGACGTCCGCGAGCCGCCGGGCCGGGCGATGGGCAAGGTCGCGGAGCTGTGGAAACCCGTCGAGGGGACGAACAAAATCATGTGCACTGCGTGCGCGCGGTACTGCAAGATCGGCGAAGGGCAGGTTGGCCTCTGCGGGATCCGCGGCGTGCACGAGGGGAAGCTTTGGCTCTACGTGTATGGCCGTGTCATCACGGGCCACGTTGATCCGATCGAGAAGAAACCGGTGTCGCACTATCGGCCTGGATCGAAAATCTTCAGCATCGCGACGACCGGGTGTAACTGGCTTTGCCATCCAGCAGGAACGAGGATACTCCTATCAGATGGAACCCAGAAGTTGGTCGAAGAAATCCAGCATGGGGATCGACTATGGTCCTACAACGTCGATGGTGGATACCAGATTGTCCCGAGCGTTGTGACACACACCGGCCGCAGACTCGACTGGATTTACCGGGCGCGAATCGGATCGCGTGGTCTCAGTGTATTCGACGCCACCTCCGAGCATCCGGTCTTGACTTCAAAGGGGTGGACTCTTCTTCGAGACCTTCAGCCCGGGGACAGGGTCCTGAAAGTCTGGTACCAGAACACCGCATCTTGGAAACGGAACCGGGCCGAATCGATTGCCCATGCTGATTTTGCATGCGGGGTCTGCGGCGAGACCGTTGTTGGACTCTTCGCATGGAACCAGCATCGAGGGGCATGCTACACCAAAGGAGCGGACTTCAGTGAAGCAGATCGACTTGCGCGCTCGGAACGGATGCGGCTTAGAAACCCGATGTACGACCCAGGTGTCGCAAGAAAAGCCCTCGCAACTAGCCGGGCCCGATTCGAAGTGGATCCGACCCATGGATGGCACCGTAACTCGGTGCGGCTGGCGACGTGGCGCCACAGGCATCCCTCCGTAGGACAGGAGAAACTGTACGAAATTCTCGATGTGATGGCAATCCCGTACGAGCGCGAGTATCGAATCGATCCAGAAATCCGGCTTCCAAACTCAAAGAAACATTACGTCGCCGACGCCGCTATCGTCGATCAGCGAATCGACATTGAAGTCGATGGATTCTGGCACGCAAAGTCCCCGGAGGTTCAAAAGTCGGACCGAATCCGGGATGCGACATTGGAGGAGAACGGATGGCGCGTGATCCGAATCTGGGGCCGAGATGTCTTCCATCACCCGGAAGCGGTCAAAGACCTGATCGAGGAAGCCGTTGCTCCGGTCCTGAGAACCAACAAGAAAATGTGGCTACCGGTGCACTCAATCACCAAGACCGATCGCTTCGAGCCCGTTTACAGCTTCGAGTGCATCTCAACGCACAACTATGTCGCAGATGGCGTCGTCGTCCACAATTGTCGTTACTGCTTCCTCCCAGGAACGAAAGTCCTGACGGATGAGGGCAATGTATCGATCGAAGCGATCTTCACAACGGCACGGAAAACGCAGAATCCCGAAATTCGAACAGTCGAAAGTCGCACCGCTCTTACGCACAAAGGCCGCTGGAAGCGCGTGCTCAGGGCGTTCGAACATCTGTATTCGGGCCGGACTCTAGAAATCGTCGTTGACGGCCTCCACCCACTCCGATGCACTCCGGACCATCGCCTGTTCGTGTCCAGGCATGGGTCAACGTTGGAGAGAGCCAGAGCGGACGCACTAAGGGTTGGGGATCTTCTTGCGGTTCCCCGCGCAGCCGCGGTCGGAACCGAGTTTCTTGGAAGAGTCAATGAATACGCTTCTGGTCACAAGGCCGGAAACCAAGAGCTGTTGGAGAAAACGCTCAACGTTGCAGGAGAGCCGGACGGAAACCTTCTCGTCCGTATTGCAGAGATTCGAGAGGAAGTGTATGTTGGGCCTGTCTACAACATCGAGGTCGAAGAGGATCACAGCTACACTGCAAACTTCCTAGTGGTCTCGAACTGTCAAAACGCGGACATCAGTCAGCGCCGGAAAGTCGAAGGAATCGAGGTCGAGCCGCAAGACGTCGTCCGGATGACCCTCGAACAAGGGTGTCAGGGGCTCGCATACACCTACAACCAACCAACGATCTTCATCGAGTTCGCTCGTGATATCGGGATGCGCGCGCGCAAAGCCGGTCTAATCAACATATTCGTCTCGAATGGCTACGACACTCCGGAGACCGTCGCGGAGATGCCGAAGTTCCTCGACTGCGTCACCGTGGACTTCAAAGGCTCCGGGGAGACGAATTTCGTCCGGAAGTACATCAACATCCCGAATGCGGAGCCGATCTTCCAGACCCTCCTCGACACTCGCGACACGAAGAAGATCCACATCGAGATCACGGACCTGATCGTCCCGCAGGTCGGCGACGACCTCGGGGCCGCGCGGAAGCTCTCGAAGTGGGTGTACGACAACCTCGGACCCGACACCCCGATCCATTTCCTCCGGTTCCACCCCGACTACAAGATGATGGAGTTCCCGTGGACCCCGGTCGAGACGCTGGAGAAACACTGCACGGTCGCGAAGGAGGAAGGTCTGAAATACGTCTACATCGGGAACGTGTCGGGCCATCGCCTCGAGAACACGTACTGTCCTGGGTGCAACGCGATCGCGATCAAGCGGTACGGGTTCGACATCACGGGCTGGTATCTCGACAAAGACAACAAGTGCAAGAAGTGCGGGTACAAGCTCGCGATCTTCGGTCGCCTCGAGCAGACGGCGAAGGAAAACCGCTTCTACAGCGTCCTGTACCACCGCTAGTCGCGGAATAAGAGATAAATAACCTGGGCTGCATCGCGAGGCGATTCGGAGGGAATCCTTTGGCCGTGGCGGTCGAAGCGCTGCGCAAATTACTACACGACTTCAACGCCCGGACCGGTGCGAAGATGTCCGCGATCGTCTCCCGCTCCGGAGTCCCCGTCGCGTGGGTCTTGCCGGACGACGCTCAGGTCGACAACTTCGCGACGATGGCGGCGACCTTGCTCGGCGCCCTCGAAGTGATCTATGCGACGATGAAGGCAAACCCGCCGACCCACGTGACCGTCGAATCGGAGGGTGGCATCTTGTCCGTGCGCGAGGTGACCGGAAAGATGTTTTTTGTCGCGATGGCGGAGAGGCGATCTCCGGCCCTCGTGAGGGCGATCGACGAAGTGATCGCGAAGGCGAAGGGTCTGACNAGCTAGGCGCTGCGGGACCGCCGCGGGAGGTGGGGGATCGCTTCCACGATTCGCGCTCGCACGCGTTGATANGCTCCGACGCGACGGCTCAGGATTTCGATGAGGACCGCGAAACCGATTCCGACCACCGCGCCNCCGAGCACGTCGGATGGCCAGTGGAGGCCCAGGTAGACGCGACTGATTCCCGCCAGGACCGCAAAGGCGCCNGCNGGGATGGCGAGACGCCAACGGAAGCGAATCGTCAGGAAGGCCGCGACCGCAAAGGCCCGGGATGCGTGTCCGCTCGGNAACGCGGGGTCGAACTCCGNGGAGCACCGATACCCCGCGAGCGTATTCACNTTCGCGAGCGCATCGCAGGGCCGGGGCCGATCGACGAGGTACTTGATCCCTTCCGAGACGACGATCGTGATGGCGAGAATCAGAAGGACGTCGAACGTGGCGGTCCGCAGGCCCCGCCACCACAGCGGGACGGCCACGAGGAAGATCACGTAGACGCCACTGAGAATCGTGAAGAAAATCATGATTCGGTCGAGAGTCGGATCCGCGCCGGCGAGGTTCACGGCACGGAAGATCCATTCGTCCAGACCCGGCGAGGTCGAAGAGGTGGCAAAGAGGTGCACCTTCCTGGATAGAACGGATTCCGATTAAAGGGCGACGCCACGGGAAGTCTCATGGCCTCCGTCCGCATCGTCTTCCGCCTTGGATCGCGAACTCGAAATCTTCCGTCGCCTGCTCGACCATTACGGCCCGCAACACTGGTGGCCTGCCGCGAATGCATTCGAGGTGATCGTGGGCGCGTTNCTCATGCAGCAGACCGCATGGCGAAACGTGGCGGAGGCGATCCACAATCTCAAGCGTGCAGGTCTCCTGGAAGTCCGCGCTCTCGCGTCCGCCTCCGTGCCGGTCATCCGGAGGCACGTGAAAATNGCGGGCCTGTATCGGACGAAACCGAGACGCCTCCGGGATTTCTGCCGCCATCTGCTGNACCGATCGGACGGCGACCTCACTCGCTACTTCGATCGNCCGACCGACGTGGTGCGCGCCGACCTGCTCGCACAAGAAGGGGTGGGCNCCGAGACCGCCGATTCGATCCTCCTCTATGCGGGCGGTAAGCCCGTNTTCCTCGTCGACGCCTACACGATTCGCATCGGCCAGCGGATCGGCCTCTTCGACACGGACGCGTACGACGCCGTCCAGTGCACTTCGAAGGCCGCGTGCCCCGGGACCTCGCGACGTACCAGGAGTACCATGCACTCCTCGTCGTCCATGCGAAGGCTTTGTGTCGGCCGACTCCCGCGTGCCCCCTCTGTCCGTTGCGAAATCTCTGCGATGTCGGCCTTGGCCGACGAAAACACATCGTTAAGTAACGTCGGGACGATACCGGCTCACGGAGGGGCGGAGGGAGTGACCGGCGTCACCGTCGGAGAGCGAGTCCTCGTCCACCTCTCTGGGTTTCTCCGTCACGCGGACGCCTATGAGTGTCCCGTCGAGATGACGCAGGACGGCATCGCGGCTGGGCTTGCCCTGAGCCGCGCCCATGTCGCCCTTGAGTTGAAGCGCCTGAAGACCACGGGCCGTGTCCAGGAACGGATGGCGCACGTCGCCCATGCGCGCTCCCGGCGGAAGGTGTACGAGCTCACCCATGCGGGCCAGGAGGTCGCCCGGCGCATGCGCGAACACGCGCGCTCCCGGACCGTTCAGCTCAACGAGCCGCAGGGCGTCCGGGAGGTCCTCGGCTCCGATGCGATCGAGGCGTTGCGTCGGTCGGGTCTCCGGGAGTCCGAGGCCGTCCAGATGGTCCTGGCGGCCGATGTGATCGAGCTCCCGCGGCCGGAAGCGCCGAAGGCCGCGGTTCCGAGCCGACCCTTCTTCGGTCGGCGGGAGGAGCATCGGACGCTGCGGGAGTGGCTCGCCTCCGACGCTCCGTCGTTCGCGATCCTCCTTGGCGTCGCGGGGATCGGGAAGTCTGCGCTCGTCGCACGACTCCTCTCGGACGAACCGCGTCCGACCTTCATTCGGCGCGTCTACGCCCATGATGATGCCCATGGACTCCTGAGCTCGTTTGCCGACTTCCTGGCACGCCAGGGTCGTCGACGTCTGAAGGCCGTCATCACGCGGCCCGCCTACGATCCGACCGAGGCGATCGCGGTAATGCGCGGCGACCTCTCCGGGTGCGTCGTGGCCCTCGACGATCTGCACGCCTGCCCGGCGGCCGACGCCCTCCTCCGGGCTCTCTTCGAAGTTCCCGGGACGACGAAGATTCTCGTCGCCACGCGAACCCAGCCGACCTTTTACGAGCGATCCGATCTCGTCTCGGGCCGGGTGCTCGAGGTGCATCTCGAAGGACTCGACCCCCTCGCCTCGGGGGAACTCCTCCGGGCTCGCGGCGCGGCGATCGAACCGGAAGCGATTCAACACGTGATCGCCGCGACCCACGGCCATCCCCTCGCCCTCGAGTTGTTCGCCGCGAGCGGCCTCGACGCGGGCGCCGTGGAGACGGAACGATATGTCCTGGAAACGGTCCTCGACGGCCTGGACGATTCGTCGGAGGAACTGCTGCGGACGTTCGCGGTCCTGCGACGCCCGGCCCGATCCCCGGAGGCTCTCGGGGCGACCTTGTCGCAGCTGCGCCGCCTCGTGCGCCGAGCCTTGCTCCACCACCGGGAGGACGGATACCTGATCCACGACCTCGTGAAGGAGTTCTTCCTCCGACGCATGGGAGACGGGGCGCGACGGGACGCGCACACCAGGGCCGCCGGCTACTGGTTGTTCCGGGCGGACGGCCTCGAGGAGACGTACCATCGGATCGAGGCGGGCGACGTCGACGCCGCGAGGACCCGACTGCTCGAGATTGGGCCCGCCCTCGCGGAGAGTGCCCGAGCGGGAGACCTAGAGGCCGCCCTGCTCCGAGTCGCCCGATCACCGCGGCTCGATGGAATCCTCGTCGAGACGCAGGTGTTCCTCGGAAAGTTCGGAGAAGCCCGGACGGTCCTCGAGCGAATCGGCGAATCGGGTGGGCAGCTCGAACGGCTGCGGGCGCGCATCCAGCTCGGTCGGATCGAGAATCGCCTCGGGGCGTACAAGGAGGCGCGCGCCGTGTTGGAGGCGGCGGCCCACGATGCCGCGGCGAACCACTCATCGGAGATCGAGGGGGAAGCCCTGCGGGCGCTCGGTGGCGTCGAACGGAAACTCGGGGATCTCGACATGGCGATCGCGCACCTGCGCCGCGCTGCGGATGTGCTCCCGACCGGTTCGCGCGAACGAGTCCGTGCATTGACGGATCTGGGTGTCGCCCTGATCGCCCGGAACGATATCCCGAGTGCGAAGGCTCGACTCCTCGAGGCGGCCGCGACGGTTCGGCGGGCCACCCGGGAGGATGCGGCGATCCAGATCAACCTCGGGATTGTGATGAGTCGCGAGGGAGACCCGCGAACGGCCGCGGAGACCTTCGCTCGATCCGCGGACATCGCTCTGGCCACCGGCGAAATCCGCTTTGCCGCGTATGCGCTGGCAAACGCCGTCGACAGCTTCCTTCGCATGGAGGCCGTCGAGGAAGCGGCGTCGAGTGCGGAGCGCGCCCTCGCGCTTGCCAACACGATCGGCGATCCCCTCGCCGTGTCGACCGCGCGGGCGAACCTCGGCCTCGTGTTCGCGAAGCGGGGCGATTGGGCCAAGGCGGAGGAAGAGTTGCTGGGCTCCGTCGAGATCATCAACCGACTCGACAACCCGTACTCCCTCGCGACGCGGTATGANGAGCTCGCNCGCCTGTACGACGCGCAAGGACGCGGAGGCGATGCCGCGTCGTGGCGGACCCGAGCGGAAGGATTGTTCGCGAGGCTCCAAGGAAATCCGTCGCCAGCAGCCGGCCCGTGAATTCCATCTGATTGTCCGCGGCCCCTCGTTGGGCTGCGGTACCGCCGGGTCATCTCAACATTGGGTGTCGGACAATCGGCCGACCAAATCGTTAAGTAGGTCAGACATGATGCGCGTCCGTCCGCGGGTCCATCCCGCGGATCTACGGGATGGGAATCATGTCGCCGGCTCCGCCCCGAAGGGGGTACGCCATCGGGCTCCTCGTGGCTTTTGCCCTGTTGGTCGTCACCTGCGTCGCTCCCTCCCTTCAGGCAACCCCGCCCGCAATCGCCCCCACCGCGATGATGACCGTGACCGTCGTCATGAACAAGGCCGGCTACCTGAGCGGGGATGTCGCGTCGGCGAACGCGATCGTGTATCGCACTCCAGGGCCAACGAATTACACGTANACGTGGACGGTCCGGGATGCCTTCAACCGTCTCCTGAACACGACGATCAACGGGACCGCGACGTACNCGTACGCAATCCCGTTGAACTACACAGGCCTGCTNTCNTTCGCCGCGCGGGTCGATGACGGACANGGGCTCACAATCACCTCCCAAAAGTTGGTCCTCGTCAACATCGCAGTGATGTCCCTCCGTCTCGACCGCGGGGATTTCAATCCGGGCGACACGATCACTGCCTCGTATCTGGTCACGTCCCACGTNATCCTCNAGCCGACCTACGATTACGAGGTCGATGACAACACCGCGACGATCGTCCTGAGTGGCACCACGAACAACACGACCTTNTCCTTCCGCACGCCCGCCCCCGCGGCGAGCCGCACGTACCANTTCATCGTGACCGCGCGGCAGGGCNCGAACACGTCNAGGTCGCANGCNATCATCGCCCAGGCGAGCGGCGCGNTGCTNGGNGTGACGTTCGACCGCACGTCGTATGCCCCCGGAGAGACGATCCACGCGCACCTGACGGTGANGCCGCGGGGTACCACGCCACTCCCGCTGCAGTTCATCTGGACCCTCGGCTTCGGACTGGGGTTCGGGGGCTCGCCATCGGTNTCCGCGATCACGACCGTNCCNGAGGTGGACCTTTCCCTGCCGATTCCCCAGNGCGTGGGGACCGGTGACATCNTCGTGCTCGCGAGCGAAGCGAGTNTGGGCACGGCCACCTGGCAGACGANGCACGTCGGGACGACGAACGCCCTCTGGGCGACGGAGATCGGCGGCATCCCCCTCTTCGCCGTCCTCCTCGGCCTCCTNTTCATCCTCTTGCTCGTGGCCGTCGTCGGGCTGTGGCGACGGATGGGCGGCGGTCATCTCATGGGACCGAGGGCCGCACCACCCCCGCCNCCCGGNGGNCCGACCCATGCNGCCGCCACCACAACGATGTCGGTGATCTGCAAGCACTGCGGGAAGTCGATCGACCTCACGACGAGCAAGCGGCCGATCGAGGTCATGTGTCCCTCGTGTGGCGAGACGCAGCTCGTCGAGTGACGAGGACAAGGTTCTTAGTGGACGGACCGCATCAGACCGTCAACTCGAGGCGAGACGAATGACGGAACAGGACGAACTCCTGGCGGCGGTCCAGAAGGACGACGTCGCCACGGCGCGGACGATCCTCGATCGCAATCCGCTCATCCTGCGCATGCGCACGCCGAACGGCACGCTCGTCCTCACGGCGGTCTACCACGGGGCGACGAATGCGCTCGGGCTCCTCCTGGCGCAGACCCCGGAGGACGCATTGGGCCTTCACGAGGCGGCGGCAATCGGGAACGCCCGGCGGCTCAAGACGATCCTGGGGCAGTCCCGTTCGCGGGTGGACGCCGCGAACCCGGAAGGTTTCACGCCCCTCGGCCTGGCGGCGTTCTTCGGACATCTCGATGCGGCCAAGGTCCTCTTGGAACAGGGCGCGGACGTGAATGTGAAGGCTCCGAGCCGATTCGCGAATACCGCTCTCGACGCGGCAGTAGCCGGAGTGCATCCCGATCTTGTGAAGGCATTGATTGCCGCCCATGGCGATCCGAACGTCCGGAGTGAGGCGAATTACACCCCGCTCCACAAAGCGGCCGCGCACGGAAATCTGGCCATCGTGCAGATGTTGCTCGACGCAGGGGCGGACCCGAAGGCGACCCGCGACGACGGATCCACGCCGCTCGATGACGCGCGCAAGGGGGGTCACGAGGCGATCGTGAAGCTCCTCCAGGCCCGCGGCGCGTGACGGCCTAGTGCTCTTCGATGAACATCCAGCGGTGGCCTTCGAGGTCTTCCGCTCGGTACACTCGGCCGTACGGGTTGTCCTGAGGCTCCGAGAGGATCGTCGCTCCCGCGCCCTTCGCCTGCATGAAATGGGCGTCCACGTCATCGACCCGGACACTGAGACCGTCGATGACCCAAGGGACCACGGACCATCGGCGGGCCGCGACGCACGTCTCGCGGTGATGCTTCGGACTCTGGTAGTCTTTCGTTGGAGTCGCGAGGAAAATCCGACCGCCTTCGAATTCGAGCTCGGCGTGACTGATGGTTCCATCCGATTCTGTGATTCGATCGAGCTCCTGGAAGCCGAATGCCCGACCCAACCAATCGATCGCACCGGCGCCATTCTCATATGCAATCATCGGCACAATCCGCTGCGCCCGCGTGTCCTGCATCGCACTCCCCGTCCGACCGAATGGGTCGAACGGTACTTAACGAGACGGGCCGCGGAGGAGGTCCGCGATGCGTTGCAGACCCTCGAGGATCGTTTCACGGGAGGCAGCGTACGAGATCCGGATGTGCCCCTCGCCGGCCGCACCGAACGCGCTCCCGGGAGTGACCGCGACAGAAGCCTCCTTGAGGATCCGCTCGCACAAGGTCGCACTGTCGATCTTGACTTCGGTGCGCGGGAAGACGTAGAACGCTCCGTTCGGACGAAACGTGGAGAGAACATCGATCTTTGCGAGTTCCTTGAGGACCAGGTCGCGTCTCGCCCGGAACTCNTTCACCATGGCCTGGAGTGGGGCTGTGGGTCCGCGGAGCGCCGCGACGCCCGCCTTCTGGGCAAACGCGGTGGCGCAAGTGATGGTGTGCTCCTGGACCTTGGAAATCTCCTTGAAGAGAGGCGTCGGCGCAACGAGCCATCCCAGCCGCCAGCCGGTCATCGAGTACGTCTTCGAGAACCCGTTGACGGTCACGGTCCGATCGAACATGCCGTCCAGGGACGCCGGCGAGACGTGCTCGCCCTCGTACAGTATCTTCTCGTAAATCTCGTCGCTCACGACAATCAAGTCGTGGTCCGCCGCGAGATCGGCCAGGGCCTTCGTNTCCTCGCGCGAATACACGGAGCCCGCGGGATTCGAGGGTGAATTCAGTAACAGGAGTCGGGTGTGCGGGGTGATCGCCTCCGCGACCGCGTCGGCGGAAGGGACGAACCTTTCGTCGTCGGCCGCCTGAATCGGGACGGGCCGGGCGCTCGCGAGAGTCACCATCGGGGCGTACGAGACCCAGCCTGGGTCCGGGATGATCGCTTCGTCTCCCCGATCGAGGAGCGCCATGCACGTCATGAAGAGCGTGTGCTTCGTCGGCGCAACGAGGACGTTCTCCGGTTTCGCGGGAATTCGATTTTCNTTCTGCGACTTCTCCGCGACCGCCTCCCGGAGTTCCCGGATCCCNGGGGCCGGCGTNTATTTCGTGAAATCCGCGTCGAGGGCCTTCTTCGCGGCATCAACGATGTGNGCCGGCGTCGGGAAGTCCGGCTCGCCGATCGCGAGGGAGAGGACCTTCTCGCCGCGTGCCTTCATCTCCGCAATCAGGTCGCTGATGTGGACGGTCGGAGAGGGTTCGATCGAGCGAACGCGCTGCGCGAAGCGGACCATGCCCGTGAAGAATACGGTCGACTAGAAAGCTTCACCGCCACACCACCGTCGGATGCCGGCAATTGCCTTATGGACACGGTGACACTATCGGCGCCGCGCTCATTGAAGCCCGCCGAAGAAGAATGCGAAGGAGGAGGAAGGGATGGAGCGGAACCATGATGGCGAAAATCCGTCTCCCTCCGCCCTACATCGAGTCCTCACACTCCGTCATGCCGTCGCGATCTACGTGAGCTCGCTCCTCGGATCAGGCATCTTCGTCATCCCGGGACTTGCGGCTCGCATCGCGGGCCCCGCATCGATCGTCTCCTGGATCCTCTTGTCACTCGCGAGTTATCCGTTCGCCTATACATTTGCAAAGCTCTCGGCACGAAGGCCGGAGTCCGGAGGCATCTACGCCTTCGCGCGGGAAGGCCTCGGCCCCGCGGCAAGCGCCGCGACCGCGTGGCTCTTCTTGGCGTGGGCGGTCTTGGGCGCTCCCGCGGCGACGGTCGCGGCCGCCTCGTACCTCACGTTCGTCGTCGAACTGACTCGTCCCGACGTGTTCGTCGTGGCCGCGTGCATCTTGATCGGGGCGTTCGTCGTCAACTACATGGGCATCCGGTTCACCGGACGGGTCCAAGTCGCGACCGTGGGCGCCAT
>JGI25390J43892_10000152_pt1 | contig 11738 bp, 12 predicted proteins | sample GraSoi013_2_20cm_FD_43892 | JGI IMG/M metagenome (IMG submission 43892) | reverse complement strand
GGTGGAAGATAAATAACGTCGAACCCCATCGCCTTTGCGTCGTCCAGCCGCGGCAGACAATCGCGAAAAGTCGATCCCCGATCGTCGCGGCCTTCTGCTGAGCGCGGAAAAAATTCATACCATGCTGCGAACAATGCAGCGGATCGATCGACTATAACCCGGGGGGCGGGTTCATATTGCGTCGCGTCGGAGCGATCGGGATATGTTGCCATCAGCACCTCCAGCTCCGCGGATTGCGCAATCGCGTAAATTTCTGAATTGGCAGCGGTGGAGATTTGTTCTGAAAATTCCAGCAACCGCGCCCGGTCCGCTCGATCGCGCGCCCGCTTGGCGGCAGCTTGCACCAAACCTGCACCTTCCAGTGCTTCGCTTCGCAAATCCGAAATGCCACCCTCAAATTTTTTTGCAAACTCGCGTTGCCAACTGCGAAAACTGTCTGTCCACGCTTCGACGGTGTATTCGTGAATAGCCTCGTCATAAAGCGTGCAAATTCCGCGCCAACGATCGTTATCGACAAAAGTCATCGGCGTTTCCCTCCATCCGCGTTGTCCCAGAACGCGCCATTTTAGAACGGCGGCCACCACGTCGTGTCCATCCTTAAAAATGTCCGCTTGAACGACGAGATCTTCGCCAACGATGCGCTTTATCGGATAACGTCCACTTTCGAGTAGCGGCTGCAGGTTCTCGATGGCAACAGATGGAAACGTGGTAGCCATGGACGATCAATCAACTGAGATTCACAAGGTGCGAAAGAGCAAATCGACCGCGTTGGACGCCGACAGGCCGATGCGCCGACATGGGACGTTGTTTTCCGGTGACAGAAGCTGTTCGCAGGAAACCGCGGTTTACAACCGACTGAGTTAAGGCACACGACGGCTCATGAGCCTTGGCCGAAACGCGCGCGTCCCGGTGATGCGAAGTTGTCTACAGCGCGAATTGGAACATGCACTCGTATAGTCCCGAGTTGCGTGTTACCTGCCGGCGCACACGGTTGCCCAGAACGGCTTCGAACATGTCCTGCTCGAATCGGCCGATGATCGGGTAATGCTCCAGCAAATTCATAATGGGCGAATGACACTCGAGGATTTGCGGGCCGTCTTTGTCGGTGATGAATTGGCCATGTAACCTTCCCCGTCACGGACGTGGGCGAGCCATTTAGCGCGCTCCGCGACGGTGTTCCCCTTCACCTTAGCCTTGAGCGCCGCAGTCTTCCTTTTGAAAATATTGTAAAGGAGCTTCTCCGGCGCATTTGTTCCATAAATTTCTTCGGCTGCTTTCAACAGGTCGAGAGTGAATTGATGACTATCGGCCTGAAAAAGATCGTGGCTCCGACGCGTCAGGCGATAGACCATCTCAGGCCGGCCCATTTTTTGTGGGCGACGCCATGTGTCCAGATAGCCGTCCCGGTGAAGCGTAATGCAATGCTGCTTGATGCCCATGTAGCTCATGTTCATTTTTTCCACGAGCTCATTGACAGACATTCCACTGGTGCGCTTGAGCGAATTGATAATCCCGAGCCTTTGAGTGCGGCCAATTTCCGCGATTAGACGTTGGTTCATACAATGAGAATGGTTGAGGAGGGTTGAGGAGAGAGGGAACGGCTGACTTTACACGCCGCGATATTTAATACGCAAGCTTAAAGTTTACACAAGAATCGACAAGAAAAGAAATTACAAAAACAGGCGGCGTTTTTTTGCGAAGCGACAACGCCAAGAGCCGGGGAGANANNNCNNGAGCCGGNCAACAAGCTAATATTCTCGACGCAGCCTATCCTGAGCGGAATCGAAGCGCTTGGAAAGAACCTAGGAATACAAATATTCGTCGTNGTATTGACTCGCTCGCGCCCGCTCGTTTCGGCCTCACGGCCCGCNCGTCTATGTCACTCGGCTCCCGNCGGCTCCATTCACGCTGCGGCGCAACGTTTTCCCAAATAGCAGAGCGGGTCACGAATATAGATATTCNTCGTGGTATTCNCGCTGNGGNGCGAACTGGACATTCTCGTTTCCAGTTTCCGGGTACTCGAAGATTTTGCCTTCGTAATTGCGGATCACGATTTTTTCGTTGTCGTGATAAAGGACGTAACCAGGGTTGATCGGCACCTTTCCGCCGCCGCCGGGAGCGTCGATGACGTATTGCGGGACGGCGTAACCGGTCGTGTGCCCGCGTAAGCCTTCGATGATCTCGATGCCTTTTGCGACCGACGTGCGCAAATGTGATGATCCATTGATCAAGTCGCATTGATAAATGTAATAGGGGCGCACCCGGCACATGAGGAGCTTGTGCACGAGCGTTTTCATTGTCTCAAGATCGTCGTTCACACCCGCGAGTAACACACTTTGGTTTCCGAGCGGAATGCCAGCGTTCGCGAGNCGTTCCAGAGCTTGCTTCACCTCAATCGTCAGCTCACGCGGATGATTTACATGCACACTTATCCAGAGGGGATGATGTTTCGCAAGCATCGCGCATAATTCAGGCGTGATTCGTTGCGGCAGAAAAATCGGAACGCGCGTGCCGATGCGGAGAAACTCGATGTGTTTAATCGTCCGTAATCGGGAGAGCAGTTTGTCGATCCTGTCGTCGCTGAAAATGAGAGCGTCGCCGCCGCTCAANAGNACGTCGCGTACTTCTGTGTGTTGTTCAAGATAACGAAACGCTTCCTCAAAATTGGTGTGCAATTCCTGTTCGCCGACGCCGCTCACCACACGGCTGCGGGTACAGTAGCGGCAATAACTCGCGCAACGATCCGTCACCAAGAACAGTACCCGATCGGGATAACGGTGGACCAGTCCCGGCACAGGCATGTGCGAATCTTCTCCGCACGGATCTGCCATGTCGTACGGGGACGCCCAAGTTTCTTCGATACGCGGAATCATCTGGCGTCGGATCGGGTCTTCTGGATTATTTCGCGGCACCAGNTTGAAAAAGTGCGGCGTGATCGCCAGCGCGAGTTTGTCGCCCGANANTAAGACGCCGCTCCGCTCCTCTTCGTTAAGCTGGAGGTGTTTTTCGAGTTGAGNGAGTGTAGTGACCCTGTTCTTGAGCTGCCATTTCCAATCGTTCCNGAGTTCTGGCGGTGTGTCCGACCAATAGCCNGGAGCCCAAGAGATAAACTCTTTTCCGTCCCCTTTCNCTGATGCAGGAGTAATCATTGTTCGGNAAAAAAACTAAGGCCCTTGAATGGCGCGTCAACGCAGGCACTTTTGAGTGCGCAGCGCACAACAGAGTTCCGGGCACAATTTCGGCGAAGGAAACGAGAAGCTATTTCCCGCCGAGCACACTTAGCTCCCAGCGGTAACCGTCGGGATCGTGGAACCAGAGGCCCATGTTTTTCGAACCCGGAGCTTCCGGGCCAATTTCGTCGCCCGGATCTTCTATATCGGCGCCGATGCTCTTTAAATGTGCGAGCGCTCTTCGCAACGTCGCCATGTCCGGCAAATGAAATGACATGTGATCTATCGTTTCAGGCGATGGCTTTCCTTTGAATAGCGCTATCGTGACATTCGCGTTGCCGACAGCGACGCCATTTTCGAACTCAAATTCCTTTCGCAATCCCAGCGCGCTCTCAAACCATTGTGCACTTTTCTTAGGATCGCGAACAGCCAGACCAAAATGACCAACCTCTCCGAGCGTGAACGGAACTTTCATGAAAAATCGCCGATCCTTAACTCGGTCGCCTAATGTGGTTCGGAGCCGTTTCGAGAAATAAGCGGTTCCATGAAGTTGCGATTGAAATCGTCGAGTGCCTCGCGCGGTGTATTTCCTAGTCCGCTGGCGCCCCGTCGGACCTCACGCCCGATAAAGGCCAGCCAGATGTCGCCGGCCATTCCCATTCTGGGGCGCAGCCGCGCGGCTGGGCTGGCCGGATTGTTTGCGAGGTACTCCTCTACGTCCTCTTTTATCACCGTCGGAAGCTCTTCAATCGTAAGTGAAGTCACATCTAAGAAAACGTGTATGAGCTGCAATTTGGACTTGAAGACTCCGAAAACGTGGCGCGCTCATGAGAAATTGAGAGCGATGCGCTGGACGCATCGCAGGAGGTACGGACACTGTGCTTCGTCGCTATCGCCCTCGTCGCGGGATCAGTCTCGTCCCCAGACCATGGCGACTGAAGTCGTGAGGCTGCCGCCCATATTGAACGTGAGGAATTTTTTTGCGTTCTCGATCTGGCGAGCGCCAGCTTGTCCAGTGAGCTGCTGATATGCTTCGAACACCTGCCGAACGCCAGTTGCGCCTACGGGGTGACCGTCGCCGATCAGACCGCCGCCCGCGTTCACCGGAATCTCGAATGGGGCTTTGGATTTTTCTGGACGCACCTGCGGCAGCGTCGTTGCGCCGCTCTTCACAAGCTCCACGCCTTTGCCGGATTCGGCGAGCCCAAGAATTTCGTAAGCAACGATTTCAGTGATGGAAAAGCAATCGTGCACCTCGGCGCCCTGCAGATCGCGTGGCGTCAGGTTTGCCATTCGAAAAGCTCTCTCGGCTGCTTTTCGCGCCGTCGAAAATGTTGGCGCATCTTTTTTGTCGAGCGGTAAATAATCGGTCGTGTGGCCGTAACCAAGCAGTCGGCCGGTCTTATTTCTGTCGCGACCGATTTTGTCGAGATATCTTCCAGAAACCAAAACAACCGACGCCGCGCCATCAGTGATCTGCGAACAATCGGAAACCTTAAGCGGCGGCGCCACGCTCGGGTTTTTATCAGAAACTTGCGATGCACAATCAAACGTAAGATCGGCGTCGCGCATTTGCGCGAGCGGGTTCAACTTCGCGTGCGCGTAATTTTTCCATGCAACCCGGGCCAGGTCCGCTTCGGTCGCGCCATATTTTTCGATATAAATTTGCGCGATGCGTCCGAACAATTTTGGAAACATGAAATCGCCATACTCCGGCTTTTCATTGTGGTAATCGGCAGCCGCGCCGAGTACGTCGGAACCATCGAGCGACGACATCGTCTTCTGTTGTTCCGCGCCGACGACCAGCACGACGTCGTAAAAACCGCCTATGATCCATTCGGCGCCAAGTAGGACCGACAGTGCCCCGGACGCGCAGGCCGCTTCGGTGTGCATCGTTGGGATCCCNNGCAGTTTCGGATCAATCTCCGGGATAAACGCGCCGAGCTGCAACTGTTTCGTGAACTGACCGGCGTTGAAATTGCCCACTGCTCCCGCCTGAATTTCCGCCGGATCAATCTTCGCGTCATCGATCGCCTTTTTGCCGGCTTCGATGATGATGTGCCGGATTGTTTTCCCTTCTTTCTTGAGGTTGCGCTTAAAATCCGTGCGTCCGCCGCCGAGAATGTAAACTGACTCGCTCATATTTAACCTTAACCCATTTCTTCAGCGAGTCATCCCGACCCAGCTACTTGGCTTGACCTTGAGTCGCTTCCGTAAGACAGCCGAACAAGTAGCTGGGGAGGGACTCTCATCGAAGCCACACGTCACACCAGCTTGAGGATCCTTCGGTCGCTCCCGTCTTACCCGGCAAACGCATCAACCCCTGTGATGTCTCGACCGACGATCAAAGTATGGATGTCATGTGTGCCTTCGTACGTGGAGACGCTCTCAAGGTTCATGAGGTGCCGGATGACGGGGTAACGATCCGTGATTCCAGCGGCGCCCAGTATGTCGCGCGCCTTGCGCGCGCATTCCAGGGCCATCCACACGTTATTGCGTTTGGCTAGCGAAATTTGCACAGGACGCGCGGAGCCAGCCTCTATCATGCGCGTGAGACGCAATGCCAACAGCTGCGCCTTGGTGATCTCTTGCAGCATCCAGACAAGTTTTTGTTGTACCAATTGGAAACCGGCGATCGGGCGGCCAAATTGTTCGCGTCCTTTGGCGTACGACAGCGCTGTTTCATAGCAATCAACGGCTGCGCCGATGACACCCCATGCGATTCCTACCCGCGCATGCGAGAGACATGATAACGGCGCGCTGAGCCCAGATGCTTTGGGCAGGCGATTCTCCTCCGGTATCCGGCAGTTTTCGAACCAGCATTCCGACGTGCGGGACATGCGCAGACTGAATTTCCCCTCAATGTCGCGCGCGCGAAATCCCGGCGCGTCCTTTTCTACAATGAATCCACCAACACGCCCGTCGTCGTCTTTCGCCCAAACAACTTTGACGTCTGCAATCGACGCGTTGCCGATCCAGCATTTGCTTCCGTTTAAGATGTAATTGTCGCCATTGCGTTTGGCGCGGGTTTCCATCCCGCCTGGATCTGACCCGTGCCCATGTTCCGTCAGTGCGAAACAAGCCACGCGCTCGCCTGACACCAGCCCCGGCAGCCAGCGCGCATGTTGCTCCGGCGAACCGAACGAATGGATGGCCTGGATGGCCAGCGCGCCCTGGACCGACGCCAGCGAGCGCAGACCCGAGTCGGCGCGCTCCAGTTCTTGCATGATCAGGCCGTACGCTGTGTCGCTAAGCCCGGCGCAGCCGTGCTCTTTCAGATACGGAGCATAGAATCCCAACTTACCCATACGCGGCGTGAGATGTTCCGGGAACTTGCCCGCGCGATGACATGGAACGATCTCGGACAACACTTCCTCCTGCACAAAGCGCCTCGCCCGATCGCGCGCTCCGCGTTCCTCGTCCGAGAGAAGCTCCTCAATGCCGTAGTAATCCAGCGAAGTCATGTCGTGTGAGTCGCAGTGATGCGCGCCAGTTTAGCGAGCGTGCGTCGCGACCACAACGCTCGCTCTCTTTGGCCAATGCTGCCCGGTATGGGCGGACAAGCCCAGTTATTTTGTGCTCGGCAGCCCAGCAGCTTTCCAAGCTTTGAACCCGCCGGCCATGGAGCGGACGTTTTTGTAGCCCATTTTTTGCAGACTCTCAGCGGCCAGCGCAGAACGGCCGCCTCCGCCGCAGTGGCAAATAATCGTTGCGTTCATATCGGGAACTTTTTCTTCGACATCGAGCTCAAGAGTGCCGCGACTCAGGTGAATCGCGCCGGGAATATGTTGTTCGTCCCATTCGTCTTTCTCGCGGACATCGACAATCACCGCCTCGCTGCTTTGTAATTTCGATGCCGCATCCTGTGGCGAAATCTCAGTGATGTTTTTCTTCGCTTCGGCCACCAGTTTTTCAAAACGATTGTGCTCTGCCATTTCTAATAGAATCGACGGGCGCGGCGATGATGGTCTCTACCAATTTATTCGTAGCGCAGGGCTTCAATGGGATCGAGCGCGGCGGCTTTGCGCGCGGGATAAAATCCAAAGAACACGCCGACGGCTGCGCTGAACAAAAATGCGATAGCAATTGAGCTGATCGAGATGAGCGTGGGCCAATGCGCGTAGATCGATAAGATGCGGGACGCGCCGATACCGCAGATAATCCCAATCAGGCCGCCAACGGAACTCAGCGTCACAGCTTCAATGAGGAATTGTGTGAGAATGTCGATGCCATGCGCGCCCACCGCCATGCGCACACCGATTTCGCGCGTTCGTTCAGTCACGCTCACCAGCATGATGTTCATGATTCCGATTCCGCCGACCACGAGCGACACACCTGCGATTGCACCGAGCAATACCGTCATCACTCGCGAGGTGGCCGTGGCAGCTTCGGCGATTTCCTGTTGAGTGCGCACAGTGAAATCGTCATCGCGACCGGGCCGAATGTTATGCCGTTGTCGCAGCAACGAAATAATTTGCTGTTGCGCCGCTGCGATCTGACCCGGGTCGCCCATTTGCACGTTCATGTTGCGCAAGGTCGTGCCACCAATCACACGTTTCATCGCGCTGGTGTACGGCATGACGACGATGTCGTCCTGATCCACACCCTGTGGGCTCAAGCCTTTGGGTGTCAGCACACCGGTAATCGTGAACGGCACATTTTTGATGCGCAAAATCTGGCCGATGGGACTTTCGTTTCCGTAAATCTGCGTCGCGGTGGTGCGGCCAATAACGCACACTTTGTTCGCGCTCCGCACGTCCTGCGCCGTGAATGGCGCGCCGTCCGCCAGTGGCCATTGTCGAATATCAAAGTAATCCGCAGACTCCCCGAAAATCCGGGTGAACCAGTTTTGATTTCCGGCGGCCACCTGCGTAGTCGAGACAACTTCTTCGCTTACGCCGATTACACCGGGCACTTCGCGCCGGATCGCCTCGGCATCTTCGATCTTCAACGTGCCGGCGCCGCCCCAGCCGGTCCGAATACCACTTGCAGTCGTGCTCCCGGAAAAAATCAAAATCACATTTTCTCCGAGGCTGGCGATCTGTGCTTCCACCTGCGCCTTCGCGCCATTGCCAATCCCGACCATCGCAATGACTGCGCCGACGCCGATGATGATACCCAGCGCGGTTAGCACCGAGCGCATTTTGTTTCGGCGTAAAGCGCGCAATGCAACGTTAAATGTGGGTGCGATTCTCACTGATTCGTTAAATCATTGAAGCGTTGAAGCGGGTTCCGGCGCGCCCTCGCCGGGGCGAGTAGTGTTTGGTCGCGCCCTACCATTTTGAAGCTGTGTTGCTGCAGTGGTCCGTTTTGAAACGGCATGATCCTCCAGAATTACGCCATCACGCATCATTACACTGCGTTGCGCGTACGCGGCGATGTCCTGCTCGTGTGTCACCATGATGATTGTGATTCCGCTCTCGTTGAGCTGCTGGAAAATCCCCATGATCTCGACACTGGTTCGGCTGTCGAGATTCCCGGTCGGCTCGTCTGCAAGGAGGATTTCAGGCTCATTGATTAACGCCCGCGCAATTGCTACGCGCTGTTGCTGGCCGCCAGAGAGCTGGCTGGGATGATGATCTTCACGACCTGCGAGTCCAACCGATGCGAGCACGCGATCTGCTCTTTCACGAAGCTGCGCATGTGACAAGTGCTGTGTGCTGTAAACCAGCGGCAATTCCGCGTTTTCCCGCGCCGAAGTGCGTGGAAGGAGATTAAAATTCTGAAAAACGAAACCGATTTTGCGATTTCGAATGTCGGCGAGTTGATCGCGATCTAGTCCGGAAACATCCGCGTCATCGAGGAAATAACTACCGGAAGTCGGCCGGTCGAGACAGCCGAGGATATTCATGAGCGTCGATTTTCCCGAACCACTCGCGCCCATGAGAGCGACGAATTCGCCGCGCTTGATTTCGAGCGATACGCCGCATACAGCACGCACTTCCATTTCGCCCGTCTTATAGACCTTGTGCACGTCAACCAGCCTAACGAGCGCGCCGTTGTTTATATCCATTGATCAAATGTTGTAGCTGCGTCTCTGTGAGACGTGTGACGCGAGCACTGTAAACACCTCAGCGTTCTCGCTTCGCATAGCGAAGCGGCTACAGCGAGCTGCGATCAACACGACGAATTCTCTTTGCATCATCCTCATGGAAAGCGCCGCGGTCCGCCGGAGAACGGATTTGCCGCCGGAGATGCTGCCGGCGATTTCGACGCCAACTCGGCAGTGATAACGCGATCGCCTTCCTTCAATCCTTCCATGACTTCCGTCACGATACCGTCGCTGATCCCTGTCTTGATCTGCACGGGTTGCGGTCGGCCACCGGACAAAAGATAGACGGTCCGCGCACTGGTGCCGCGCTCGCGTCCTGCGCCGCGTTGCGCACCGGTTGGCGTGCGCGGTTTCGATTCATTGCTCCCGGCTCTCGGTCCAGTCATTTGTCCGGACGCCGCTTCTGCCGCGCGATAGCGCAGCGCCGCGTTTTTGATCTGCAACACGTTGTCCTTGTGCGCGACGACAATTGAAACGTTCGCCGTCATTCCGGGCTTCAACTTCAAATCCGGATTACTTACACCGATCACCGTGTCGTAAGTCACCACGTTTTGCACCGTGATGGGTGCGTTTCGCACCTGGACGACTTTGCCGTGGAAAGTGCGCATTGGGAAGGCGTCCACAGTGAAATCGACATCCTGCCCAACCTCCAGAACACCGACGTCAGCCTCAGCCACATTCGCGTCGATCTGCATTTTAGTCAGATCGTTGGCGATCTGAAAAATGACTGGCGCCTGCAAACTGGCCGCGACCGTTTGCCCGACATCCACGCTGCGGGAGATCACCACACCATCGATCGGCGATGTGATTGTGCAGTGGTCAAGGTCCGCCTTTGCTTTATCCAGCGCGCCTTGTTTAATTTTCACATTGGCTTCCGCTTGGTGCAGGTTTGCTACTGCCTGATCGAGATCCGCTTTGGATGAAGTTTTTTTAGCAAACAGCTCTTCTGTGCGTGTGGCGTTCAGTTTCGCGAGCTCCAGCGCGGCCTGCGCGCTGGCGAGATCGCCTTCTGCCTGAGTGACTGTCGCCTGAAAAAGTGCTGGATCGATTTGCGCGACCACNTGGCCNGCTTTGACCTGTGAATTAAAATCTGCAAACAACTTTGCGATATTTCCTGAGACCTGGCTGCCCACCTGCACGTTTACGACGGGGTTGAGCGTACCCGTCGCGGTTACTGCCTGTGTAATCGGACCGCGCGTGACAATGGAGATCTGATAATTTTCAGCCACNGCGTTGCGGCACTGGCGCACCACGGAGGCGACAATGAGCAGCGCGACGATGAGGACGACCCACGGCAAAAAACGTTTCATTCAAGTGGCGGTTGACTGCGCCTACAAATAGCGACAGGAACAAGCGATGCGCCGTTACATCGAAATCTATTCCATCATGCTGCGCAACTCGCTCATTCGGGAGATGAGTTTCAAGGCGAACTTCCTCCTGTGGATGATCGTCGAAGTTCTTTGGTTCTGCGGCCAGATCGTCTTTTTTAGCATCATCTTCGGCAATGTGGACCGAATTGGCGACTGGACAAAGTGGGAGGTGGTGCTGCTGGTAGGCACGCACCAGATGATCGCACAACTTTTCCAGGCGTTCTTCTTCGTGAACGTCGCAAACATTCCAGAGCTAGTGCGCACCGGAAGGCTGGACTCACTGCTCGTCCTACCGATCGACAGCCAATTTGCCGTGTCCACGAAACAATTCGGTCTGGACAGCATCGTCAACGCGGCGCTCGGAGGCGTGGTAGTCTGCTTCTCCCTTTCGCGCCTGGACCTTATGCCGAATCTCACGTCAATCTCGCTATACCTGATTGCACTCGGATTCGGCATTGCCGTGCATTATTCGATCATGCTCGGCCTGGCGGCCATGAGTTTTTGGATCATCCGCGCGCAGGGACTGGTCTATGGCTATTTTAATTTTCTGAACATTGCGCGTTATCCGGACGCGATTTTCCCGCGACTCTTCCGCATAATTTTTGGCTGGATCATTCCGGTAGTCATTATTGCGAATATTCCCGCCCGACTGCTTATCAAATCACTTGGGCAACCGTTTCCACTGATGCTTCACCTGGTTCTCGCATCGAGTGTTGTGTTTTGGCTTTCGCGTGTCTTCTGGAAATTTGCTCTGCGGCATTACTCCAGCGCAAGCTCGTGAATGCAGGGCGCAACGTAGCGAAAATGGCTGTAGCGTCCGCTGTCCTCAGCTGATGATCGTTCGAAGCCGCAACTCCGCTGCGTTGAGGGCAGAGCACGCTACAATCAAGATTNTAAGCGACACAGCTGAAATTTTGGCCGAATCCGCTTGCGCGCTCGGCGAAATGTTCTTAATTAAGCGTCCATTTTTCCTGCGCTGGGCGATTAGAAGGCGCTTACAACCATGGCAAGACCAACCAAAAAGAAGAGTTCTGCAAAGAAATCNGCTGCGCGTAAGCCGCGACCAGTCCGCAAGATTCGCGCCAAGAAGGCTCGGCGTCGCGAGCCTGCGTCGCGGCAGACGGATTCGAAAAGGAGCGCGCGTGG
>JGI25390J43892_10000137_pt1 | contig 12255 bp, 10 predicted proteins | sample GraSoi013_2_20cm_FD_43892 | JGI IMG/M metagenome (IMG submission 43892) | reverse complement strand
CATTGCAGGCGCAAAGAAGATACTGGATGAGCTTCAGGTACGGGCGTTGATCATTGTCGGCGGTGATGGTTCGATGGTCACGGCGCAGCAGTTGCAGGAAGCTGGCATCAATTGCATCGGCGTCCCCAAGACNATCGACAACGATCTCGAGGCCACTGCGACAACATTCGGATTCGATTCTGCTGTNGCTGTCGTAATGGACGCGCTCGATCGGGTGCATACAACGGCGACCAGNCACAGGCGAGTCATGGTGGTCGAAGTAATGGGACGCCATGCCGGCTGGATCGCGTTGCATGGCGGCATCGCTGGGGGGGCGGACATTATTTTGATTCCAGAAATTCCATTCGATTTCGACAAGATCGCCAGCGTGGTCAAGGCGCGTGAGGCGGCTGGTTATCTGGGAACAGTTGTGGTGGTCGCTGAAGGCGCGCGACCAAAACATGGCGAACAGATAAAGCGTGACGTGGAAGGCGGCGAATTTCGTCTCGGCGGGGTCGGGGAAATCGTGGCGCGGGAAATTGCAAAACGCACTGGAAAAGAAGCGCGCTGCTGCGTTCTCGGTCATCTGCAACGGGGAGGCGCACCAACGACCCTGGATCGAATTCTTGGAACGCGTTTTGGCGTGAAAGCTGTCCAATTAGCCAGCGAAGGACATTTTGGTTCGATGGTAAGTTACCAAAATTATCAGGTGCGTCAGGTGCCGATCGCGGAAGCTGTCAATCGGCTCAAGCTGGTTCCGCCTAACGGCGAAATGGTCCAAACCGCGGGTGACGTGGATATTTCATTCGGCGATTAAGCCTGTCATGTTGAGCGAAGCGAGACATCTCTGATCATTGTTTTGATGCCTGTCGATCCAAAAGCAATCAGAGATCCTTCGCTTCGCTCAGGATGACAAAAGGAAAAGAGGCGCGCCGTCCCCAGCCTTAAGATCAAACATCCGTGAAAATCGTACTCGCATATTCCGGCGGCCTCGACACGTCCGTGATCCTCCGTTGGCTCAAGGAAAATTATCAGGCTGAAGTCATCGCCTTTTGCGCCGATATCGGCCAGGAAGAAGAACTGGACGGTTTGGAGAAAAAAGCCCTAACGAGTGGCGCATCGAAATGCATCGTCGAAGATCTGCGCGAGGAATTCGCGCGTGATTTCATTTTCCCAATGTTCCAGGCGGGCGCGATTTACGAGGCACAATATCTGCTTGGCACGAGTATCGCGCGCCCGTTGATCGCGAAACGAATGGTCGAGATCGCGCGCGCCGAAAATGCCAACGCGATCGCTCATGGCGCGACGGGGAAGGGGAATGATCAAGTTCGCCTCGAATTAGCCGCCGCGGCGCTTGCGCCCGATCTGCGCGTGATTGCGCCATGGCGGGAAGAAGTTTTTCGTAAACACTTCCCTGGCCGTAGCGAGATGATTGCATTCGCGAAAGCGAACGGAATTCCGGTCGAAGCGACTGCGCAAAAACCGTATTCAATGGATCGCAATCTGCTTCATATCAGTTACGAGAGCGGCGCGCTCGAAGATCCGTGGTTTGACGCCAGTTCAAAAGAAATGCGCGCCATGTACAAACTCAGCGTTGCTCCGGAAGACGCGCCTAACGAACCAGAACACATCGAGCTGGAATTTGACAGTGGCAATTGCATTGGTGTGAATGGAGCGGCGAGCTCCCGCGAGCCCGTCGCCTCAGGGGTTGCAGGCGCTCAGCGCTCCAGAATGTCGCCATTTCAGGTGTTGCAAATGCTCAACAAACTTGGTGGCAAACATGGAATCGGTCGCGTGGACATCGTCGAGAACCGTTTTGTTGGAATGAAAAGCCGCGGCGTGTATGAGACACCCGGCGGCACAATTTTGCATTTCGCCCATCGTCAAATGGAAGCACTCACAATGGACCGCGAAATGATGCACTTGCGCGACAGCCTCATCCCAAAATATAGCGAACTGGTTTACAACGGTTTCTGGTTCTCTCCCGAACGCGAGGCGCTCCAGGCGCTTATCACAGAGACGCAATCCGACGTGAGCGGACTCGTTAGGCTCAAACTTTACAAAGGCAATGTCATTGTGGCCGGACGCAAGAGTCCCAGTAGCCTCTACGATCCAAAAATCGCGACCATGGAAGGCGAAAAATCTGCGTATGATCAAAATGACGCGACTGGATTCATCCGGTTAAATGCACTACGCCTAAAATTGCGCGCGTTACGCGATCAATCTCCGTAACGGTCGCCACCGCGACCTGGCGAGTGTCTCCTCGCGATCGCGAATTTCGCGTTGCCGCCGCATAAATCTTGATCGTCTCCGACAGATGGGCAGCGGAAATATAAATGTTTGTCTCGTGTAGATCGGGAGCAATTCGTTGGTCGACTCGTGCCGACATTTCAGACATGTGCTGCGGTTTCTACCTTTAGGCACTTATGCCGACACATTACAAAAAAATAATGTTAGAAGGCTTGAAAATCGCAGACGGGCCTCCATAGCATCGCCGCGTTAGTCGACCAATGATATGGAGGAAATAATATGAAAAAAACAACCCCTCGGAACTCTGCGTTCTCTCTTTCGCGTCTACTCGCTTGTCTGTTGTGCTTGCTCAGCCTTCTTCTGGCGCTGCTCGGGATTAGTGGCCCGTTCGGTACGAAATCTCTGGCCCAAGGGGCAGGTAACGCCGTCGCCAATTCTGTCCAGGTTGGCGCGTCTTATCACAACGATGTTTCCCCACCGCTGCGCGAAATGCCTGCCTGGAGCGAGTCCGATTTGAGACGCGGGGCCGAACAGGAGGCGAATGAGAATCCAAAAGTACCTTATCGGCACGTAGACAGTTTTGACCCAGTCGTCCAAAACTCGCATGTCACAGGCTTCGGCTTTCCGGGGGTGAACATACCTGTTCCCATCCGACCTTCGACGGCATTCCTTTTCCCGGCGTGGGCTGCAACTGCGCCCCGCCTGACACGAACGGAGCCGTGGGACCAACGCAGTATGTGCAAATCGTCAACGAAGGTTATCAAGTCTTTGATAAGGCCACCGGCAATTCAGTTTTGGGACCCAATAGCATTTCTTCTATTTGGAGCGGATTTGGCGGTGTCTGCCAAAGCGGCGGAAAGGGCGATCCGGTCATGCTCTATGATCATCTGGCCAATCGCTGGCTAATTAGTCAATTCGCGGGCTCCGGCAGCGCGGTAACTGACGAATGCGTGGCGATCTCCACTACTTCAGATGCCACCGGCAGCTATTACCGCTATGGATTTCATCTCGGCACGAACTTCTTTGATTACCCTCACATCAGCGTATGGCCCGACGCCTATTACATGAGCATGAACGTGTTTAACGCGTCAGGCACGACTTACCTTGGCCCTCAGCCCTTCGCGTTTGATCGGACGAAGATGCTGGCCGGGCAACCCGCTACCTTTGTTAGTCCGGTCGGACCCCTCGGTGGATCGATCGATCCCTTTCTGCCCGCAGATCTCGACGGGCCGACCTTGCCGCCCACAGGCGCTCCGAACACTTTCGTAGGATTTCCCGGCCAGGCCACTAATCCGAATTACACCACCTATCACTTCCACGTGGATTTCGTTACCCCCGCAAACTCGACCTTTACCACCTTTGCCAATCCGCCGTCGGCTGGTTTCACTGCGCTTTGTCCTACGAGCCGTGCCTGTGTGCCGCAAAGTGGAGTGACCAGCTCAAATTATCTCGATGGCATCGGGGATCGTTTGATGTTTCGGCTGGCTTATCGAAACTTTGGCAATCACGAATCCGTCGTCGGCACCTACAGCGTAAGCTCCGGCGGGGTGGCAGGTCTGCGGTGGTTCGAACTGCGCAATGTGACGTCCGGCCCGGTCACTGTCTATCAGCAGAGCACGTACCAGCCAGACACAACCTGGCGCTGGATGGGAAGTGCGGCGATGGATGGACAGGGAAATCTCGCCATTGGCTTTAGCGCTTCAAGCTCAAGTATCCATCCCCAGCTTCGTTATGCCGGGCGATTGGCAACAGACCCGATCAACACTCTGACTCAGGGCGAAGCCCATCTGTATGACGGCGCCGGCAGCCAAACCGGCAGCGGCAATCGCTGGGGCGATTACAGCTCTTTGACGATCGATCCGGTGGACGACGCGACGTTCTGGTACACTAACGAATACTATTCCTCGACCACTTCATATAACTGGCGCACCCGCATTGGCAGTTTCAAGCTGGCAACCGGCGCGCCCACTCCGACGCCCACTGTTTCGCCAACACCTACACCCACAGCTACTCCGACTTCTACGCCGACCCCGACGGCGACCGCCACAGCAACTCCGCCGACTCAATTGATCGTCAATGGTGCGCTGGAAGGCAGCATATCGCCATGGGTCTTATCGGGTGCCGGCGCCTTTTATACCAACAATGGCAACTATCCTCACGGCGGGACGGGCTACATGTATTTCGGCGTGAATAATAATGTGTCCGGGCAGGTTTACCAAACAGTCGCCATTCCCACGACGGCTACCGGAAACCTGACTTTCTGGTTCAACTGCAGCTCCAGCGAGGGCACGACAAACGCGTATGATTTCTTGTACGTGGAAGTCCGCAACACCAGCGGCACGTTACTTCAAACCCTCGCGACCTACAGCAACAGGGATAAAACGACTCCTGGAAACTACTCACAAAAATCCTTCAGCCTTGCTGCTTACAGAGGTCAGACCATCCGGCTGCAATTCCGTTGTACGACTGATTTTTCGCTCTCAACGACATTCCGCATAGACGATGTCTCATTGAGATAGTCATTCATTCAAAAAGCAGAAAAGGAATTGGTGATGTGCCGTTCCTTTTTTGTTGTACATGTTTCCGTGACGGCAGGGCGCGATCATGACGGAAGTCATGCGCGCTAGCGAAACCGCCACGTCGGGTTCGTGAACCTTTCTAAATCTCGCCGGTTGCGAGCTGGCAATCAGAAGAAAAATGCGTTTCAGAGCGAGGGCGAAATCAAGTCGCCACGGCGATTGCCACCCTTGCGAGGGGTTGCCGTCGATCTTATATTTAGTGGCGCGCTCAGCGCGAAAGAGTTAGGAGGTCATTATGCCAACGACAATTGCTGCTCCAAAAACGACGACTCAAAAACCNAAAGCTGCGCCAGCAGCGGAAGAGGATTTTCTACCGCTTCACGGNACGGATTACGTCGAGTTTTATGTCGGGAACGCCAAGCAGGCGGCGCATTTCTACAAAACCGCATTCGGATTTCAAAGCCTGGCGTATTCCGGGCCGGAAACCGGGGTCAAAGATCGCGCCAGCTATGCGATTCGGCAGAATAAGTTGACCTTGCTCCTGACTACTCCCATCCGTGCCAATAATCCAATCGCCGATCACATCTACAAACATGGCGACGGCGTCAAGGCGCTGGCGTTGAAGGTGGAAGATGCAGCCTCAGCATGGCAAGAGACGACGAAGCGCGGTGGCAAGAGTTACATGGAGCCGAAAACGCTCTCAGATAAACATGGCGAGGTAGTGATGAGTGGGATCCACACCTATGGCGATGTCGTCCACCTTTTCATTGAGCGCGAAAAATATCGCGGTCCGTTCATGCCAGGTTTTCGTAAATGGGAATCGAACTACAATCCGCCGGAGACTGGCCTCCAATATGTGGATCACTGTGTGGGCAACGTCGCCCTGGGGCAGATGAATCCGTGGGTGAAGTTTTATGAGGACGTAATGGGGTTCCGAAACATCCTGACCTTCGACGACAAGGACATTTCTACCGAATACTCGGCGCTAATGAGCAAAGTGATGAGCAACGGCAACGGCTTCGTGAAGTTCCCGATCAACGAGCCGGCCGAAGGCAAAAAGAAATCGCAGGTAGACGAGTATCTCGAATTTTACGATGGCGAAGGTGTCCAGCATGTGGCCATGGCGACAAACAATATCATCGAGACGGTGACCGATCTGCAAAAGCGGGGCGTTGAATTTCTGAACATCCCTTCGAGTTACTACGACACGCTGCTCGATAGGGTGGGTCACATCGACGAAGAACTGAACGCCTTAAAGGGGCTGGGCATTCTCGTCGATCGTGATGATGAAGGTTATTTGCTGCAAATATTTACCAAGCCGGTAGAAGATCGGCCCACGCTCTTTTTCGAAATTATTCAGCGCAAAGGCGCGAAGAGCTTTGGCAAAGGCAATTTCAAAGCGCTCTTCGAAGCCATCGAACGCGAACAGGAAGCGCGAGGTAATCTGTAATTTGTCATGTTGAGCGAAGCGAAACATCTCAGATTGTTTACTTCTGTCGTGGCGTATCTGAAACAGTGCCGACCGATCAGAGATTCTTCACTGCGCTCAGAATGACAGAATAGAAGGAGGAGCGACTATGCCGTACTATCAAAGACTGGGCGAAATTCCGAGGAAACATCACATCTGGTTTCACCGCAACGGGTCGGCGCCGACGTATAAGAATGAAGGCATTGCCTATGAGCACGTCTTCACAACGCAAGGATTCGATGAGGCGTACTCGATCATGTATCACCTGCGTCCGCCTACGCGCGTGCGCAACGTCGAGTTAATCAAACATTGGGAACCAAAGAAGGTAACCGATAGTCCGCTGCGACATCATCACTTAAAGACGGCTAATATCCCGCGTCGCGGCGATCTGTACACCGGGCGCGTTCCGATGCTGTTTAATCGGGATGTGATTGCCTATCGCGCGCGTCCGGCGAAAGCGTACGATAAATTTGAATATTACAAAAACGGCGGCGCCGATGAGATCATCTTCGTGTTTCACGGCAGCGGCGTGATGGAATCTGTTTTCGGAAAACTGCCTTACCGCGCCGAGGATTACATTGTTATTCCGCGTGGAATCACCTACCGCCTCGTGCCGGACAAGATTGAAGAGGAGGATTATCTCATTCTTGAATCAGTCGGCCCGGTTCGAATTCCGCAACGTTACCTGAATCACGAGGGGCAAATCAAAATGGGCGCGCCGTATTCCGAGCGCGATCTTCACGCGCCGCGCGAGATTATCACGATCGACAAGGAGGAAGACGTTGATGTTCTTGTAAAAGATGGATCGCGCCTTACGCGAGTGACGCTTGCACAGCATCCCTTCGATGCGGTCGGCTGGGACGGCTATCTCTACCCATTCACATTTAACGCGCAGGATTTCGAGCCGATCACTGGAACATTGCATCAACCGCCGCCAATCCATCAGACCTTTGAAATTCGCGGTTACGTCGTCTGCACATTTGCGCCGCGAATGCTCGACACGCATCCGGAAGCCGTAAGAATCCCGTGGGTACACGACAACGTCGAGGCGGATGAAGTTCTGTTTTACGTGCGCGGGAATTTTGGTTCACGGCGCGGGATCGAAAGTGGTTCGATTACGTTGCATCCTCGCGGGATTCCGCACGGGCCGCATCCGGGCACGATCATGGCAAGCAGGAAGGCGACACGCACGGAAGAATTGGCTGTGATGTTCGACACCCAACACACCCTCGAACTAACTGAGGACTCGCTCGCGCTGGACGATCCGAAATATCCGCAAAGCTGGCTTGAATAAGGTGAGTCGCGTTCATCGAACGCGATGCCGCGGACTAGAGACCGCTACTCCTTGATGCTACGCTAAATCAAAACATAACACATGATTCAGCGTCATAATTCCGATCTTGATATTGGGGAAGGTTTTACACGCGAGAGCAATCGCCTGCCAGAGAGAGATCTCGACAGAGTTGCGAACGCGTACCGCGAACTGCTTCAAAGCATTGGGGAAGACGTTAATCGAGAAGGTCTCCAACGAACCCCGGGTCGGGCGGCGCGCGCCCTGGAGTTTCTCACACAAGGTTATAGGCAGAATCTCGATGAGATCATCAACGGGGCCGTTTTCGAGTCCGGGGCGAGTGAGATCATCCTAGTCAAAGACATCGAGCTTTATTCGCTGTGTGAGCACCATTTGCTGCCCTTCATCGGTCGCGCGCATGTGGCTTACCTTCCAGCCGGGAAGGTGATTGGTCTTTCCAAGGTGGCGCGCATTGTCGATGTATTCGCGCGGCGTTTGCAGATTCAGGAGAATCTTACAACCCAAATCGCCGAGTCGCTCATGAATTGCTTACAACCCTCGGGCGTGGCCGTCGTTGTGGAAGCGAAACATCTTTGCATGATGATGCGAGGCGTTGAGAAACAGAACTCGGTCATGAAGACCTCCTGTCTTCTGGGCACTTTTAAAGAAGACGCCCGTACACGTTCCGAATTTCTCTCGCTCTTGAAAGATTAGGTGGAGCAGGTGGAACGCGTTGTCCTCAACGCGTTGGCAATAGCAAACGCGGCTTGCCGCCAAATTTTGCGGATGGGATACTCCGTCAATCAGCTTGCGCCGTGGGCGAATGATTTTGGCATCGTCTTCTGAGAAGACGATCCACCTGTGTGCGTTCTAATGCCGCGGGAACTTGGGATGAGCTCTTTCGGCTCTGGCAATCAGTTACCCGCGCGAGAATTGCTGGCTCAACCGAGCCAGTGCGAGAGCGGCAAGGAATAGCCCGAAGTCACGCAGCGCCACATCGAAGTAGCCCGGAATCAGTAATAGGTTAATTATGATCACCGCCAGCCAGGCGGCGACTACGTAAGCAAAAATTCGAGGTTTAAGCGCGACCCCAATTCCAGCCACAATCTCAATCACACCGACAGCAAGCATCACCGTGTGCGGCGATATGGGTGAAATTCTCGTCACAACTCCGGGGAGATACTGGTCCCAGTTGACCAGCAGATGGAAGAACTTGTCCAAGCCAGCGAGGATAGGAGCAACTGTGAATCCGAAATGAAGGATACGGTATGCTTGGTAAGCCGGCGAACTCACAGCCGTGCTGGTTGCCGCTTGTGATTGATCAATGGTTGTGCTCATAACAAGCAATTTTTCGATTTGTCCTAATAAGTCAATACATTATTTGACTATTTATGCGAAGAAACTACTCTTATCAAGACGAAACTGGCGCGATTACTGGATGTCTTTTCCCGCAGATCCAGGTGCCGGATCATCCGGCCCAGAAGGTTGGCAGCGAATCATAGCGTGCGCTCGAGCCGGTGCGGAAAGCAGCGATGTAGGTTATTTCACCTCAAAGCGGCAGGAAGGCGCTGGCCCCCGGACGCAACATTCTTTCACGCGTGCGCCAATGACGCTGGTGAGCAGTGATTCCGCCAGCAAACACGCCTCAGGATGATTCGCCGTGGCGGCAGCGATTGGACAGCCGTTGCCGTGGATGAAGTGCTTGCCATCTTCTTCACGAAACGCGGCCGCGCCGCCCAGCTCTTTGAGAATGCGCAGTGCAGCGTCAATTCTTTGCCGGCGGGTTTTGCCCTTCAAGTCAGACAGATGTTCCCGGGCTACGGCTCGCCCAGCGGCGCGCATTCCGGCGCGTAAATCTTGCGGCTTAATCCGGCGCGAGAATATCGACATCAGCAGCGAGACCAGTCGCCCGTATGCCTTCGGAAACAATTGTTCGGCTTCGGGCCCGAGAGCGTACGTAGCGTGCGGTTTGCGAACTCCCGGTTTCATGCCTGACTGGGACACGAGTCTGTCGCGCTCGAGGCTGGCAAGGTGTGCTCGCACGGCGTTATCAGTCAGGCGCAGCTCTGCCGCGAGTTCGTTCACTGTCCGTTCTCTTGTTCGCAAGAGGTCGAGGATTTTTCCCCTCGTGCTTTTGAATAACCGCGCTCGCCAGCCTATATGTTTCATTGATTTAAAGATGATGACGATCCCGAGTAAGTCAAAAGAATGTTTGACTAATTGTGCGGCTGACAGTGTGCCTAGGAGAGGATGACGTTATGCTTCTGACCGTCAGCAAGCGACTCGAATTTTCGGCTTCCCGTCGCTTACATGTTGCTAAATGGAGCGACAACGAAAATCTGGCCGTCTTTGGTCCCGAAACGAAAGCGCGCCACGGAAGCGGTCGCAATTACGCCGCCTATTTCGTTTTCACCGGTCCCGTCGATCCTGCTACCGGAATGCTGATTAATATCAGCGAGATCAAGGAGCGCTCGAGCAGGATTGTGCGACAGCGGTTTGATCACAAGTTTCTGAACGCGGACAATCCTTCCTTCCGTGATGTTCTACCGACAGCCGAAAATATTGCGAGGCAACTCTATGTCGATGTTGCGCCATTATTTTCTAACGACAGTGCAAAACTTGTCGCCTGTCATCTGACTGAGTCGCCCGAGCGAAGCGCGACTTTTTATTCCAATGGGGCCTGTGAGGCGAACTACTGGTTCGAATTTTCAGCTGCTCGCAAAACCATGTCGCCTCACTTAAGCGCTGAGGAAAATGCGCGTTTGTTTGGGCCGGCCACTTCGATTCACGGGCATAATTATCGCGTTCGACTGACGTACCGATCCACGAATCCGTTCAGCGCCCATGATCTGCCGCTGGTTCGTTACGATGCGATCGATGCTTGTTTGCACGCTTTGCAGGAGGAACTCGATCACCGCTATCTCAATGAAGACATTGCGGGTTTGGCAAATCGTCCCGTCACAACCGAGAGTTTGTGCGCTTACATCTTTCGACGGGCGAGCTCGATGACTCCGCTGGATCGTGTACGCCTGCACGAGCGTTCGGATTTTTTCGTCGAGGTGTGGAAGAACCGAGCCATCTTTCTTGGGATGCGAATGGCATTTTATGCAGCACACCGTTTGTGCGCTGCTACTCTTTCCGATGCCGAAAACGCAAAGCTTTACGGCAAGTGCAACAATCCGCTGGGGCATGGCCATGGCTACCTGACGGAAGCTACAATCGGCGGCGACTACGATGAGCGCAGCGGAACGCTCTACGATTTTGTTGCGTTCAGGAAAGCCATTCAGGAATCGCTGGAACCGTGGCGGGATCGGCATCTCGATTTGGAAACAGAGGATTTTCGGAATGCGCCTTCAACGGGAGAAAATATTGTGCGCGCCCTCTGGCCGAAAATCGATAATCGCCTTAATCAGCAACTCGTCAGGCTGCGTTTATGGGAAACGGCGAATAACCGGTTCGCATTACGAAGAACGTAGCATATTGGTAGGGATCCCGCTGTTTGCGGGAAGCCGTCCTTTGGTTCCACCCCGCGTCGCGCCCTACCAGCCTTCAATTGGGCGTTGGACGTTGAGCGTTGCGCATTGAACGTTTAGGCGGTAGGGAAAAGATTTGTCCTATGACTAAAGCTCTGCAGAGCGAGCTCAGCGTTAATGTTATCGCGTCGATCCTCGTTTCGCTGCTCTTTCTCGTAACGGGGTTTCTTTGGGGCAAATATAAGGAACAACGCCGCAAGTTTGGGAGAAACCTGGAGGAGTATGATTTCTATCCATTCACGGTCACCCGCGAAAATTTCGGCGAGTTCGATTTAAAGGATTTTCGGCTGGGGATCCATTATTTTCTCAAAAACGAAGACCACATAGCCGCGCGGCAACTGATTTTCATCGGCGAGCAAAATAATGTGCGCGCCCAACTCGAACCCGCTGAGCAAAAGGCTTACGCGCAGCTATTCGAGAAGTATGACGGCAAGACAATCGCCGACGACACGCACGAATTCCTCGAAAACTACGAGCGGATTGTGCGCTTGATCGGAAAATCGTTTCCGAATACTGGGATCGAGATCTTGCTGCACAATTTAGCCGATCCCGCGCACTCGCTCATCACTCTCGAAAACAATGTTACGGGCCGGCATTTGCGGGACGGCACAACGAATCTGTTGATTGATCTCAAACGCCGGCAACTCCTCAACGAAGAGAAATTGAATTACGAGCTGAACATCGGCGCGCGAAAATTCAAATGCACAACGATCCCAATCAAACGAAAGGAATTTGGAATCGTTGGCGCGATCTGCATCAACATCGACGCTAATTACATCACCGAGGGGGTACTGCGCGACCGACAACGTATTGAAACGTGGTTCCAAAATTTTCTTCGTACTGACATGCAGCTCGACGAAAATATTCTGAGCAAGGACGAATACGCGAAGGCGTTAAAGGGCAAACGCCACTTCAAGGACGAAACTGTCTGACGCGTAGTCTGTCATTCGGAGCGAAGTCGAGAATGAAGCGGCTGGGGAAGCCGCGACATAGACGGGAAGACCGAAGGTTGAGCGAACGGGAAGTGAGCGAATCAAATCTCTAAGAAATATTCAGAGACGTCTCGAATTCGCTCCACACAACAAAAAGGAAGGACGAATAGGCGAAAAGCTCTGCAAAGCGCGCTCAGCATCATCGGTGAACATTTTGAATCCAAATTAGTGACGGATTGCATCACAAACAGAGATGCAACGTCTCACGATTCATCCATGTCAC
>JGI25390J43892_10000129_pt1 | contig 12589 bp, 15 predicted proteins | sample GraSoi013_2_20cm_FD_43892 | JGI IMG/M metagenome (IMG submission 43892) | reverse complement strand
GCAGAAGTCGCAGGCCGCGCTCTCGAAAACCGAGAGCCGATACCGCCAAGATTTTTGATTCTATGCTTTACTTTGCAGACGATTCCAGAGAGCAGTAGAGACTTGAATTCTCATCTGCGGACCCCGTTGGGGCCTGAAGAGTACCGTTGAGTCGAGACGTAGGTTGCAGATCAGAAAAGAATAGTCCAACAGTAAATGACTGCAGATTGAAACATGGCGACTGATACCAAAGGAAGAGAGTCGTGGACCGAACAAGAGTCTCCAACGACAGACATTAGGCAGTCGAGCCCGCTAAGACTCTCCAGGGTCTTCCGATTCATCGACGAGCAGACTGGCGCACCTCAGATCTCAGATTTTCCTGACTCCAACCCCATAGGAGATACTCCACTGGAGATACGGATGAAGCACTTTACCGAAATCGAAAACTTCACCTTTCTAGGCTACACGCTCGCCCACGAGCTTGGCGGAACGACTCCGAGGCCCATTCGTACCGTAACGGATCTACAGGTTCCCGACGAGGAGTTTCAGAACTTCGTCAACGAGGCAAAGACCACTACTCTGACTGACGAGGATCTGGCTGATACGGTGCTCGATGTGGGAATTAACTGGGAGCATTTTGTTGCGTCAAACGACAACCTCCTCATTCCCGAGCATCCGTTGAAGATAACTGATGTTCTGATGCAGGAGAAGATCGACTCCCTGGACATCATCACAGAAGCATTCGTCAGAGAAATCAACCTCCGCAGCATCGAGAAGAAGATAGTGCGAAAGACAGACAAAGCTAAGAACGATTAACCCTCTGACTATTCTTCTAGTCGGATGCATCTATTATCAGTCTAGATGGCCGTAATCAATTAGTGTCGTGAACTCGCGGAAGCTACCGCTCGTCGCAGGTTTGTCAAATCTTGCGAGGGTTGTAGAAGGCTCGTCAAATATTCCTTTATGATCCTTGATGTTCGGTGGAGGTTTACCGAACCTAGACAGATGCAGGTGTGTACCTCCGGCGTCATGTGTAAACCTGGGTCTTATTTGCGAAACCGCCAATTATGTCGGCGGTCCACTTGATCCCGTTCCCGTTCAGTAGCTAGAATATCTCTGCCCTAACTGTCCGGCCAAGTATGTCCTCAACGATGGTACTGAAGCACTTGTTCATAGTGGACCGAAACGCTTCGACAGTCGTTGTCCGTTTGGCGAGATTTCGTGGAATAGCGTCATTTCTCGATCGGGGTTAAGAGTAGTATAACATAGCTCCATCAAAACGGAGTCTATCTCTATGAGGATGGAGTAGCGTCCTGGTCCCGAGCTATCCGGTCACCTAAGCAAGATTAATCTGATTCTCCTCTCACGATCTTTCCAAGATTTTGGGAGAGGATTTTCGTCCGTTGGACGATAGTGATAGAGATGAGATGCGTCGCAAGCGGAGAGGAGTCGACGCGATTTTTAGCTCACCTGACGAATCGGAAGATACGCAGGCACTGATCCCCGTTCCTAGCAGGAAGAGGATGGGATTCTCCCGCTCTGTTAAGATGGTCGTATCCGTGTTATCCTCTTTCACTTTCTTCTTTCTCTATTGGATGATCAGCTCGTACGAACAGGACGTCTACTTCAGAGACTACGTCTCCTACACATTTTCCCGCTTCCTCCAACCTCTCGCGCTATTGGCGATAGGTTCCACCGGGCTTGGTTTCAGTATAGNNTGGGCGATGACTAGCTACATCCACGATCAGAGAGGGAAGCAGAAGAAGGGGTCTTGAAAGGATCGCAGGGGGAAATCCGAGCAGTCCACGGGAGATTGATTCTAGCTCCAGCTGACGAAGACATCCGAACCCTGCGGCTGACTGAAAGTCCCATCGGCGCAATAGTCGTAAGAGGATCCTGAAGACGACCCGACAATCGCAAGGGATTGACCTGTTGACGGGGGAGACGCAGAGAGGAACAGGATGTATTCTCCGGTGATCGATGCACAGTTCACGCTAACGGTCGACCCGTGACTGATCATGAATAGGTTGTAATCGGAGTATCCGGTTGGTGGCCCGGTGAGTTCTGAACCTCCCTGAGATTGGGAGACAGTTGCGGTGTCAGAGCAGGTTCCGGTTGTTGATGATGTTGTACAAGTCACGATTGGGGCTCCTCCNGAGCATTGGAAGATAATCGAGAACGTACTGGTTGTGAAGCTGCTCGGGCTGGAAGTAATCGCAGAGTTCGAACAGTTTGAAGACAAGGTTCCAGGGAATGATGCGGTAGTACTGGGTCCTTTCAGCTGGTGATGGAACAGCTCCGATGCTGCATAGATCGTTACAGCCGAGAAGAATATGGCGAGGATTAGCGGGGCGGCGTACCGTTTACCTATCCTCAAACGCAATCTCTCAAGCNCTGGTAGGTCTCGAGTAGAAAAGACCTTTGGTCAGTTTAGAACACTATTGACCACATACGATTGCGTCGGTGGGTGCATACGACTTTCATCGAAGACGCCGTCCGTGAAAGAAAAGAGAACGGGAAGAGAACTCCGGCGGAGGTGGTCATCGCTGGACTCGGAGTAAACGTAAACGTTGGAGTATTCTGCGCCGATTACCCGGAAGGTCTTGAGAACAGAGTCTAGGTCGAACTTGCGGAATTAGTAGAGAATGAACTCGACAACCGAGCTGCTTCCGTTCTTCATCCCCATTCTCTAGCCTCGTCAACAGTTATGTGCGACCAGAACAGTTTCAACGATCGGGGATCGATGGTAACCAGCTTGAAGCCCTCAACGGATCTTCCCCACTCAAGGTAGCGGCGGAGGGGCCTTGTCGACGAGCAAGTTAGCCTCCTGCGTATGACCATCAGTCAGAGCGTCTACTTTCTCGTAGACTTCTGGCTCGATGGCGAATGTTCGACGCGTTAGTCGTGCCAAGAGGCGTTCCGCACGCGCTGCTAGGAATAATTGAGCGCATAGGGATTGCTTAACCTAACAATCGTCGCGTGGGCCTTGGCACGAATAGGGTTCTCTTTTTCGCCTTTACTTCACTGTAAACCTAGGTACGGTATAGTCAGGTGCGATGAACGCCCGGATCAGCTGTTGGTTGCTGATTGGCCGTCTACGACGAGAGTTCGGGTAGGCAGTCTTCCAACCACATACTGAATCGAGTGCTCTATCAGAGACCCTAGGACGAGGAATACAGGACCTATCGGTCCATAAAGCAACCAGAGTCGCGCCCCGACACCTTCGCTAAGAGTCTCAAGAATTACACCCGCCGTGATAACACTTCTTGGGTTTCTAAAGCGGAGATATGGCTGATGCGTGATCACGTTCTCCGTAATCTGGTGTTCGACATAGAATCCGAGGAAGAAGTAGAGCGAGGCGATGAGCGAGCTCATCGAGAGCAGGGACGAAGTGTTCGAGAGGAGGGTCAGCCAGACGCTCCAGTTGACCACTTCGAGAGCTGTAAAGCCGAATATTTGGGCGAATACTTTTCCGGTAAAATCTGGATTTTCAGCGCGCTGCATAATCGAATGCTCGATGAGGAGCACGAGCAAGAGGACTAGCGGCGCAATTGGGATCCCCTTGTAGAACATTGAGGCTCGGGCCAGAATCAGCCAGGCAATCAGCCCAGCATCCTCTATGATAGTAACTAGTAGAACAACACCAGCCGCACCGATCCTCGAGTAGGAGCTCATCGATCCCGGATTCTACGTTCCAGAAGGAGCATATCTAGTGCATGTACACAAGTGCATCAAGAAATTTGGCTGTTCATGGATTGCCGGAGACCATCTCTTACATTCATCCTCCTATCTACATTCCTATGCGCGAATATTGAAGCTGAAGAATCAGGTTCGCCTAGTAGTTATTCTGAGAGTCGTCCTTGCTTTTCCCCTGGTAGCCGGTCTGAGCATTGCTCTACAGGAGCCACTCTACACGGCCCAATCATCCNTGACAACTACCTACAGCACACAGTTCGCGAATGCCAAGCTACTGTTGGCCCGATTCAATGATAGCCAGGGAACTGAAATGGCATTCTTCAATTTCGTGCTTAGTAGCAAAAACCAATCCGAGGGGTCCACTCCTTACAACCTTCCAGTTCGGACCAGAAACTTCCCAGCCCCTCTACCTAGACTCCGCCAAATTCACTTTCACATCGGACGCGGTAAGCTGGCCAGATATTGGAGTCAGGGTCCCGACCAACGGATTCACTCCGACTCAGATTTCTCGTGTCGACAATCAGCAGACGGTAATATTGAGCTATCAGAGTATGGGCTTCTATGGACGAGGCACTGAGCTTTTTGACATCCGGTTTGGAATCAACATCCTCACCGGAGCATCCAATACCAAACACTCCGTCCTCATGACTGTTGACCTCACAGGGCACAATCCCCACGCACTTCTGATAGGACAGTCCTACACTGCAGAGGCCACTTTCCAGATACTCGCCCACCCGAACGGACTGTTAACCGCTTCGTCAGGCAACCTACTTCCTCAATAGCTGATCGACCTAGGATCCCTGATTCGTTTTACGAACGTTGAAGGAAGGTGCGGTTTTGCTGAGAAGCTTGTAGAGGTTCAGCCCCAAGAGGGGAGTGTTCTTGGGCGTGATTGCATCTGCCTAGCTTGGTATCCAAATCTTATCGGCTGTGATGAGTTCGATACCGTTTGGGAGTTGGAGCATCGTCTGAGATTCTGTGTAGAAGATCAGCCCTTTGTAAGATGTGATATACTGGAACTTTGGGGAGAGAATCCCACCACGAGACTGGACGACCACCCCGCCGATATTCTTGGAAAGCATTGCTAGGAAATCCTGAGGATAGATCCTCACAATCNCTCCGGAAGCCTTGATGGCCTGAGCGACAGCCGCGGCCGCTGCCCCTACCGCCGCACCAGCACTAGCAGCTGCCAACTTAGTTCAGAACAGACCTTGAGACTTGTCTGTTAAGATTTTCCTGCTTTCCCAAAACGGATCAACCGACGCAACACTTTTTTAGAACTCCATCAGCAAAAAAGAGCGTCGGAGCAACACCTCAGGAGGGCTTGAGATGTCCGAACTTAGAAGCTTCCTGTTCAATCTGTCCACAGCCGAAGCGACGCTTCTATTCTGTACCGCGATGGGAGTAGTGACTGCATTGGTCGGATCAGTCGGCGGAAGCAGAGGTCCAGACCCCCTTCTGATAGTGTCGGCAGTTGCTATCTGGATAATTCTCGGGATCATCTTCGGGGGGGTAGCATGGTTTGTCGACACATTATCACTCTGGCGAACCTCGCTCACTGTACCTTCAACAGTTGAAAGAGATCCTGCACTGGAGGCTTTGAGGGAAAGATACGCGCGCGGAGAGATTGACGAAAACCAGTTCGAAACAATGCTACGACGCCTGAAAGAAGTCTAACGCAGCCCAGCCCCTCCTCGAACGAAGCCTCATTCATCTCGAATCTAGAAACATTATCTGCACCTGCCCCCAGATACTTGGCATCGGGCCATCGGATCATTTGGGCAAAACGATCATATCGACTTCTGCGCAGGTTGCAAGGCGTCTGGCGGTCACAAAGCAGCATCTTGCAGGCAAGCTGCCAGCAAAGGCAACACGAGAGCATATTCTGTCAGTTGTTCGTGACCTAACTTTTGTTCAGTGGGACCCGATCGGGGTCGTCGCGCCGTCCCATGTGTTGTCTCTCTGGAGCAGGGTTGACAATTTTCCTTTGTCGGACTTGGAAGGACTGCTGTGGAATCAGAAGGGACTCTTCCTACACTGGGTGAATTTCGCGGCTTCGATTCTGCTTACAGAAGACTACCCGCTCTACTACTCGATGATGAGACGCTACCCAGAATTAGGGGTTGGAGTAAGTAATGAGATTTAGTCGGAAAACCGCAGGTGGTAAGACGCGCTTTCTGGTATCAGAGCTAGACCCTGCATACCACAAAGCGGCTAGGGACCTAGGTTTCGTCGCGGCGAATGAAGCCTTCGTTCGAGTCTTCGAAGCCGACACGCCGCATCTGAATCAAATCTTTGCCCGTTTTGTCTCCTTCGCAGAAGAGATGATCCTACAGGCCGCAGGCGCAAGGCCTGTGCCTTGGGACAAAGCTTTGTTGAGTTTTCTTCAACGAACCTCTGGAAAGAATGTTGATTGGTGGCTCACGGGCAGCGGGGCGTTGGCGGCGCGGGGGATCGACTTGGTTCCACGGGATCTAGACATAATCACTGACAATAACGGGGCTCAGCAGCTTGGACGAGCGATGTCTGACTGGCTTGTTGAACCTGTTCAAGAGAGTCATGACTGGATAGCTAGATGGTTCTGTAGAGCCTTCGCCCACGCAAGGATAGAGTGGGTTGGAGGCGTCGAGGATTGGGTGGACGACCGAGGCCCGTGTGACTTCGGCCCTACAGCAAGAACTAGCCTTCAAACAGTCCGTTGGAGCGGATACAATATTCGTGTCCCGCCCCTGGAGATGCAGCTAGCAGTTTGTGAACAGCGTGGCCTCAAAGACCGAGCCCAAAAGATACAACACGCACTAGGGAAATAGTAAGAACGAGTAGAATGATTAGAACCGTCTAAGAGTCGTGCTATTGAACGCTAGTTCCGCGTTCGCACCGGGGTTCGTTGTACATTTACGCCTCAACTGTCCTATTCGCCTTCAGACCTTGTCGTGAAGATTCTTGTCTTGCTCCAAGGCACCGTTTTCATCGAGAGGAAAATTGCTGGAGATACGAGGGGGGCGGTGTAAGGAGGTCGCTGACNGTAAAGGNGTTCTAAGTCCGCGNGTGAACGCTATTCGTGCTTGTAGGTCATGAGGACNACTCCGGTCTTGTATGGATTTGACTCGATAAGCTTCAGCTTGCCCTTTGTAGTGTCGTCGAAGAGCTTCAGGCCCTCACCGAGCANGAGAGGATAGACAAGGAGATTGAGCCCGTCGAGCAGATTGTTCTGGATGAGCCAACGGGTNAGCGAGACGCTACCGTGGACAACGAGATCCTGACCTGGTTTTGCTTTGAATTTCGCGATTTCTTCCTTCAGTTTTGGACCTAGAATATGCGAGTTGTTCCAGTCAGCTTGCTTCAGCGTCTTGGAGACGACGTATTTTGGCATCGCGTTGAACTTGTCCGAGAACTCGTCTCCTGCGCGCGACGGCCATGACTTTGCAAAGGCCTCGTAGGTCTTTCGCCCGAGCAGCAAGCCGTCTGTCTTTCGCAGCTCGTCTAGTTTGAAGTTCTGAGTCTCATCGTTCCAGTAAGGGAAGGACCACGTTTGTGGCTCAGCGACGACTCCGTCGAGAGTAATGAACTCTGTAGCCTTTACCTGCATGACTCTTCGCTAAGTTCTGAATTCGGATATAAAACATCAGAAGTCAATCTGTTATATCCTGTTCAAGTAGATGGGTAATGCGAAAAGTCGTTCGCAGTCGGTGAAGAGATCTCGCAGACACGGTTCTCAAATTTGAGAGTATTATTCCTCTTTTATACGGGGTACGATGGCACGTCATATCTGGAAGAGATGACGTGACCATGCAGCCCGAGCAGGGAATCAGCCGTGAGCTGAGCCTCGGCGAGAATATCTCGAAAACGTTCGAGGTCTACCGGCGAGAGTTCGCNAAGTATTTCGTTCTCTTTGCGATAGTGGGAGTGATCGTCCAGGTCGTCACTACGCTGGCGCAGCAGGCGATCGTCCTTCCGACTCTCCCTGTCAATCCCACGTCTGAGCAGGTCTCCAGCTGGTTCGCCGCATTGTTTGGAGCATTTTTCCTACTCATCGGCGCGATATTCATTGTGAATATCGTATTCTCTACAATTGCTGAGGGTAGCGCAATCAAGCTAGCCTCTGAACAGATCACGAAGGGAGAAGCTAACCTCGGAGCAGCCATCAAGTTGGCTATCTCAAGACTTCTCTCGATCTGGGCGCTCAGCATAATCGTCGTGATCATCGTCTTTCTAGGCACCCTCGCCCTAGTCGTCCCCGGAATCATACTGGCGATAATGTTCTCCCTCGCGCTCCCGGTGCTACTGATCGAGAACAAAGGAGTAACAGAGAGTATGGGGAGGAGCCGTCAACTCGTCAGCCACAGGTGGGGCAAGACCTTCGGAACATTCCTGGTCCTCGGAATAATTGTGCTAATCGCCTCGCTCATCTTCAGTGCGATAACCGCGCCCCTGGGCATCATCATAGGGCCGGTGGTCAACGGGATCCTTTCAGCACTCTATCAGCCACTATTCCCGATACTCATGGTCGTTTACTACTACTCCAACCTCGCCAGAACCGCCCCACCTCCACCAGGCCAGATGCCGATGGGACCGACCACGACGTTCCAGGCTGGAGTCAAGTTCTGCCCCAACTGCGGCACACAACTGCCCTCCTCGACCACTTTCTGCACCAGCTGCGGGTCCAAGCTCAACTGAACAGCGCCCTCCTCGAGCTTGTCCGCAGAATTCTAGAAGCAACGATTTGTCACTGATTTAGCAGCCGAACCCGTGAGCGGCCTTCCTCTTCTGCTGGCTCTTTCGACCGTCAAGCATTCCAGATGCTCGCGGCGAGACTAGAGGATGCTCCATCTGAAAGCGTGAAATACTCAACCCTCAACCCCAGCAAACGGGAGACTAGAATGCCCGTTGGAAAGATAATTGAGCTCGTAGGAACGTCGAGTAGAGGATTCGAAGATGCGATCAATGAGGCTGTCAGGAGATCAGCAAAGACAGTCAAGAACATTCGCGGAGTAGACGTAGTGGGACAGAAAGTGATTGTCAAAGAAGGCAAGGTCACCGAATACAGGGTCAACCTGAAACTCTCATTTGGAGTAGAATAGAATCCCTCAATCCCGTTGACTCGCTCGCAATTAGGAGGCCGACGCCCGAGTCGTCCGCCGAAAAGTGGGCTCGAGTCAATAACGGAACCCCTCTGAGGCTGAGAGGAATGACTGCTNTGCTCNGTTAGGTGTCTGCGGCCTCAATCGCGCCCTTCAGAATTTCCTTCGTTCCCGTAGGACCGCTAGGTTTCACACGAATCGGCCGGTTCTCTGGGTCGATTTCGAGGGAGAATGAGATAGCAGCTACGACAGCCAACCCAGCTGCCGGGTATATGAAGAGCGCCGAGCAGCAGGTCGGAGTGAGCTACGTTGTGAGGGCTGGAATAATGCATCCGACGTATGGTCGAAACTAGGGAACGTCTGCTTAGGTCGGTTCGATTTGGTGATGGCTCTTGATTGGGAGAAATAGTTGCATCTCTTCTTGGCTTCTGTAGAACTCCAGCGATGGACGACTGTGGTCAGTNTCATGAGACCGAGCCATTTCTTCGAAGAGACCGGGCAGCTTGGAAATTTTGTTCTGCCAATCAGTGAGCTTTCGACGGGCATACCATCCGCCAGGGATCACTCCAGTCTCTAACCCCATCTTCTCAGGATCATCAGAGTCTATTCGCACCACGCAAGCAAAGTATTCCTCTCCGTTTGGTGTGAATTGGAATGTGCCGTAGAACTTTCGACCTTTCAAGGTGGGAAGCTTTGATTCTAGAAGGTCAAAGGCGGCGGAGGGTCCTTTCCCGTTCATGTCGGCCCTGACTCGCAGAACAGGCACCTCTAGAAGCTCAACGTAATTGGGTTCCATAAAGGAATGGTTCTCCCTTCTGCGAGGGTTATGAAACGATGAGATGAGCGAACGTCCGACTACACCGCCCTAATCATCGGACTAATCTGGCTACGCCAACGAACCAAACAAGCGAACAAATCTCTCCCAGTTATTCATCCTCTATAATGCAGAAATGTTAGCAGTTGATCTGGTCCCAGACATCTTTGCTGGTCGAACCTGGATACCGTCCNGGGTAATCGNAGATCAACAGGACGTTAATGTTGGCTACTTTCTGGATTGTCTGAAACTCGCGATCGGATGTTACCATCATAGACGCATCACCGCTCCCTTCCGAATCTCACGGGTGCTAGCCTCGATTTCGGCCCAGTGTTTGCTGTCTGATAGGACGCCCCACAACGGCAGCAGATCGCCTCCCCCTTCAAGGAGCTTCTCGATCACGTCGCTGAAACTCTCTCCCTCCTTCTTTGCCTCCGATAGATTCCGATAGACGTCCTCTCTGATTGCGAGGTTCTTCCTAGCCATTACTCAGGAATGTATGCTGGTCTGTAGTAAGCTTTCCCAGCAGGCGCTCTCATTGCCGCTGCATATCGTGATAGAGTCGGAGCGCCTCGGTCAACCGCTCGCGAGCTTCGCTGGTGTAAGGCTCGCACTGGAACATGATGTGCTGGACGCCGAGTTCCGCATAGCCACGCATCGCCGCTGCGAGTTCCTGCGCGGTACCTCTTAGGGGACTGTCGAAGAACTTCGGTTTCATTGCTTGGAGATCGGGGAACCATAGGCCGATGAGTGCTGTGATTCCAAGTGTTGCCGGGTCGCGTCTGATTTTGAGGCAAGCAGCTTCGAGTTTGGNGCGTCGGTCGGCTAGTGTTTCGGGTTTGCCCATGTAGCCGGTGTTCCAGAGGTCGGCATACTGTGCAGTCAGTTTGAGCATGCGCGGGCCACCTTCGCTTCCAACCATCAACGGGGGCCCATCTGATCGGGGTCCACGTGGCACTATCTCACAGTTTGGCGCCTGATAGTATCGTCCCTTGAAATCGACGTGGCCGTCAAGCAATAGTGGCTTGATGATCTGCAAGGCCTCTTCAAACCGGTCTACGCGATGATCATACGGCAAGCCGAACGCCTGGTACTCTGGCTCGTTCCATCCCGCTCCAACGCCGAGGATCAAGCGGCCGTGGCTGATCTCGTCGACTGTTGTCGCCATCTTTGCCAGTATGGCCGGGTTGCGGAAGGAGTTGCACGTGACTAGGGTACCGATCTCGACACGTTTTGTCGCCTCGGCCACGGCCGACAGCATAGTCCAGCATTCCCAGATTCCACGGGTCGGCTCGTCCGGANTACGATAGAAGAAATGGTCAGGAAGCCAGATACTATCAAAACCATCCGCCTCCGCCTGCTGCGCAACCGCACGAATCGAATCATACGAACGCCTGTCGTTGTTTTCGCGCTCGTTCGCGAGAAAGACCATCAGCCCAACCTTCAAAGTTTGTTCACCCGAGCCTTCACGTGCGGCGTCGGTTATCTCTGGCANTGCGGGGCGAAACTAATGAGGGTGTCTCCGGCCGGTTCCGTTAACTCTCCGTCGGACTCGTTCTACTGTTAATTATCGTTGGACCACGCGCCTACGAAACCCTGCTGAGCTTCAGAAAAAATACAGCCGTCTTCGCGCCGAGATAACCGCTAGACGTCCAGAGAATCATCGTTCGGATACGTTCAAAGACATTCCTCCTCAGCCAGTCACCAACAATCAAGGACACTAAGCCTCGACTACTAGTCTGTTCGACGTTAAGGAAAAATGTATCCCTTAGAGACTCTGTGCTCGTTTCATCGTAGCGAGAAGGTGTTGTCCGACGAAGTTAACCCCCCTTGGACGCTACGATAAGTTACCAGAACCCTCCGGCCTGAACGAACTCTTCTAGCAATCGGAAGGCTCTAATCTACTCGTTTCCTCTACCATTCAGCGACGATCAGAACTTGCAGGGTAGATCAATTGTTGAACCACTTTCGAAGGCTAGTGGAGGGTTCAACTGTTGATCAAAGATGAATCCAATCTTGAAAACAGCGTAGGATATTGACATCGTATAAGGAACAGGCAGTCCCTGTAATCGATTGTCTCCCGGGGGACAGTTGTACTGATAAGTCGCTTGATACGTGCCCGAAGGCCACCCCAATGGGACAACAGGGGCGAATATGATAAACGACAGTGAGATCACAAATACAATTCCGATAACAATCCTCTTTCGCATTCACATCCCAAGCCCTAATTATTCGTTAATCCCGAGCGACACACCGTGCCTATAGTTTGGGGCATCCAACGCTTTCCCAGGATTCTCATCCTTTCCCTGATGCTAGGGTTTCTTCTGCTCCTCATCAATGCTTCCGCAACTAGGGAGCCTTGGGGAGCATCAGACGGGTATCCCCTTCACTACAGCTATCCTAACCTGCCGTGTAAGGCACCCAATCCATTCAACGGGTGCGGGTACTCCTACGACCCAGCGTTGGTTGGCCTTGACTTCCTGTTCTGGCTAGCGATTGCTACAGTTTCGGTTTCTGTGGTCGACCTAACTTGGAACCAGCTATCCTCACCCTCTAAGAAGAGTATCAGACAATCCTCTAGCCAGAGTTCACAGAACGTGGGTGGAGGAACCTGACAAGGGTGCTCCTCTTCTAACGACGAGAGGCGAACATCAAACAAGAACTCTAAGTTCGTTCTCATGTTGACGATTATCAGGTAATGTGGCCAGATGTCCGTGTAGGGACAGCTCAGTTTCCTGAGCTTCCTGCTTGCTCATAATCGAAATCGGAACCTCCGCCCGCTTTAGAACCTTACATGCACACCTGGGAGTGACTGATCGTTTTGCCGAAGTTATCTTCTTCCCCCGAATAAGTTCAAACAGTCCATCTGCTGCGCCACCGGCCATGAGCGATTCCAAGTTTTCCCAGCCCCTGCGGCGACCATCGTCGAACACGAAATGCAACAGGTAGAACGAGCGAACGCGACAGGCCGGCCGCCAGTCGTGTTCGTGCACGGCCTCTGGTTGCTGCCGAGCAGCTG
>JGI25390J43892_10000121_pt1 | contig 12866 bp, 12 predicted proteins | sample GraSoi013_2_20cm_FD_43892 | JGI IMG/M metagenome (IMG submission 43892) | reverse complement strand
CTCGTTTACCTGGATCTCCCTTTCGGCTCAAACCGCACATACACGAGCACACGCAAGGAATTTGGCAGGTTCCCTTCATTCGATGATCGACGGGCGGATGGATTGTCTCACAATGTTTCTTGGATAACAGAACGAATCGTCGAGTGCAAGAGACTTCTTAAGAAGACCGGCTCGATATTTCTGCACTGCGACCCATTGAGAGAGCTGGCAAAGTAGACTCGCCGCATGGTGAGAGCTTGCAGACAGGCGGCTATTTCGCTTTTGCTCGAAAAGTCCGCTCCTGCCCGACGAAAGATGCGAACTCTAGAAAGATGGTGAGAAGTTGAACAAAATCGCCGTCGCTTTAATTTGATATCGTTAGATATTGACACAGGAAGTCTGGTCTACTTGTATCTACCGGTGAAAATGGTGCGGGGNGTGGGATTCGAACCCACGAAGGCCTACGCCACAGGATTTCTCCTGCTAGCCGGATCTTAAGTCAAGCCCCGTTCGATCCTGCGAACGGTCCTGCCCCTTTGACCTGAATCCCGCCACGACTGGACGAGGACCCTTGCATGGTCTCGGGTACCCCCGCATCGGACCTCCTCTATTTCACTGGGCTCTTAAGACTAAGAATCCTCGTCCAGCGTTTGGAGGTTGGTCGGGGGATTCGTTGCTGCGCAAAACTAGCTACACGCCGGGGACTATTATCAGCAGTTCAGGTTGTTATGGGACGCGGAGTTTCGGGATCTTGACGCTGGCAAGCATTAGCATGAACCCCATCAGGATGAAGAGGATCCCTGCGGTCAAGTAGATGTTCGCGACTATTCCGCTGTAAGCCACCCTGGCGGTGGTAATGTACAATGCCTCGGCGATAACACCTGAGAATAGGAGTATCACTCCGATCAGAAGTGTTAGCTTCCTCATATCGTCCCCATAGGCTGTATCGGGTTTAGGACACTTAAGCCCTGTTTAACCCGAGACCAGCCAGAGTCGGAAAATGATCATCCAGAGCCCTATCCTGATTCGAAGAATAAGTTCGGGATTCACAAAAAAAAGAAGGTTGGCTCCGGCTTAGAACCAGAGCTTCATCTTGTCAGCGATTCTCTAGTCTTGTTCTGCTTCGGTTGGGGTTATCGTCAGCTGCGTGAGCTTCTCGCCGCGTAGTACCGAGATGTTGACGTGTCTACCGATAGCCTTGTCGTCCAAGAGTCCTCTTAGGTCTGCGAGAGTCTCGACTGGTTTGCCGTCAAGCTTCACGATAACGTCGCCTAAGGCGAGTCCTGACTTCTTGGCAGCGCTTTCTTGGTCGACGCCGTAGATGATTAGTCCTGCCGACTGGCCGATGCCTGTCTGGCTGGATAGACTCTCAGGGAGGGCGATTGTCTCTGCAGTGATGCCCATGTATGCGCGCTTGATTTTTCCGTCGTGTAGTAGTTTGTCGATGACTGCTTTGACTGTGTTGACTGGGACTGAGATGCCGCGGTTGTTGGCGTATGCTGCGTTGATTCCCAGCATTCTACCGCGAGCGTCCACGAGTGGTCCGCCAGAGTAGCCTGGGTTGAGCCGTGCATCAGTGACTAGTACCTTGTCGAGTCCTCCGCCGCCCCACCATCGTCTGGTGCTGAAGGCGGGGTTTGTGACTATGCCTGAGGTTGCGCTTGGTTGTCTGCCGAAGGGGTTTGCGACTGCTAGGACGAATTGTCCGACTTTGAGCCCGTCTGAGTTGCCGGTCTCGAGAGGTGTAAGACTATCAGAGTCAACTTTCAACAGTGCAAGGTCCGAGTAAGGGTCCTTCCCCACTACTTTGGCCGTGTGTTTGGTTCCGTCGCTGAAGCCTACTTCGACTTCGCGCATTTCACCGATAACGTGGTTGCTGGTTACGATGTGTCCGTCCTTGCTCCAGACGGTGCCTGTTCCTCCTCTCCATCTTCCTGCTCCTACCTGGACGACGGATTTGGATACTCGTTCAGTGACTTCGACGATTGCGTCTGAGACTGATTCGAGAATTGCTGACGAACTTGTTTGTTTACTCATTTTTTCACCTACCCCTAGAGGGGTATGGTGGCCTATTTGTTGACCAGTCAGTACAGAATACCGGTCACATTCTAGGCGAAGTCTATGCTGGGATAGTAGGCTATCTGGGACGCTGGGTGTTGTCTGCGGCGAGTCGGTGTCCCGTATAGTCCTGAAACATGTCCTAGCAATTGATGGGCAGCCTTAACCGCCTGGCTGACGTCTCTTCCTTCACCAACCTTCGCGTTTATGCTGAGGTAGCTATCGGTGAATCTTGCATCGATCTGTATCCCGTCTTCTTCTGTGATCCATTTCAGAACGGTTCCNTCGTCGTTCTGGGTGTATCCTAGCCATCGTAGTCCGCCGAACCATCGACCCTTCAAGCCCGAAATTATCTGTTGAAGATCAACGTCTCGAGGAAGAAGCGACTGGACGACTGGTATTGGCTGTACGGCCATGCCTAGAGGGCGAGGAATCGTCTCGTTTCCCCTGGCCGTTATTCTGTAGCCCTCCGTCACTTTTTCCAACAGGCCTTCCTCCTCTAAACGATCGATAATCCTAGACAGTTTCTCTTGGTGTAGGCCAGTGAGCCTCTTCAGACCGTCGAAGGTGAACACTGTCAAGCCCTCCTCCATTACCGTCTGGAGGACCCCTGTGTCCCTAGGCGTGAGGTTGCTTTCCTCGGGATCGTATGCCATTGATCCCGATAGGGGAGCGTCTATCTGTCTGGAACTTGTCATTACTTGATCAGTATCCGCTCCGCGTTATATACTTAGTAGTCATTGCGAACTGAGTAGGTTGCGTTGACCTTAGCGACCCTAAAGTCGTCTCACAATAGGCAATCTCCATAACATTTCGTTGTATGAGATCCCTTAGCAACGGGTACAATCTTCTCAAATGCTCTACGAGAGCATCACCCTCGTAGGCGTAGAGGCCAATCGCAGATTGAGTCCGGCGAGGAGCGCAGTAAAGCCTGTCACTCCAGGCTCCGTCAAGATCCTGATGGTAGGCGAGGCGGGAGTCATCGGATTCCTTGCCTACTGGATCGTCAGTGAATACATCTTCAATGCCTATTTTCACGATTATGTCGATCAGTTGCTTGGAACTCATGGCACCACCTTTACGGCTGTTATCGGCCTCGGCATCGGTTTGGCGGGCTCGGCGATTGCCGCAACCCTTTACAGAAACTTGCAGCATGCAAAGTCTCGCCTTGAAACGATAGCCGCTCCTAAGATCAGAGGGGCCGTTGAGAAGATACTCTCAAACCTGCCCACTGTCGAAGAGCCTCAGCGAGCGAGCGTCGCGAAAGCACCCACTCCTTCCTCTATGGCTCCGTTATCTCCGTCCCAAGTAACGGCGCTGGTCCCAGTCTTACCGGAGAATGANCAGAAGAAATCGAATAACGCGAAATCCTAAAGGTTCTCTCCGCGTAGACGAGCAAGCTCTTGCAACAATTCTCGCTCGCGCTTGTTCAACTCTCGCGGAATATCCACATCCACCCTCACCAATTCATCGCCTCGGCCCCAACCTTCGACATGCGGGAAGCCCTTCCCCTCAAGACGGAAAACTGTACCCGCTTTGGTCCCAGGCGGGATTTTCAGCTGAGCCTTTCCATCAATCGCCGGCACCTCCAGTTCTCCACCTAGAGCCGCTTTGGGGATGCTGATCTTCGTCTCGAACAGTACGTTGTCGCCCTCGCGTTTGAAGGAGGGGTGAGGTTTTAGGTGGATTCGAATGTACAAGTCTCCTGCTCGTCCTCCTAGAGCAGCGTTNCCTTCTCCGCGTAGTCTCAGACTCTGTCCCTCGTCGGCTCCGGCGGGTACTTTGACTTGCAGCTTCGTTCTCTCTCTGGTGAGTCCGTTGCCGCCGCAGTTCTTGCACGGCTTATCGACCACCGTTCCTGCGCCGTTGCATCTGGGACAGGTAGTTATCTGGATCATCTGTGCAAAACCTGATCGTCGGACCTGCTGTACTTGTCCGCGCCCGTAGCATGTTTTGCATGTTTTCCGCTGGCTTCCGGGCTGGGCGCCGGACCCGCCACAGACACTGCACTGGGCAAGTCTAGGGACTTCTATCTCTCTATTGGCGCCGTGGGCTGCGTCGTCGAAACTGATCTCTAGATCGTAGACNAGGTCTTCGCCNCTTGAGGGTCGTTGTGGGGTTCCGAATCCTTGNAANGTGCTGAATCCGCCGAATCCTCGGAGGATCTGCTCGAAGATGCCTCCTAGGCCGCCGATGTCGCGGAAGATTGACTCGAAGTCTGCTCCGCGGAAAATGTCCTCGGCGTTGTAACGTTCGTAGATTCCGGCTCGTCCAAACTGGTCGTACTGGTTCCGTTTCTCGTCGTCAGATAGAATGGCGTATGCTTCCGAGATCTCTTTGAACCGCTCTGTTGCTTCAGGTGACTTGTTCCGGTCTGGGTGGTATTGTAGTGCGAGTTTTCGATAGGCGGATTTTATTTCGTCTTTGCCGGCGCCCTTCTGGACTCCAAGGACGTCGTAGTAGTCTCGCTTGTCCATACGCTATTCATTCTACTCGTTCTCTACCGGGAACCCTCGTCTTTTACTTCCCGATACTCGGCATCGACCACCTTGTCACCCTCGGGTGACGCCTGTGTTCCCGGCGGTGGCGCCTGTTGGGCTTTCTCCTCGCCCGGCTTCGACGCGACCTTCTCGTAGATCTCTGCGCCGATCTTCTGGAGTGTTCTGCTCAGCTCGTCGCTGGCACTCTTGATCTTGTCTGGTTCCTTTCCAGCTAGCGCGGCCCGCAGGACTCCCGCAGCCTTGTCGATCGTCTGGACTTGGTCAGGAGTGATCCTGTCCTTCAATTCCTCCTTGGTCTTGTCCGCCGTGTAGAGCATACTCTCTGCAGTATTCTGCAGCTCAACTTCCTCTTTCCTCTTCCGATCCTGCTCCGCGAACTCTTCTGCTTCCCTGACCATCTTCTCCTTGGATTCCTTGGAGAGTTTTGTGGACGCGGTGATGGTGATCTTGTTCTGCTTCCCGGTGCCCAAGTCCTTGGCGTTCACGTTGAGCATACCGTTTGCGTCGATGTCGAAGGTGACCTCGATCTGTGGTACGCCTCTTGGCGCAGGCGGTATTCCGGTCAGATTGAACATTCCCAGGGAAATGTTGTCTCCTGCCATGGTCCTCTCTCCTTGGAGAACATGGATGGTCACTGTGGTCTGGGAGTCTGCTGCGGTAGAGAAGACTTGACTGCGTTTTGTGGGAATCGTCGTGTTACGTTCAAGAATTTTCGTCGCGACTCCGCCCAGTGTTTCGACTCCCAGCGATAGCGGTGTCACGTCGAGTAGGAGAATGTCTTTGATCTCGCCTGCCAAAACAGCTCCCTGAATTGCGGCTCCGACCGCGACGCATTCCATCGGGTCGACGCCTCGCTCAGCCGGCTTCCCTATCATATCTTCAACGAACTTGCGTACCAACGGCATACGTGTCTGGCCCCCGATCAGAATTATCCGGTCCACATCCTTCGCCTGGAGCTTTGCATCCTCCAGCGTTCGTTTTATCGGGGTCTCGACTTTGCGAACTATTGGGTAGGCGAGTTCCTCAAGCTTCGACCGGGTGAGGGTAATGTGGAGGTGTTTTGGTCCTGAGTTGTCTGATGAGATGAAGGGTAGGTCGATATCAGTGGTGAGGAGTGTTGAGAGTTCGATCTTCGCCTTTTCCGATGCCTCCTTCAGCCTGGTCATTGCAGACTGGTCGTTTCGGAGGTTGATGCTAGTCTGGCGTTGGAACTCTGTGAGGAGATGATCGACGATCGCATTGTCAATATCTGTTCCACCCGTCTGTGTGTCGCCGCTCGTCGATAGGACTTGGAAAACTCCTCCGCCAAAGTCCATCAGCGTGACGTCGTGGGTTCCTCCTCCGAAGCTGAAGACCATGATTTTCATCTCCTTGTCCGTCTTGTCGAGACCATAGGCGAGACAGGCGGCGGTTGGTTCGTTGATTATCCGGTCCACTTCGAAGCCCGCGATCTCCCCCGCATCTTTGGTCGCTTGGCGCTGGTTGTCGTTGAAGTGTGCGGGAACAGTGATGACGGCTTTCTTTATCGGTCGTCCGAGAAATGTCTCCGTGTCCCGTTTGATCTTCTGGAGTACGAAGGCGGATATTTGCTGTGGAGTGTATTCTTTCCCGTAAACGCGGACCCTGTAGTCGCTGCCCATCTTCCGCTTGATTTCTTGAATCGTTCCTTCGGCGTTGGTCGCAGCCTGTCTCTTGGCAGGCTCTCCCACAATCATCTGGCCGTCCTTCGTGAACGCGACTACTGACGGGAACATCTTGCCTGCGGCGGTCTGGCCTTCCCCACTAGGGATGACTAGAGGGCGACCGGCCTCCATTATCGCCGCGGCGCTGTTAGTCGTTCCCAGGTCTATGCCTAGGATCTTCTCGGTCTCAGGCTTACTCATTCTCTATCAGCCTCACTCGTTTCAGCTTGCTCATTTTCCTCCACTAGGTTCTTCCCTGCCACTTTAACTATGCTCGGACGCAGAACCCTTCCCTTCAACATATACCCCGTGCGGACCTCTTCAACAACCGTTCCTTCCTCCTTGTCGGAGACGACTCTAAGGGCGGCTTCGTGATAGTCCGGATTGAATCTAGACCCCGCTCCAGGAATCCTCTCCACACCCTCCTTGGACAGGATATTCTGAAGCCGTTTCTGGATCATGCCCACTCCCTCCAACAAGACTGGGTTCTGCTTGGTCTCANGGGCTTTTGTAAGTGCCAAGTCAATTTCGTCCTTCACCGTTAACAGATCCGAGAGGAGGCGTTCGTTACTGAACCTCTTCACATCCCCCATCTCTTTCTCGATCCTTTTCCTATAATTCTCAAAATCAGCTTGAAGATATTGAAGCCGGCGGAGCAAGTCGTCAGATTTCTCCTTTTCGTGTTCCAGAGCCTCTTCAAGCTCGGAAGTTCGGTTCTGGTCATCAGGCGGCAACTCCTCCTGCACTTGTTGCTCCGGAACGGGAGCTGTCTTAGACGGCTGACGGGCTAATGTTTCCGAAACAGGCCCATTTTCTTTCTCATCCAAGATGTAGCTCACCAGGGATCAATCTCTTCCCAGCCCCGTTTTCAGTCCAACGTTATCTGGGTCGAGAGTCTTAGCCTCTCGGGAAAAATTAAACCTTCTGACACAGTCGCACCCGCTGCCTCTCTTCCAATACTGACTCCCTCGATTTCGCTGTCCGGGTTACGCTTTCTTGATAGGGTGCATGCTTTGCCAGTAAGAAACAGTTGGGAGGACGCGCAAAGTGGGCTTATTCGATCATTTGAGAGCACCTAAAGGCAAGGTCTGGATTAGTTTTGACAAGCCGACATTTGTGGAGGGAGAAGGCGTCGTGGGCAAAGTCAACGTGCAAGCTCAAGAATACATCCAGTCTTTGGGGGTTAGAGTAGAGGCTCGGGTTTTTGAAAATTACGAAGAGATGGTATGGGTCACACTTCCCAATAATCAGAAGATTCAGGAAAGGCAGCGCAGGCAAAACGTTCTCTTTTCGAGAGACGTCCAGGTGACCGGGCCCAATGACTTTGGCAGTGGTCCAACTCAGACTTTTCCTTTCACCGTAGGGATTCCTCCCTGCAGGGCAACTAGGGGCGGGGCTACCGTGGAGAACAGCGTCAAGGCCGTTGTCCAAGTCAAAGGCCGCCCAGATCTCACCGGCCAGACGCAGGTTGCATTCGTTCCACCTAGTAGCATGCCACAGCCGATGCAAGGCTACATGCCGCCAGGTTATCCTGTACCACAAGGTTATGGCCCCCCCGGATACAATCCGGGATACAATCCCAACCCAGCCTACGGGGGTCCCGGATATGGTCAGCCCATGCCTGGATACGGAATGCCTCCACAAGGTCAGATGCCTCAGCAACAGGTGGCGCAGGTTCGTTGCAAGTACTGTCAGGGCCTCATGAACCAGAACTCGGCCAATTGCCCGAACTGCGGGGCTCACCAGTAAACACCATCACAGCATTCTAGGCTACTTATGCAGCGGTGCTGACTAGGACGACACCCGCTATTATCAGGAATGCGCCCGTCCCAGAGTAGAGATTGAATGGATCGCTGAAAATAATCACGGATAGTGCGACGGCGACCATGACCTCTATCGGCAGAATTATCGAGGACACTGTTGGAGAGACGGACTCTAGACCCTTCATGAAAAAATAGTACGCTCCCACTGTGGCGAAAACGGCGAGGAAGACCACGTAGAGCCAAGCTACCGGAGCAAACTCGATCGACGGATTCCGGTCGAAACCCACGGTTGGAAGCAGGAGCACGGTCGTGACTAGGATTATTCCTCCAGTGACCGCTCGTCCTCCCTTCTGTTCAACTATGTCTTTTGAAAGAACGAAGACCAGTGCTATGGTTACGGCTGTTGCTAGGATCAGAATATCACCGAGGAGTTCGGAGCTTCCGAGATCTACGGTTTGTCCTCTGGTGACGAGGAGCACGATTCCGATGAACCCTGACAAGACTCCCGCTCCTCTTCTTATCTCCATTTTTTCGTGTACATAGAACAATGAGAGTATCGGAATCATCAGAGCAGCGGTGCTAATTATGAGAGTGGCGTTCGATGAAGAAGTGATGAGTTGTCCTTGAAACTGTGTGACGTATCCTAATGCGTTGATGAAGCCTATGATCCAGATCTGTCTTGATCTGAAAAGATCTCTTTGCACCCAACCTCTTCCTCGTAACAGGAGAATGATGAGTGCAGAAGCAAACGAAAATCGCAAGGTGACAAATGTATTGGGCGGGATGAAGTTTAGGCCGAGCTTTATCAATGGGACACTGGTTCCGAACAGGAGTCCTGCAAGTATCGTTGCTGCGAGTCCTCTTCGGTCGATCATACTTGGGGCCTGCTAAACAGTCAGTGATGGATGCTGCAAGAGCCGAAGTTCATAATCTCTGCTTGAGCGGGCCCGGTTCTAGTGACCATGGCTCAGACAAGCGCACGCTCATCCTGCATGATCCTGAGGCTGTGTGGTCAGGAAATATTGTGTACGCTAGGCTTATCTTTCACCAGTCCGACCATTCTATCCAGCATGAGTGAGGTCACTCTTCTCCCAGGCAACACGGTTGAGTGTGCATGGTGCAAGGATCCTAAACCGATAACCGAGACTACATGGTTCATGCCTGAACCCGGGGAAAGATCAGTTCGGCTCTGCAGCTTCTGCTACGAAGAAGCCCGCAAACAGGTTCGACTATTGAGATTCGTCAGGACCCGCGGCGAATTCCCCGTAGAAGCTGCTTCCTAAGCAACACTCTCCTTCCAGTAACTCCCACATACTGCCACGGGATTCAGTCTGCTCTATAGCTTAGTACACCTCCTAGGTTGCAGTTGATCTTCGAAACCTTGGATCAGAGCGTAGAATTGCAAAACGTTATGCCGTCGAGAAGAGCAAGGCTCCCGAGTCTGAGAAGTACTTGCCTTCGGAACCTAACGTAGTTGTTCTCGGTTGTGGAATGGGTGGTTTCACTGCATCCAGTCTGATCTCTAAACAAATCGGCAGTTCGGGTCTTGTCACCGTTGTAGAGCCGCGGTCGCGGCTCCCTTTTCCGCCCGCGTTTCAGTGGCTGGTGTTCGACTGGCGCCAGCCAGAGAAAATACAGCGCAATCTAACGGGTCTTACCAAGAGAAAGAATGTTCGGATGGTCAGTGAGAAGGTGGAGAAGATCGATCTCAACGGACGGAGCGTTAAGACCCAGTCTCAGACGATAAGGTACCACAAGCTAGTAATCTCGCTAGGCGTGGAATTCGAGTTCGACCAAGTACCCGGACTTGAAGCTTACAGCCACAACGCTTACTCAATTGAAGGAGCTCTGAGACTCCGCGACGCGATTGACAACTTCAGTGAGGGCACAATCGCGATAGGAATATCACGACTCCCAATAAAATGCCCACCTGCGCCCTACGAACTGGCTCTACTGATGGAGGAACACTTCCGACGAGCAAAGAAGAAAGTTGAGATTCAGTTCTTCACGCCTGAGCCCCACCCGGTTCCTGCGGCAGGTAGCGTAATCGGCAAACAGGTCGAGCGACTCTTGAACAGTCGTGGGATCAAATATTTGTCGAAGACGAAACTGGCTAGGGTTGACAAGGATAAGATTCTCTGCGATAATGGCTCCGAGTTGAAATATGATATTCTCATCACAACTCCTCCACATCGTTCATCTCAAGTCGTAAAAGATGCAGGTCTGACAGACGATTCCGGTTGGATTCCCGTGAATCCCCATAATCTCGCAACCCGACACGAGGACGTGTTCGCCATAGGCGACATTACCTCAATTGAGACCCCTCATGGGCATGCGCCCTACTTGCCGAAAGCAGGGGTCTTTGCACAAGGCCAGGCCGAGGTCGTCGCCAACAATCTGGCGATATCAATTACCAAGAAGGGAGAAATGAAGCAATGGAACGGTGAAGGCTCCTGTTACTTGCAGGTCGCAAAATCTGAAAGCGCTTTTCTCAAGGGCGCCTTTCTCTCTAATCCTCCTCGGCTAGAGTTTCACCCTCCTCGCAGGAAATGGTTCTTGGAGAAGTTGAGGCTCGAAAAAGAGTGGTTGAAGCCAAAGTGAGACTCTCAGCAATCAGCTTCTCTGATTAACCCTTTCGAACTTGCTCAATCTGGAAGCTGCCATTTCGATAGTGTGAGGCATCTTCGAGAAGGAGAAGCGCAGCTTGCGCCTACCTTTGGATGGAAGATGATAGAAGCTTGAGCCTGGTACAGCTCCGACCCCTATCTTTTTTATCAGATGCTCTGCAAGTTTCCTGTCGTCTTTGAAGCCCGTTCGTCTGATATCTGTCCAGACATAGTAGGCACCTTCGGGGACTGTGCAGATGAAAGAAGCATCCTCCAGTGTCCGCAATAGCAATTTTCTACTCTTCGCGTACAGGGTTCGGAGATCCCGATAATAGGAGAGTGGAAGTTTCAAAGCTGCTATGCACGCTTCCTGCAAGGGTGTTGGGGCGCAGACGGTTAGAAAATCATGGACCTTTCTTACCGCAGCCGTAAGTTTCTTCGGGGCGATCACGTAGCCCACTCGCCAACCAGTAGCGCTGTAGGTCTTTGAAAATCCAGAAATCGTCATTGTGCGATTCTCCATTCTGTCTAGGCTTGCGATGCTGATATGTTTCCTGTCGTCGTAGAGGATGTGTTCATAGATCTCATCGGTGATCGCGAAGGCATCATAGTCCGTGCAAAGATCTCGAATGAGTTCCAGCTCATGACGAGTGAAGACCCTGCCAGTGGGGTTGTGAGGAGTGTTGATGATGACGGCTTTGGTTTTTTTGGAGAAAGCTGCCTTCAGTTTCTCTTCGTCGATCTTGAAGCTAGGTTCTTCGAGTGCAACGTATTTGCACTTTGCTCCTGAGAGGATTGAGTCGGGACCATAATTTTCGTAGAACGGTTCGAAGATTACGACCTCTTCACTTGGGTTCAGAAGTGCTANAAGAGATGAGATCATGCCNTCGGTGGTCCCGCAAGTCACAGTGACATTATCATCCGGATTGCACGAGACATGATTGTAAGTTGACATCTTGTGGGCGATAGCCTGTCTGAGACTGAGGACGCCGTGAGTGGTCGAGTATTGATTGTAGCCGTCTCGAATAGCTTGCGAAGCNGNGCTCTTCACTTTGTCAGGAGGATCGAAATCGGGAAATCCTTGCGCTAGGTTTATCGCGTTATATTCTTGGCATAGCCTGGTCATTTCTCGTATTACGGATTCTGTGAAGCCCTCAGCCCTGCGAGACGGTCCCTTTCTCATGACCTACAACGAGAAATCGACGCCTAGTAAGGGTTCTTCTATTTGTCCGATACAAAGTAGGTGGGGTCTAAATAAAGCCCAGTCAGTTTGGAGTTGATCGATACCATGGCTTACTGTTCTGTCTTCTTATACCGAGTTCCGAGAAGAAAGGCAGAGGCCTTTGTACATGCTCTCGAACCGATCATGAAACTATTCGAGGATGCCGGGTGCTTGTCTGACGAGCTTCTACGTCCTAAGGATATGACTGCCAAGTTCGGTGGAGCTAGCCTGCCCTTAGCCGTTGAGCTTGCCAGCGATGAAGAACTCTGGATCGAGATCGCCAAATTCAAGGATGCATCCCACATGAAAGAGGTTCATTCTCAAGTAGCTAAGAATCCCGGCCTTGAGAAGCTTCACTCCAGATTCGATCTCCTCATCTCTGGGAAGCAAGTCTATCACGCAGAGTTCGAATCTCTGCGTCCCCAGCCCTAGTCTCGTGATTATGGTCGAGACGTAATCGAAACAGTTCCCGCGCTTCTATTGCACTCGAAGTGTCGGTAACACTACTCTGAAACTTCAGACTCTTCNAATGATTGAATGACGTATATGGCAAAAACTGGGAAAAAGAGTCACGCTCCAAAGCGACCAATCAAGTCGAAGAAAGCTCTAGGGAAAGTGAGAACGAAACCAACCAATCATACGAGAGCCTCACCCAAAACCTCAAGCAGAAAGACAATTTCAGGAACGCATCATCAGCAAAGTAGTGATGCCACCTACATTTTCGAGTGTACCCGACCAGGATGTGGATATCGAATCCCGCGCGAAGAAAAAGCTGAACAGGGGTCGCTCCGCTTCGATCTCAAATGTCCCAAGTGTCACAATAGGGAATTCAAATGCCTAGGAAAGGGCGATCTCCCAACAACTTTCGAATTGCCCGTGCCCACAACGAACATAGACTTCGACAACATTAAGCCAGTAGACCTAGGGTCGAACTAGAATCTTCAATCGACTCTCACCTCTACCCGAGGAGAAAAAAACCAATTTCTTCTCCTCAATCTTCGAATTTGAAAAACATTCAAACGAAGGCTTAACAGAACCATTCCCGCTTTGGGCAA
>JGI25390J43892_10000105_pt1 | contig 13556 bp, 10 predicted proteins | sample GraSoi013_2_20cm_FD_43892 | JGI IMG/M metagenome (IMG submission 43892) | reverse complement strand
GCTACAACCGATACGATGCTCGCCCCCACGGCAAGAGGTACCGGGACCCCTTCAACAAGAGTCAAGAAAGGAATGATGAGGACTCCTCCTCCCAATCCAAANAGGGCGCCTATGAACCCTGCAATNATGGAGACGAGNAAAATGACCAAGACATCAATTGGTCCCAGCATGTCGTCGGGGCACCTTCAGGACGGCCTTCTAGAGAGTTCTATTAAGACGATTCTCACGCCAGAGAAGTCTCAAACTAAGCTTGAAAGATATGACCATCGCGCCAAGGGTTACAAGCGGCCCATTCTCTGATCCGTTCGGACAATTCAGAGCCGAATGCGAAAGAGTACTACGAAGCGCATACTCGNACCTGCAAAAGTCCGACAGAAANCGCTTTCCTGAATTAGATCTCGCCTCGAGTCTAGAAGACCCTCCGAATCAGGACTTTGGCCACCTCGCAAGCTCTGTCTCGTTTGAACTTGCGAGAGTTCAGAAAACTAAGCCGATGGCAATAGCCAAGGAGATTGTCGAACAGCTAGACAAGACAAACGCGTACGATCTNATNGAGTCAGTACAGGCTGCAGAACCCGGCTATGTGAATTTCAACGCGAAAATCGAGACTCTGGCCCAACTTACACTCGACGCCATTCTTCACGAGGGATCTTCCTATGGTTTGTTGAAGACCAATAAGCCNCAACGTGTCATCGTCGAACATACTAGTGCAAACCCNGCAAGGCCGATTCATATCGGGACCGCAAAGAACTCCATCTTTGGCGACACGTTGGCCCGAATTCTTGCCGGGCGAGGCCATGATGTCAAGACCCACTTCTACATCGACGATACTGGACGACAGGTAGCCCAGATGGCCTACGGATACAGGCTACTCGGAGAGCCCGGGCCTGACGGAAAGCCTGACGAGTTCTTCGGAAAAATATATTCCATAACCTCGACTCTCGTAGAGCTCGACGAGAACAAGAAAAGGCTCGCTCTTCTCAAAAAGACCAAGGCCTCCGACATAGACATTGTAGCAGTTACCAAGGAACTAGATGAGTGGGTCGGTGTCGCCGCAGAACTTCGGAGCAAGCACCCGNTCGAGTTCGACCTCATCAGCGNGAAAGTGGGAAAGGACCCGGATCCTCAGGGGTCTATCAACGAGCTAATCAGGAAATACGAGAAGGCAGACCCAGAGACGCGAACCCTGATCCGTCGGGTCAGTCAGATGGTGCTCGCCGGGTTCGAAGAAACCCTTCGGAGAGCCCACATTCACTTTGACCAATGGGACTGGGAATCCGACATGCTTTGGACGGGAAGAGTCTCGGAACTACTCGACCGTCTCAAAGAGACCGGACTTGCACACAACAAAAGTGGCGCTTGGGTCCTCGATGCNGGAAAGGCGGTGGATGATCTTGCACTTCGAGAAAAGCTGGGACTGTCAAAATCCTTTGAAGTGACTTCTCTAACCCTCACGCGATCGGATGGAACCACGCTCTATCCGACGAGGGACATTGCTTACAGCCTGTATAAGTTCGAGAAGGCTGATCGCGTCATCAACGTGATCGGGGTGGAACAGTCTCTTGCACAGCTTCAGGTCAAGGTTGCAATGTGGATCTTGGGATACAGGAAAGAAGCCATGAACTTCCTCCATTTCCCGATTGGACTACTCACGCTTGAAGGACAGAGGATGTCGGCTCGAAGAGGGAGGTACCTTACGTTCGACCAGTTACTAGACGAGGCTCTGCTCCGTGCAAGGGAGGAGGTGGAAAAAAGGTCGACTGAGTTACCTGCGGAGGTCAAGCATCGTGTCGCCGAGAGCCTCTCCGTCTCGGCGGTCCGGTACGCTATGCTTTCTGTCGAAGCAGTAAGGTCCACAAACTTCACCTGGGATAGGGCGTTGAACTTCGAGGCGAACAGTGCCCCCTTCATCAACTACGCTTACACTAGGGGACTCAGCATTCTCAAGAAACTCGGCTCAATCAAGACACCTAGCACCTTCGACAGGCTCACTGAACCTGCCGAACAAAATCTGGTCCTTGCGCTCGCACGGTTTCCTGAGACTTTCATGAGATCTGCTGAAGAGCTTAACCCGACTCTTCTCTGCTTGTACGCCAATGAACTGGCTCAGAGATTCCACGAGTTTTATGAAAAATCTGACATCTCACACCTGCAGGATGAAGAACTGAAGGGGCAGCGTGCAAGCCTAGTCGAAGCAACTGAGACCGTGCTGAAATGCGCTACGGGATTGCTTGGACTGAAGCTTGCTGAGCGAATGTAGAGTCTAGTGGAAGTCGAGGATCTTCTGGGCGATAGCGTTGCCCATATCGCTAGTCTTAGCCGTGCCCCTCAGATCGAAGGTCAGCACCTTGCCCTCCTCCAAGACCTTCATTGTAGCCTTCTCGACCTTTGACGCAGCTTCCGGTTCCTCGAGGAAATCGAGCATCATTCGCGAGGCTTCGATCATAGCGATGGGGTTTACCTTGTTCTGTCCCGTGTACTTCGGTGCGGACCCGCCAGCTGGCTCGAACATGCCGTAATGATCTCCGATATTTCCGCCTGCAGCGACACCCAGCCCGCCGACCAGGGCCGCAGCCTCATCGGTGAGAATGTCACCGTAGAGATTTGTTGCGACCACGACATCGAAACTCTCCGGTCGCCGTATGAATTGCATGGTTGCGGCGTCAACGTGAATATCTTCTACCTCAACTCTTGGATACGTCTTACCGATGTTCAACACGGCTTGTTTGAATATCCCGTCAGTCAGCTTCAGAATGTTCGCCTTGTGGACGAAGGCGAGTTTCTTTCGTCGCTTCATGGCAAGGTCGAACGCGAATTTCGCTATTCGTTCAGAGGCTCTGGTCGTGTTGATTTTAATTGCGATTCCTATCCCAGGGACGACTTCGAACTCCTTTCCAACGTAGAGATCCTCAGTGTTTTCACGGACCACGATCATGTCGATATTGGGTTTTAGAGAGGGGACGTTCGGAAGAGTACGAGCCGGTCGCATGTTGGCATATAGGTCGAACATAGAACGGAGGGTGACAGCGACGCTTCGAGGGGACCCGGGCTCTTCAGGAGTCGTCATGGGTCCTTTAAGGCAGGCGTCGGTCTTCTTGATCATGTCTACGGTCTTCGGAGGAAGATTCGTTCCGTATTTCGAGATGACGTCGAATCCGGCCTCTCCCTTCAACATCTCAAGCTTGACGTCAGTCACCTTCTGGACTGCGTTCAAGACCGCTAGCGTCGCTTCGACAACTTCGGGGCCGATTCCGTCTCCAGGCAACACCGCGATCTTGTGAGTCTTTCCCGCCATCTCCGATCTCAACGGTCGGCTCGGCTTGGAGGCGTTGAAAAAGCCTTTCCCGCGTACAGGGTTTGTTCCTTGGTATTCCTTAACTATGGTTGATGTCCATGGCGTTCTGAAAGCGTCATGATTCGCGCGCCTAAGGGTCTCGAAGGTGTCATCGTCGCTACTACTTCTCTCACCAAGATCGATGGCCAAGCCGGACGTCTCATTTACAGGGGGTATGATGTTACACAGCTGGCAGGACGGGTTTCCTATGAGTCCGTTGCTCACTTGCTGTGGTACGGACATCTGCCGAATCGGCAAGAACTTTCCACCTTGGAGACTCGGTTCTCCCGCGAACATGCTCTGCCGAATCAGGTCGTAGGATTTCTGAAGGGAGAATCAAAAGTAGCTGATCCTCTTTCAGCGTTGCAAACGTCTGTTTCTATCTTAGGAGGGCTAGGGAGTCGGAATGAACCCTCACTGACCGACTCTAGCATCGGCCTAACGGCTCGAATGCCCACGATCGTCGCCACCTATCACCGCTTGAGAAAAGGCCAGGAACCGGTCACCCCTCGACCTGGGCTAGGCCATGCTGCGAATTATCTCTACATGCTCAACAGCAAACCCGGCAGACCTGAACACGTACACGCACTGGATTCATACTTCACTCTACTTGCCGACCACAGCCTTAACGCGTCAACCTTCGTTGCTCGAATCGCGGCCTCGACTCTGACCGATGTGCATTCTGCAGTGGTCGCTGCGATATCGGCATTGAAAGGTCCATTGCACGGAGGTGCGCCCATTTACGTCTGGGAGATGTTGCAGTCCATCGGGACCCCCGAGAACGCCGAGAGTTGGTTGCGAGATCGGCTTCAGAAGCACGACAGAATAATGGGCTTTGGCCACCGAGTTTATCGGACTGAGGACCCACGATCANGAGTCCTAAAGGAGCTTGCTCGACAGATAGTCGATCCCTCACTATTCAAGCTCGCGACAACTGTCGAAGACACGGCCCGGAGACTACTACGTGAGCAGCATCCGGAAAGGCCTATTGATGTGAATGTCGAATTCTATTCTTCGGTCGTTTTGCATGCGGTCGGGATTCCCCCTGAGCTCTTCACTTGCACATTCGCATGTGCGAGAACTGTAGGCTGGACGGCTCACATAGTGGAGCAGCTACAGGATAACCGATTGTTCCGTCCCGACGCAGAATACGTCGGGCCTGAAGGACTGACTCTGGAAGCCACTCCTCCAGGGGCCTCCGCGTAGGGTAAGGCGGAGTCGCNTAAGTTCTCGTCCCATGTCTGAGAAAAGTCCCTAGCCTCTCTTTGCTGGGACCCACTGCTCGCTCTTCCAATTCCAAATGAGGTGCTGGTTAGGGTCCGCGGCTTCGATCCGAGACTTTTTCTCGCTAACTGAGTCCACAACAAAGGACGCTCCGCATCCAGCACACTCAGCTAGAAGTCTCATTTCTGACAGCTGCGTCATTTGAAACTCTCGCTTCTGACATTTCGTGCAGGCGAACATGTCTGACCCAAGCCGCATTCGTTTCTACATATGAAATTGTTGCCGATTAGGAGAGGAGAAATAACTCGGACTCAAGTTGGGTTCTCCGTTGTACCCGTTATAAGGAGAATCAATAATGTCTCTTCTAGGGCCGGTAGTCGAGCCAGGACCAAGACGGCGGCCTGCGGAGCCGCAAATCGTGGGTTCGAATCCCACCCGGCCCGCCACCTTCCGCTATCTCGAAAGGAACCTCGTTCTTGACTCCATCTGTTCGTAGTACGGTACTACCAACGATTTTTTCCGGGTTTCCGAGACAAGTCACTGAGATGACTCGGGATACCTGGGGAGCCATGGGCTCTTGCTGCCGTGGTCAAATGGGCGTAGAGGTCTCGCCTAATCGTCAAATTCGTAAATCCGGGTTTCGGCAAGTTTCTCACTCTACGCACCCATACGGCAGGCCAAAGGGTTTGGTCCTTGGTTCGGAAATCCTTGATGATATGATGCATCTCTTTTTCATGTCTCCGAACGGAGTAGGGTGAACACGGTGGGAGCTTACCTGTGGGTCTCGACTCCCTAGGTAAATTGGTAAGTTGCAAATGAATACTAATGATTGGGAAAGTGAGACTCGTGATGAAACGTAAACGTTGTGCCTATTATTGCAATACCTAACATGCACTCATAGTCAAAGCCTATGGGCGCAAGCCAAAAACCGTCGAGCAGTCTGTCCACCCCCTCGTTTCCCTTCTCGTCGGATACCAACCGTGGACGGAGCATGCGCTACATTGTTGCTGCCTCATCTATGGGCACAATTATTGAATGGTACGATTTCTACATCTTCGGTTCTCTTGCGGTCTTCCTTGCGCCCGTGTTTTTCCCGTCAAAAACACTCGGAACGTCGCTGATTCTCTATCTCGGGACCTTCGCGGCCGGCTTTGCCGTAAGGCCCTTTGGAGCCCTTGTCTTTGGGAGATTGGGCGACAAGGTCGGCCGAAAATATGCGTTCCTTCTGACCATCACTATCATGGGATCCGCGACGACCATCATAGGCCTCCTTCCATCCTACCAAGCTATCGGTCTTCTAGCACCCGCAATTCTTCTTTTCATTCGCATGCTACAAGGGCTTGCCCTAGGTGGGGAATATGGCGGCGCAGCAATATACGTCGCCGAACATGCGCCGGACGAGAAACGTGGGTACTGGACTAGCTATATCCAGACAACCGCTACCATCGGCCTCTTTCTCTCACTGATTGTTATTCTGGCGACGAGTCTCGGCCTCGGAGCCAGTGCCTTCAATGACTGGGGATGGAGGATCCCATTCCTTCTCTCCTCCGTTCTTGTCGCTGCGGCGCTCTACATTCGATGGCGGCTTAGGGAAACACCCCTCTTCAGCAGGCTCAAAGAGATGGGGAGAACAGCAACATCCCCGATCAAAGAAAGCCTTGGAAGAGACTGGCGTCTCATTCTTCTCGCTCTGTTCGGCGCTACAGCGGGACAAGCCGTTGTATGGTACACTGGACAATTCTATGCGCTATTCTTTTTACAAACGATTCGAGGAGTTGACAAAGTAACATCGTACGCTATTGTGGCGACGGCTCTCGCCCTCGGCACTCCACTCTTCATCTTTTTCGGCCGATTATCAGATAGAATCGGTCGAAAAAAAATCATCATGGCAGGATGTGGGCTCGCAGCAGCAACCTACTACCCACTCTACATAGCGATGACATACTTCTCCGACAAGGCCAGCTTCAACGCCCCGGCCCTAACTCTACTCGTACTGACTCAGGTAATTTACGTTACAATGGTCTATGGGCCCATTGCTGCATTACTTGTTGAAATGTTCCCAGGCCGGACGAGGTACACATCCCTATCTCTGCCATACCACCTGGGCAACGGTGAGTTTGGGGGTTTCACTCCCGTTTTGGTGGTTGCCATCAACGTCGCGGCAGGTAGTATCCTAGCCGGATTGATCTACCCCATCGGAGTTGCTCTTGTAACTCTCGTAATTGGTAGCCTTTACATCAAAGAAACGAAAGACGTGAGTATCTGGAAAGAGGTGGAAGAAATGGTTCCGACAACACAACCTATAGGGAGATCGACCGATTCGCTACCTGAGAAGATTCCTTCTCCAAAACCATAAGCATGCTTCTCCCAGATCTAGGACGATTTTCTAGGAAAAGAGCGTGGGTTCGCCTAAAGAACTAGCCGAATACCACGCTGCCTGCATTGAACAAATTGTCCAATTTCCGAGGTGCGATGATTGGTTAGGAGATCGAACCAATTATGACAAGTGCAAGTGCGACTAGTACGAGAAGATACTCAACCCATCCACNGATCNTGTACTGCTCTCTCAATGTGATGTCCCAACCTAGAGCATCATCAGCCAGGCAACGCACCCAGATTCGCGCGTGCAACGCCAATGAAGAGAACTACCCAAACCTGCGACCACGATCACATCCTGCGTCATTCCACTCCCTCACAGACCCGGTTCCGATTTATCGGTCTGGCTGTCAGAATTGCTCTGTCTTTCTAACTTAATCTTTGGGCTTTCTCTCAACGAGGAATGATGAGCATCTGCAAAACGGTTTGATCTATCCATTTGTAGCTGTTCGTTTCCATAGAGTGAGAACTCAGAGTATAAGGTCCATATCTCATGCCAAAGGTTCAGGTTGTGTAGATCAGTACGGATTCCTTTGATGCAAGATCGATATCGAGATGCGAACATGCGAATAGTAATGTCGAGGCGGAGGAGCGCGGTGGCTGGACGACGTCTGGATTAGGAGTACTGGTGGCTATAGGGGCCTTCTTGGCTGCAATGCTCTTCCTGTAACGCCCCTTAGTCATCCGCCATATTGAATACCAGTTGGCCTTGGCGAATGAGACCTTCAGACGGACAGGGCTTCGTCTTTGTTTTGAATTAGGAACACTATTATGGATAATCCGATCATTCTTCTTGCCGGAACACGTGTCTAATCCCGTAGCTTTCCACGGAAAGACCGCATGGATCACAGCTTTCATAATCGCATTGGTATTTTTGATCCCAGTTCTGGCTATTTCACTTCCGTCAGTGACACTCCCAGGAACGCGGGCGCTCGACGTCACGTCGCTGAAGACCCCGACCTACGCGGAGAGTAGCCGCGCGACGATCCTGAATGAGAATAACTGGACAATTTGGAGCCTCACCGCCCAACAATATGGCGCGACAATCACCTACTCTAGTGATGGACTGACGCTAACGGGCAATTTTCCAGCAAGCACGCAACCATTGGCCCTTTCTATTGACAGAACACTGACAGTCAATCTGACAGCATACCCCATCATGTACATGCTGATCAAGGTATCACCAAGTATTAGCTATGGAATCCGTTTCTATTCGCAAAGCTCAGGATCTACGGTACCTCTCTGGGCCGAGTCCGACGCGCTTAGCCACAGAGAAGGGACAGGACAGGCAGAGAATGTTCAAGTGAACATGTTTCAGCTGTTAGAATCGAATACGGGCAAGGTCTATGATTCCACGAGTAGTGTAACGATCTATGTAGAACGAAGCGCATCAACGCAGGCGACGCATTTTTCACTGCAGATCAAGAAACTCGAATTCCTCAACTTTCCACTCTTGTCCGCTCCAGCGTCAGGATCATACCACGCGATCTATGTTGGCCTGGGCCAAATCAACGAAAACCCCTCTTTTACGCTCAGAAGCGTTGAGATTCGCGGATCAATCAATGCGTCAAACGGAATGGTCTTCGTACCCTACTTCATAGACGGCTTGTCCGTTTACCAGGGACCGGTGTACACCCTTTCAACAATCCCGATCGATCTATCCGTCACGGTTGCTATCACAGCACAAAGTGCGAAGTCTTTCTCAGACAACCTACCGACGGAAAAAGCCGCAATTGTCTTGGTCGCAGCTTCGGGAACGTTTACTCGGGTTTCGGTTGAAAGTATTTCCCTCAATTATTATTCTAAAACGGCACAAACCTCCTCTATCCCATTCCAAGGCAGAAACGGCTATCTCACCAATGCGTTCTTCTTCCTGCTCCTTCCCGTCTCCGTGATCGTCCTCCTCTATGGTCAGGTGCGAAGGGCGAAGCACATCGCGAACATCTCAGAGCAGCGTCTCACGTTCAGATGTAGACCCGTGACAGCCTCGTGCTCTCACTAAGGAATGAATTCTCGAAATGGTTGACGAATCCACTTGTCGCTTCACGAGCCTTGGTCGTGTTTCTGGTCGCCACGGTCACGGTCTTCGGCAATAGTACGGGGTCTCTCCCTCCAATTGGAGACGTGAATCTCCCCGTTCTGTATGGTCTTGCTCGGTGGGATTCGGGATACTATCTTGGCATAGCCACGGACGGTTACGCAATTTTTCAGCATGGATACTCCTTTCGGCCCCTCTTCCCACTCGCAATCAGAGCCCTCTACCCGGCCTTTCCATGGCTCGACGTCAGATCAGCGGAAGTCCTAGCAGGTTTCCTATGGAACTTGGTGGCTATAGGAATCGCAGCCTTCTATTTGGAAAGACTGACCAAGCAACTGCTTGGCCCCGCGATTGCAAGTAGTACTCTTTTGCTGCTCGCTGTCTACCCCTCTACGTTCTTCTTCACGGTAATCTATTCAGAAGCAACCTGCATCCTGTTCATTGCTGCATCTCTCTATAATCTTGAAAAAGGGAGGATACTTCTCGCTGGAGGCCTTGGATTCCTCGCGGGCCTCGCGCGACCGGAAGCATTTCTCGTTGCAATCCCGTTTGTGCTGAAGGGAATTTTCGAGGATCAGAAGTTCAGGAAATTGTTGGCCGGGTTCACAGTCCTTGCCAGCGTTCCAGCCTTTGGCGTGTACGCTTACACTCAGACAGGGAACATTCTCGCGCCCTTTCAGTCAGAGGCAACGGGGCCTAAGTGCACGATCCTGTGCTTCTTCAATAACCCAGTCTACCAGGTCGCGAACGGAGTACTCCCGTATACCATTAATTTTGTCACTATGATTCTCGCGGTTATCTTCGTAGCAATTCCTTTGATCAGAGGGAACGTATCGTCCAAGCTTTTCCCATACTACACGTGGGCCTTCGTCCTTCTCGCGTCGTATTCTACTCAGGCGAAGTTCGTTCATTCGCACGCTTCGCTCTGGTGGTTCCTCCTGTTTTCTGGGCACAAGCCGAATACTCTGCACTTCATCCCAGATTCTTCCGAGGACTGATCGTTGTCTACTCGGTTCTGATGTGTCTGGCTACGATTCTGTGGGTAAACTGGTACCCGATGCTCTAACCATAAGAGTAGTTTTTCTTGGGGAGCGGTGGCGTGCCAGTCAAGCGGGTGCCAGAATCTCAGGCTTNTTCTCGATCAATTTTTCCATCTGAATTGCATCCTCTCCGTCGGTGTAGTAGCTGTGCGCGATTCCAGTCTCCCGAAAGCCATTCTTCATGTAGAGCTGCAAAGCTTCGTGGTTGCTTCTCCTCAGCTCTAGACGTAACGGACCCGATCTCGACCTTTCGAACAAGTCATCTAGGAGTGCTTGCGCGATCCCTCTGCGTCTAAACCCGGCTCTTACGGCGATGGAGACAAGGTGTTGGTAATCAGACCAGTCATCGACAACCGCATATCCGACAATTGCCCCGGTGTAGACGGCGACAAGAAACGTTTCCGGGTTCGCGTCTGCGAGCTGGTCTATGAAGTAGTTTGGGAACGGGTCTTTGAACGACCGTTCTTCCAGCTCGTAGACGAGCCTCAGGTCTTCGGTCCTTACGGGTCGTATCTCGAGTTTTCGGGTTGTTAGGGTCTCCATTCTACTTGCTCGCCATTCTCGCCGCGCTGGCGAGAGCCGTAGCAACATTGTCTCTGCCCATTGCTAGTATGTAAGGGCCTAGCCTCGGACCATGGTCGGACCCGATCAGTACTCTATAGAGCGTCTTGAAGAAAGGCCCTGGCTCAAGGTCATGCTTCTTTGCTATCGTAAATACAGAGTTCTGGAGATAATTTTCGTCGGCGCTCGCATTTATGATGCCTGCCAGCTCAAGAATAGCCTCTCGCTCTTTCCCTTCGACCTGCACTGGACCGGTCGTTATCGTTTCGATCTCTGTTGCCCAATTGATAGCTTTCTCCAACCGGTCCTGAAAACGCTGATCGTTGGCATCGACTTGATAGCCATATCCAGCCAGCCTCTGTGTAACGAATTCCTTCTCCTTGCCCTTCGGGGCTACTTTGACCAAGTACACGAGAAGGTTGTGAGGGACGTGAGCAGTGGGGGTTCTCGGGGGTGAGAGGTGCCAGACGTATTCGTACAACCCCTGCAATCTCGCCAGCTCCTTAGGGTCTTTTACCTCCTTACGCCCGAAGTACACGTCCTCTAGCTCATCGAGTTCTGCGATGTAGGTTGGAATATCCTTGACCCAAACCGCTCTAGACCCGACACTCCTCTTGTACATCAAGAGCAGCAGAGTCTGGGGTGGAGCGTACCGAAGCCAGAGTTGTGGAGCGAGCACGTTGCCGACTGACTTCGACACTTTTGCACCTGTCTTGTCCAGAAAGTGTTCATAGCGAGTATGAAACGGCGGAGGTTCGCCCAGCACCTCCTCCATAACCCTGTCATTGGTCTTTGCGGAATCAATGAGTTCCTTTCCATATGCTTCATAGTTTATCTTAAGCGCAGACCAGCGGGCCGCAAACTCTACCTTCCAGCTTAGCTTTCCGTTCCCTGAAAACACATCAACCTCGCCTCGATGCCCGCACCCCTTCAACATCTCTCCGCGAAGCTCCATTCCATCACACGAGTACCTGATCGCGTGCCTTGCGGGAAAGTATTCCAGGGCTCTAGTTGTGTATATTCTCCCGCAGTTCTCGCAGACTGGGAAGTATGGGAGAACTTCAGTGTATTTCTCCTGTCCTAAGGTCTCTTTGATTATCTCGCCAACCCTCTTAGCGTTGCTTAGGATCTTATCGATTTGGGAGTTGAAGAGTCCCTCCTTGTAGGCGTGAGTTCCCGAGACGCTCCTGTACTTCACTCCAGTTTTGTCCAATGCGTCCAACAGCAAGCCACTCATGTGAGTTCCATAGCTGTCATGGCAACCGAAAGGGTCAGGAATTCTTGAAACCGGAAATCCGATGTATTTCGACAACGACTTTGGAAGACCAGCGGGAACCTTCCTCAGCCCGTCCATGTCGTCCGAGAAGGCGATGAGCTCAGCCTTTCTTCCCATGCTCTCGAGCGCGAGCTTGATACCGTAGGCACGTGCCGCGTCGCTGTAGTTTCCGATGTGCGGGACCCCTGAGGCCCCTAATCCGCTCTCGACCCTCATCAGGTCGATTTGTCGGCCAAGTTTCTGCTCTCTCTCGACAATCTCCAGGGCCACCTTGTCCAACCAGGTGCCTCTGCCAATAATCTGGGGAGCCTCCAGTGCCAAGATATCCAGTCATTAGGAGCGAATTGTAGTTGATAAACAATAAATTGTGCAGAAAGAGATCATGACTAAAGTGGCGAATGGTTGTCGGTGACGCTTGAAGGATTCCGTCCCTCAAGCTATCTGACTAGCGAGACGGCCCGGCTGCAAGAAACGATCGGAGACAGCAAAGCGATCGCCGCGGTTTCCGGGGGCGTCGACAGCACGGTAGCGGCGCTCGTCGCAAAAAGAGCGCTCGGAGACAGACTTCTCCCAGTCTTCATAGACACAGGGTTCCTGCGAGCGGCAGAGCCCGAGAATGTCAAGGCGAGGCTCGAAGAGACTTCGTTAGGGTTCAGGGTAAAGCTAGTCAAAGCAGGTGGGCGTTTCTTAGAAGCCACGAGGGGGGAGGCGATGGCCGAGGAGAAACGAAAGAAGTTTCGAGAGACGTTCTATCAGGTCTTAGGAGAAGAAGCGCGGAAGAATGGCTGTGACTTCATTGTGCAAGGGACTATTGCGCCTGACTGGATTGAAACCCAGGGCGGGATAAAGACCCAGCACAACATCTTAGAGCAGATTGGAATTGATTCTCTGTCAACCTATGGTTTTAGGGTCGTCGAACCTATCTCAGAATTGTATAAGGACCAAGTCCGGGCTCTCGGACGGTATTTGGATATCCCGAAAGACCTCTCTGAACGGCAACCGTTTCCAGGTCCAGGGCTCTTAGTAAGATGTATTGGAACCGTTTCTAAGAAAAAGCTGGGGCTTCTCAAACCAGCAACAAGGATCATTGAGGAGAAACTCGGCCCCTTCGACTACGACCAGTACTTCGCGGGTGTCATTGAAAACAAGTTCGCGGAGGACCCACTCTACAAGAGTTTGGACGAGACGGCGGCTGCGGCTCTGGGTCTTCCCAAATCAGAGACTCGCGTCGATGTTTTCGAAGATCGAGTGACTGGAGTAAAAGGGGACACAAGAAGTTACGGCCGATTGGCTGGAATAAAGATACAAGAGGATAGTAGAGAAACGTACGGGTGGCTTCCCGAGAAGCTGCGCGTGGCCCAATCTAGCCTCGTCGAGAAATTTTCAGAGGTGACACGGGTGGCAGTTCTAGTCAAGGAGAAGAGGGGAGGGCCTCCATTATCGGTCGTAATTAGAGCCGTCTCAACCCGTGACTTCATGACAGCCGCGGTCGCTCAGGTTCCGTGGAAGATTCTGAAAGACATTGCAGAATCAATTCTCAAGACTGGCGATTCGTCCCGAGTCTACTACGACATTACGCCGAAACCGCCTGCGACCATAGAGTTCGAGTAGCCCTGACAACTATTCCCGTTGTCTATGTCAAAGGCCAGTACAATCACCTGATAGCTAGGAGACTCCAAGAGCTGGGAGTAGACTCTCGCCTGATGC
>JGI25390J43892_10000102_pt1 | contig 13621 bp, 27 predicted proteins | sample GraSoi013_2_20cm_FD_43892 | JGI IMG/M metagenome (IMG submission 43892) | reverse complement strand
GTCCCGGAGGCCTGCGCGCGCTGTCCAACCGCCGATCGCGTGATGCCGGTTCAGAGGCGCGGCGCGCGCGTCCGGAAGTCGATCAGCCGGGCCCTGAGCGCCTCATCGGGTGCGGCCGGCAGCTCCCAGAGCAGCATCTCCACGAGCTCGGCCCGGCTCGTGCGGACGCCGGCGCCGCGGAGGCCGTGGAGCAGCTCGGCCAGGCGGTCGTCAACCGAGCGGCGGACGCGGACGGCGAGATTGGCGATGGGTTCATCAGGGCGGGTGATGGGTCGGTCCTCCGTGGGTGGGGTGTGAGGGGTCGCCGGCGGTCGCCGGGAGCCGCGCGGTGCGTGCGGTGCCGGCGACGCCGGCGCTGCTGGCGGCCGCGGCGCCGGCGCCGGCCGCGGGTGGGCCGACTGGGGGACCCGGCGCGGCCGGGTGGCGAAGGTGTCGACGTCCTCAGCCAACCTGCGCCACCTCCGCAGTCAGCTGGGCCACCCAGTCGGCCACCCGGCGCAGCTCGGCCTGGGCCGCGGCCACCCAGGCCCCCGGGCTGGCGGCCGCCAGCAGCGCCCGGCCCGCGCGTCGACGCGGCCACTCCCGCCACTCGCTGACGGTGGGCCCGATGCGGACGCCGCCGGCGCCGGCGATCTCCCGCCAGCGAGCGTGGAGCGGCGCCACCGAGGCCTGCTGGTAGTCGCCCCAGCGCGGCACCCGGTAGGGGATGCTGGCCAGCGGGTAGTGCTCGAATTCGCGGGCCAGGCCGGCGAAGGCCCGCAGCTCACGCTCCTGGAGCAGGACGGGGACCAGGACCAGGTGCGCCGCCACCATCGCGCCCACGGTGAGCGCGTTGAACCCGGGGTGGGTGTCGATGACCAGCGGGCGCGGCGCCAGCCGCCGCGCCCAGTCGCCGAGCTGGTCGGCGATCCAGGCATGGTCAACCTCGGCCTCTCCGTAGGCGGGGTGGGCCGGGACCAGCGCGGGGAGCCCGTCGCGCGCCACGACCCGCGGGCCGGGGCCGTCGCCCTCGAGCAGGGAGCGCCGGGCGGCCGCCGGGGCCAAGCTCCCGACGTCGGCCCAGCCGGCCGTGGCGCCGCCGGCATCGTGATCCAGGTCGACCAGCACCGCGTCGAGGGCGTAGGCCAGCTCGACGGCGAGCGTCGTCTTGCCGGTGCCGCCCTTGTTCGAGGCCACCGTGACGATCGTGCTCACGGCGCCAGCTGCTCGGCGATCTCGGCCACCCGCTGGGAGATCCGGGCCGCCTCGGCCGCGTAGTTGCGGAGCTCGACGAGGTCGCTGACGGTTGGCTGAGCCAGCCAGCGCTCCAGGAGCTCGGTGCACACCTCCTTGACGGTGCGGCCCTCCTGGACCGCCCGTATTCGCACCTGACGGTGCAGGCCTTCGGCGAGGTCGAAGTTGAGTCGGACGGTGCCGGGCTCGGACTGGGTGTCGCTCATCGTGCATGCATGCAAGCATGCTCGCACGCATGCACGCAAGGGCCGCGCCTTGACGCCGCCGGCGCCGAGCTGGTAGCGGCCCCCTGGCCAGCCCGTCCCAGGTCGACGTGTCCGTCCCCCGCCGCGGGGGGAGGGCGATTGCCCCGCGCCGCGGCCGCGTGTCCGGGAGCTGGCGCGCGGGAAGCGCGCGTCCTTCCGCCCCTGGAGGGGAGAGCGCGAGAGGGGAACACGGGAGAGGTTCCCCCCTCGGATCCCCGTGTGGGTGCCCGACGGAGGAGGGCACCCCACGGGGTGCTCGGTAGCCGTCCACCGGGTTTGCCGCCCACTTCTACCCAGTCAGCGGGCACCAGGCGCGCCCGGGTCTACCCGGTTAAGCGCGGCGACGTCGCCGGCGACGTCGTCAGGCGGAGAAATCAGGCCCGGCGGAGGGCCCGGAGCACGTGCAGGGCGGCGACCAGGTCGTCGGGAAGGCGCCGGGAGGGCCTCTGGCGGCCGCTGCGGGGCGGCAGCGGGCAGGCGGGGACAGCGCAGCTGCTGCGCGGTCGACGAGCGAGGGCGGGAGCGGACGCGGGGCTCACGGGGGATCCGGACCGGGCGCGCGGCCGCGGCTCAGGTGGCTGGCCAGGCGCTCGCCGCGCGTCGGCGGCGGGCTGCCGTCCAGCTGCTCGGTGATCGCCGCCTCGCGCTGGTCGTCGGCTTCGATCAGCTGGCGGACCAGGACCGCGGGATGGACCGCGGGGCCGGGGTAGAGGCGGTTGGCGCGGCCGCGCCAGCGCTGCTTGCTGCAGCCGCGCAGGCGGCCGCCGCCGAGCACGATCGTGAGCAGCTGCAGCTCCTCGAGGCGGTGCTCGCGGCGGCCGGTGTTGCGGCCGTCCCACTGGACGTCCGTGCCCAGGCCCAGCTGGCGCGCCAGCTCCTTGCGCGTGATGAAGATGCCCTTGTGCGCGTACTTCCCGCAGCCCAGGCTCTCGATGCGCGCGAGCAGCTCCCACTGCCGGTGGCCCTGCAGGCCGGCCGCGGCCCCCTTGGCGCGCAGCTCGGCCCAGATGCTCGGCTTGGAGGACTTCCTACGGCGGCGTTGGTGCTCGCGCTGGCCTGGCATGGGCTGGGTGGTCGTGTGCGAAGCGTGGTGCGGAGACCGTGCTGGAGGTGTCGCTTGCCAGGCGGTCGGAGGGGAGGGAGGCGGCCGCCCAGAGAGCAGCAGCCCCGCAGCCGAGTGCGAAGACGGAGAGGAGGAGGCGCAGCCGCCTCCACAGGCCCCAGCGGGGGGGAGGGGTGGGGGAGGGGGTGTCGCTCGGTGGTGGTAGTTCCCCTCCCCCTACGGTGGGGGAAGTCGGCGCGCTGAGAGGCTCAGCCGGCTGGGATGCGGCATCGTGGATCTGGTCGTCTGCGTCGAACGCCAGCTGAGCCTCGACGAGGATCTGAGCGAGGGTGGGAGGGACGTCCGCCTGCGTCCCCCCCGGTCCCCACTCCAGGGAAGGGTCGGAATCGGAGATGCGCGCGATCGCGTAGAGCGGCAGATCAGCCANTGGCGGCCGCCTTCTGCAGCTTNTCGATGTAGCGCCGGCGCCGGCGCTCGTGGGCCTCGGTGGCGTCGAGCAGGGCGCGCGCTGTGGGCCGGTCGTAGCCGAGCTGGGGGACCCACGGGGGGACAGTCGGGATCGGGTTGTCGATGTCCCACTGCAGGAGCAGCTCGGTCACGCGCTTGGAGGTGGGACCGGGGGTCGTCACGGCAGGGAGGGTTTCCCGTCGTGGTTGCATAGCCCGTCGCCGGCACCCCGCTGGGCCCCCGGGTCCCGGTGTGGCGCTCCGCGTTCTGCACCGCGGAGAGCGATCGGGGCTGCGGCTGATACCGTAGGCACCGATGCAGAGGGAGCAGCCAACACAAACCACAGTATCAACAGAAAGTGTGNTAGGTGTCAAGCGTACGTACGCGCGGGCCCCGAAGGCCCGCTCTGCCGGCGTGTCCCTACGGGACGTCCTCCGGCGCTGGAAGGTGACGACCCGCCACCTCTACCAGCTCGAGGTGGCGGGTGCGCTGATCGCAATCGAGGTCGGAAACCGGGTGTACTATTCCGAGGCGCAGCTCCGGGCTACCTTCGGGGACCCTGAGGACGACTCCGGCGGCGCGGAGAGGTCGCCTAGTCCGGTTTGGGCTGCCCTGAGCGCCTAACCCGTCTACCGTCTTCGGTTTTCAGCGGCCCCGATCGTAGCAGATCGCCTGTCCGGGCGCGAACGCCGGATCGCCGCCACCCCCTGCCGGTAGGTCGGCGCCGGCGGCCGCCGGACCAGCTGCTCCATCCTCTCCACCACGTCCAGGCGCTCCTCGTCGACGATCTCNACGTACTTCTGCGTCGAGCCCGGGTCGTCGTGGCCCAGCCAGTCGGAGACGACCAGCGAGGGCACCCCCTCCCTGGTCAGGTAGGTGGCCCCGGTGTCGCGCAGACGGTGGGATGACCAGGATCGGACGCCAAGCTGACGGGCGAGGCGGCCCCAGGCGCGGTTGGCGCTGTGCCGGCCCAGCAGCCGCGGCGGCCGTCCCAGCTCGAGCGTGATCCAGAGCCAGGGGCAGTCATCGCGCCGGGCGGCCAGGTAGTCGTCGATCATCGCCCGGACGGTGGGCGGGATCCGGAGCGCCCGGGGGTCGCCGCCCTTCTTCGTGATCACCGCGGCGGCGTAGTCGTCGCGCTGCACCTGGAGCGCCTCGGAGATGCGCGCCGAGCTCGTGAGCAGGTAGTGGAACAGCGCCCGATCCCGCAGCTCNCGGAGCGTGGCGTCCCGCCGGCGCGGCCCCAGGTGGGCCATGATCGCGGCCAGGTCGTCGCGGGGGATGGGCCGGGCCCGGCCCTTGGGCACCTTGACCGGGTCCACGGCCCGCAGCAGCCTCCAGTCGATGAGCTCGCGCTCCAGCAGCCAGCGCAGGAAGCTGCGCACCGCGGTGTGGGCCAGGGAGCGCGAGCGCGGCGTCCAGCCCCGCTCCAGGAGGTCCTGCTGGAAGTCCTCCAGGCCCTCCTCGTCCAGCTCGTCCAGCTGGTCGACGCCGCGCGCGGCCAGGAAGCGGCGCAGGTGGGTGAGCCCCCAGCCGTAGTTCTCCTCGGTGCGCTGCGATCCCTTCCTGCCCACGCGGCGCAGGAAGCGTTCGATCAGCGGATCGAGTAGGTCTCCGGCGGGCGGCTGGCCGGGCGGAGGGCCAGCTGCCCGTTGCATCAGGCCTTCGGAGCCTCGGTCATCCCTGTCCCTCCCTCTGGTTGGTCGTCAGCTGCGGTCGCCGGCATCTTAGCGCCTGGCCCGACCCGGAGCGCCCAGGCGACCAACAGGTACCACAGAGCGACCACGCAGCTGACGCCGAAGGCCGCGGCCAGGAGGAGGGCCGGCAGCGGTAGCGCCTGACCCCAGAAGAAGCCGGCGCCGCCGATGAGCACGATCAGGACCGCGAGCACCCCGGCCACGATGCGAACCCGCGTTCGATCGCGGTATGACGGGCTATCCGGCATCGGCCGCCTCGGGCATGAGGCGCTCAGAGAGGCGGCGGACCTTCCTGCTCAGTACCTCGAGGGACTTGGCCACGGAGAGCAGGTCCTCCAGGTCGCGCTGCCGCTCACCGAGGCGGCGGATCACCTCGGTCAACTCATCCTCGGCCAGCAGGAAGCCGTTGGCGGCCATCATCATGAGGTCCTTCGTCGGCACGGCCGCCCGGAGCTCATCAGCCTTCTTGACGTTCTCCCGATAGGTCTGACTATCCGACATCGCCGAGCTCCTTCTCCATGCACGGCTGGCAGATCGCCGTGTCGGAGCCGAACAGCTTGTTTGCGAGCTCGCGTGCCTCCGGGTCCGCCCAGCACGCCGCGCCGCACCGCGAGCACGTGATCTCGTCGCTGCCCGGAACCGGGTCGGGAACATCGACCTGGCGGACGACGACCAGCGGCGCATAGGGCGAGCTATCCGACATCACCGGCCTCCAGCCGCGCCAGCAGACGTCCCAGCCGGTCAGCGACGCCCTCGTAGTGGTTCGCCGTGCCGGGCATGTTGTTGTGCTCCCGCGCGTCGCGGGCCGTCCGCTGCGCCAGCGTGATCGCCGACCGCAACGCATCGAGCTCTTCAGCTCGGTTGAGGTCCTCCGGCGTCGAGCTATCCGACATGGTGGAGCTCCGTGAACTGCAGCTCCGTGAGGGAGTAGGCGGGAAACCTGCGGGCGATCAGCCGGCCAAGCTCATCCCGGCCGACGGGCCGGTCCGCCACGATGCTCAACCGCACCTCGGTCTGAACCCGCGGCTTCCCGATGAGCAGCCGCTGGGTGCGCCGCTCGAATCTGTCGCCCATGAAGCGACGGAAGGAAGGCGAGCTATCCGCCATGACGCGGCTGCGCCTCCTCCTCTCCGTGACTCATCTGCTCGCGCAGGCGCTTGGTCCACTCCGCGCCGGTCGGGATCCCGAGCTCCTGCCGGATCGCGTCCAGGTCGCTGGGCAGAACCGGGGCCCGACCGTCCAGGCGCGCGATCGCAAACAGGACCGCCGAGTTGAGAAATCCTGCCGCCTTGGGCCAGTCGCCAGCCTGCTGCATCTTCCAGGCCTCCAGGAGGTCCGACCGCAGAGCGGCGGCCACGCGCTGTGAGGTGTTAACGGCGTCAGGCATCGGCAGACTCTCTTGTGAAGCCGAGGATCTGGTCGGCGGGCACGACCAGGCGGCCGGCCTCCCAGAGCTGGCCGTGGCCCTGCTGCAGGGCCAGGACGGCCTGGCCCAGATCCTGGTCCTCGGGGTGCGCGCGCTGCAGGCGCTGGACGCGGACGCCGGCGAAGTTGACCAGCCGGCGGGCGTGCCGGAGGCAGCGCAGGACGCGGCGGGTGTCATCGTCGATGGTCCGCCTTGTGCCCATTAGGACGGACAACTCCGCCGCCTNCCCGAGCTCCGGCCCCGACCCCCACGCCGCGACCACCTCCAGCCGGGGCCCCGAACCACCACCGGTAGTGGCCGGGGGCAGCAGCTGCAGGTGCCGTCTTGTGGCTGCCACCAGGCAGCGCGCCACCACCTCGGCGGCCTGCTGGGGGTCGTCGGCGAGCAGCTCCCCGAACTGCTCCTCAAAGCGAACGACGCGGACCCGGGCCCCCTCGTCAGGCCCCGCGTCCGCGTCCGCCCTACGTGTGTCGGGCTGGTCGACCACAGGATTCCTCCTCGCTGGTCGCAGCCCCGATCGATCTCCGCCGCCCAGCGTAGCCGGCCCCGGCCCGGCGCGCAAGGGCCCCCGGCTCAGGTCTCGGTCGGGTACTCCCCGGAGTGGATGCGCGGGCCCTCCTCGGCGCGATCCAGCAGGAAGCCGGGCAGCGTCACCGGCGGCCCCAGCGCGGCCACGTACGGCCCCTCGTCGCTGGGGTCCACGATCCAGCGCCGCCTGGTCGGCACCCAGCCGCCGGGGCCCTGGAAGGCCTCGCAGATGTACACGGCCAGGCCGGCGCTGCCCGGCGCGGCGTGGGGGTCGGGGCCGTCGCGGGGATCGCGCTGGGCCGTGATCAATTGCATCTCGGGGACCTCCTGGAGGGCGGCGGCGCTCAGCGCCGGCAGGTAGCGGAGCCAGCTCATGGGGTTCAGCACGGCCGTCCAGGGCGGCCCCTGCCTGGGCCCGTCGCTGCGCACCTCGAGGTGCAGGTGGCCGGCGCTGGAGGCGCCCAGCGAGCCCAGGTCGGCCACGTGCTGGCCGGCCAGCACCCGATCGCCCACCGCCACGTGCACGGCCTGGACGTGGCCCAGCTCGACGAAGACTCCCTCGGCGTCGGTCCGGATCACCGGCGCGAAGGGGCCCAGGTAGGGCAGGCCGACGGCCACCACCACCCCGTCGCGGGGCGAGCGGATGGGCGAGCCCAGGTGCAGGTCGCCGCCGTCCGAGTAGCCCAGGTCCACGCCGGCGTGGAANTGACGGCCCANACATTCGGGGCGCACCCACTCGGCGGCGTAGGCGGTGCAGCCCCAGGGCTGGCTGATCAGGTCGGCGTCACAGAGATCGCTGAGGCTCATCCGCGGTTGTAGGTGAGCGCGGGGTAGAAGTTGGCCCCCACCCCGGCCAGGTTCTTGAAGACGATGGCGCGCCCGATGCCCATCCGCCGGCCGCCCAGGTTGATCGGGCCCAGGCAGCTGCCGGCGCCCGGCGCGCGCCCGGTCATGACCAGGTCCGGGGTGCTGGCGTCGTCCTGCAGCTGCACCAGGACGGCGCCGGCGGCGTCCGTCCAGAAGTGGACGGCGTGCACGTAGAGGACCGCCTGGGAGGCGGCGACCAGCGTCTTGGAGGCGCCGACGCCCAANTTGAAGCCGCTGTCCCCCACGCTGAAGATGCCGGCCTGCCAGGGCGCCGGCTGCCCGATCGTGGGNCCCGGGTTGACCAGGTTGGGCAGCACCGCGTAGGCGCTGATCTGCTGNCCGGTGCCGAGCGCNCCGGTGATCATCGTCAGCTGCAGCCCGTTGGTGACCTGGTCGGCCAGGTCGAAGCCCGAGACGACCAGGGGCTTGCCCACCGGCTCCGACTGCAGGCCCGGCGTCCCGTAGTAGTTCTTGCCGGTGACCATGCCGTCCACCGAGTACTGGACGGTCGTCGTGGAGCCCAGCGGCGCGATGTACAGCTTCAGGCTGGCGCCGGCGGGCAGCGTGATCAGGCGCTGGACGGTGGACACCGTGCCGATGCCCGTGCCGAACAGGTATTCGTCCTGCAGCTGGCTCGAGGTCTGGATCCCGTCCGGCACCCCCGGGTGCGGCGCCAGCGCCTCGGCGAAGCAGGTCAGGGTGGCGACCTGGGCCGGATTGAGCTGGACGGGCGGCAGCACGCCGGGCGGGGAGGCGAANTGGGCCCGGACCCGGCCCAGCGAGGGCAGCGGCACGCANTTGCCCACCGTGAGCGGGGGGCAGTAGATGCCGACGTCGGGCAGCAGCAGGTGCTGCAGGGCGTGGTTGTCGACGATGACGCTGTNCGCCGACCAGCCGCCCAGGAACTCGTTCANCGGCGGCCCGCCCAGCGAGATCGTGTAGGGCGTGCTGCGGGGNGGCAGCTCGTAGATNGAGCTCAGGGCCGCGCCACCAGGGGGTTGACGCCGAGCAGCGCGCCCAGGCCGCCCCCGATCAGGAGCTGGTCGTAGCCGAAGCGCTGGAAGAACCAGGCGTCGGTCACGCCGATGGCGATGGCCAGCGCGGCACCCACGACGGTGGTGATGGCGGCGGTGTTGGGTCCGATCACGTGACCTCCCCGGCGGCCAGCAGCCGCCGCTCGATGCGCTCCTCGCGGTAGGTGAGCGCGATGAAGCTGAGCTCGTTCAGCAGCAGCGTGCCGAGCACGTAGTAGCCGTAGGCGCTGGGCAGCGCGATCAGGTGCAGCTGGCTGGCGAGCGCCAGCAGGCCCAGCAACAGGTTGTTGCCGACCAGGAAGAGGCGGANCCGGTAGAGCAGCACGGTGCCCTGCAGGCGCAGCGTGGCCAGGCTGCGGCGCTCGGCCTGGGCAGCCCCCAGCAGCGCGACGTTGCGGTTGACCGCCCGGCGGAGCACAAACAGGCCGGCGGCGGCGATGGCCACCCAGATCAGGCTCGGGATCAGCTCTCTCACTTCCGCGCTCCCGCGATGGCGATGCCCAGGGCAACAGCACTGCTCAGCAGCACCGGGCCCCAGGTGCTCATCACCTGCCGGTTCCGCCGGCGCCGCTCGAGCTCGCGCAGCTCCCGCGCCTCGGCGCGCAGCCGCAGCGTGACCAGCTCCCGCTCGGCGAGCTCCAGGCGGGCGACGATCTGGCCCAGCTGCGCGTTCACTCCGCCGGCGGCGGCGGCGGCGTCCGGTGCTGCTCCTCGAGGCGCTGCAGGCTGCTGCGGACCTCTCGCTCCAGCACGCTCAGCCGCTCATCGATGTGGGCCTGGAGGTCCTGCAGCCAGCTGCCGGCCGGGGGCGCCGCCGGGGCGCCGGCGGCCGCGGACGGCGTCGGCGGGGCCGGCTCGGGCGAGGCCGCGGAGGGAGGCGGCCCGGCCTCTGCCGGCCCGGCCGGCGCCGGCGGCGGGACCAGCTCGTCGGCGCCGATCTTGCCGCCGGAGGCGCTGTCCACCTCGCTGCGCAGGTAGCCGATGGGGACCTCCGCCTGGCCCTGCCCGGTCTCCGCCGGGACGTAGTAGTCCTGGTCGCCGACGTGGGTCAGGTAGGCGATGTGGAGCTGGCCCTCGGCGCTGCCGCCGGCGATCCCGTTGCTCAGGTCGATCTGGCGGACCGGGCGGTTGAGCACGATGGCGGCGGGGTGCGGCTGCAGGTTCTGCTCCCACTGGGGCGTGGGCTCGTGCTCGGGGATCTGGAGGAAGTCGAGCAGGCCCAGGTAGAGGCCCTGGACGACCTGGTCCTCGTGCTCCTGGACATACTCGACGTCGCCCAGCTCCACGAGCGCGAAGGGAACCTCCGGGGCGAGGGCCTGGAAGAGGTAGTGGTCGATCGCGTCGGGGACGTTGTCATTGACCGCCTGCGAGCTGGCCTGCGCGTAGTGGTGGGCCAGGGCGTCGCGCAGCTGCGCGCTGCGCTCGGCGGCGCTGTCCTGGTCGGGGTGGCCGACGCCGACACCGGGCAGGCCGCAATGCAGCGAGACGACGGCGTCGTACGTCCGCCGCGCCGCCTCCAGGCAGTTGAAGTTGGCGTCCGCCACCAGCACGGCCAGCGAGCGGGCCGTGAGCGCGGCGGCCAGGCGCTGGGCCACCGACTGCGTGGCCTGGGCCTCGCCCGGCTCGCCCGGCTGCTCGCGCAGCGCCCAGATGCAGTTTTGCTCGATGTTGAGGTGGCCGGCCTGGATGACGATCACGGAAATCCTCCTGGTCAGCTGGCGTCGTAGCCAGACAGGGTGCAGTAGCAATTGAGGTTGGCCAGGCCCGCGGTGAACTCCAGGGCCATGGCGGTGGCCGGGGAGCCCGCCAGGCTGATCTCCTCGCGGATCACGATCGGGGGGGAGACGATGGCCGCCGGCAGGTCGAACACCCAGCTGTCGACGATGGTCCCCGCGCCGCTGGCCCCGTCGCGCAGCACCACGGTGAGCGTGGTGGCGGCGATCGCCACCTTCGAGCTGATGCCGAAGCCGACCCGGCGCGCCACGTGGCGGACGCCGGCGCCGCCGGCCGCGCGGACCGCCGAGGCGCCGTTGCCCACGCCCAGGTTGGAGGGCACGGTCCACTCCCCGGGCGGGGCCGAGAGCTGGACGCCGGCGCCGCTCTGGGCGACCAGGTTGGCGGCGGAGGCGGAGCTGGCCGGCACCCAGCTGGCGCCGTTCCACAGGTAGCCCTCGGACGCCGCCGCCTCCAGGCCCGCCTGGCCCGCGATGGCACCGCCGGTGGTGCTGACGCTGGCCGCCTCCGAGGGGACGGTGCCCAGCAGCATGGCCACCTCGGGCTCCTGCTCGGCGACGTCGACGTAGACCGCCCAGGCCGAGGCCGGGACCACCGGCGTGGAGAGGATGGTGGCCACGGGGTTCAGGACCAGGTACTCGCTGCGCACCTGCAGCGGGATCACCTTCTCACCGGGCGGCAGGACCCCCCGGACCAGGCCGGAGTCGTCCAGGACCTCGAAGAGGTAGGGGGAGTAGTTGACGCCGTAGAACCAGGCCAGCTGGTCGCCGTTGATGCGCGACTCGAAACGGACGGGGGCGGAGGGGATGCTGGCCAGCTGGCCGGCGTTGAGCAGCTTGATCATGCCGCCGCCGCCAGCGGGGCCGCCTTCTCGACGACCTCCAGCGCCTTCTCCTCGGCGTCCTCGACGACCAGCAGGAAGAGCCCGATCACGATCACGACCAGGCCGATCCAGATGAACATGGCCCGCTGGGCCAGGTTCTCCACGTCCTTCAGCCAGCAGCCCACGTCGAGCAGGCTGCAGCCGGGCGAGCCGCTGCTCGAGCTCGAGCTGGGCCGCGCGGCGGCGGCGGCGCCGCCGAGCAGCCCCGTCAGGGGCAGCTTGAGCTGCGCTCCCAGCGGGGGCAGGATGAAGCCCAGCACGTCGCGCATGTCGGAGACCCTCTGGCTGATGACGTTGATCCCCTTGTAGTTCATCTCCGAGACGTCGAAGGTCCCGTCGCTGTGCACCCCGGTGACCACGGCCACGTGGCCGAACGAGCTGTAGCCACCGCCGGCGCCGTAGACCACCACCGAGCCCGCGACCGGCGTCGACGAGGTGGCCAGGCCCTTGCGCTGCGCGTTGCCCAGCCACTCGCCGGCGTTGCCCAGGCCGGCCGGAACCCAGCTGGCCACCTGCGCGGCGTAGAAGGTGCATTGGCCCCAGACGTAGCTGCTGGCGTTGTTGATGGCGTCCAGGACGGCGGCGTCGGCCACGGGGCTAGCCCACCCCTCCCATCACGGCCGAGGACTGGGGCACGTTGCTGAGCTGCGTCTTGAGGCCGATGTTCGGGCCCTGCGCGGGCTGGAACGAGGCCTGCGGCAGCTGGTTCGTGAAGCCCCACTCCCAGCTGAAGGGCCCCGAGTCGGTCGGGCCGCCCGGGGTGCCGGGGGGCGGCCCGAACATCGCGCTCGAGGGCAGGTCGGGGCGGCCGCCCAGGTACTTCTGGGTGTAGCGCCACAGCCAGCTGAAGGGGGCGCCCACGGTCGGCGGCGGCCCGAAGAAGAAGCCCGCGTCCGAGGCCGGCCCGGAGGGCGGCGTCGCCGTCTGCGGCTGCTGGATGCTCGTGCTCTGGGCGTCCGGCTGCTGGGTGAACTGGGCCGGGATGTAGCTGATGGCCCCCTGGGTGGCGCTGCTGGCTGCCTGCCGGCTCCGGGGGTGGATCAGCAGCAGGGCCAGCACCGCGGCCGCGGCGCCCGCGATGGCGATCAGGCCCTTGTGGGACTGGGCCCACGCCTCCAGCTTGCCGCGGCTGCGGCCCGCCGCCGGAGGCGGTGCGCTGTCGCTATCCATCGTCCGGCTCCCGCTCGGCCTCCAGCAGCTCCTCCAGGTCCGCCTCCAGGCGGTCGATGCGGAAGCGCAGGAGAAAGGCCACGAGCACCGTCAGCGCGACAGCGATCAGGAACTCCATGGAGAGCCCGCTATCGGGCGGCGCGACCGGCTGCAGCGGCGGCCGCGCCGCGGCGGCCAGGTTGAGCTCGTGGAGACGGTCCTCCTGCCGGCGCCGCTCGGCGCAGGTCTCGCAGCCCCGCCGCGCGTGCCGCTCGCTCCGCGGCCGCCGCTCGGCTACCGGCGCCATGCGTTGATCGCCCCCACCACCGCCACGCCGGCGGCCACCGTCCAGAGCCCCCGCCGCAGCAGGCGGTGGGCGCTGAGCACCTCGGCCAGCACCACGGCGATCACGATCACGACCAGCGCATGCCAGCCGAACAGTCTCTGCAGCATCAGGTACTCCCGAGAGATTGGTTGCCGGGTCGCAGCAGGATCCGGTTCGAGTAGAGCGTTCGCAGGTTGGCCGGCTGCGTCTGCCCGGCCAGCTGGGCGACCTGGATCACCCGCAGCTGGTTGCCGATGTTGTGCTCGCTGGNCTTGTTGGAGGCGNNGAGCGTGACCCAGCCGGGGACGCGGTTCCAGGGCGCGGTCCGATAGGGGCGCGCGACCGCGGGCTGGTAGAGCGCCGCGGCCCCGAAGCGGCCTATCGGGTCGTAGGCGGGGACCGGCTGGTCCTGGGCCCGGGAGCGTCCGATCAACGGCTACCCCTCCAGGGCCTGGACGCCCGAGCTGAAGGCGGAGCCGGCCGCCGAGATGATCTGGGCCGACTGCTGGCCCCCGGTCGCGCCGCCCTTCTGGCCGGCCCGCACGAAGACGATCACGGCCAGGATGGCGACGAAGACGCCGAGCACGATGTGCTGGAGCACGTTGGTCAAGGCCGACCTCCGAAGAGCGTGATGAGCTGGCCGAAGGACTGCCGTCCGTGCACCAGCAGCAGGTAGACGACGACGATGCCGCCGATCAGGAAGCCCGCCGGCGGGAAGAGGGCGGCCAGCACCAGGTAGCCCAGCAGCGCCAGCCACACCCGGGGCGTGAACTGGCCCCTGACCAGCGCGATGGCCACGATGACCAGGGCCAGGACCACCGACGTCCAGAAGCTGGAGAGGACGTTCACGGCCCGAACCCGAAGGGCGACCCGGTGCGCCCCGAGCTCGTGGTGCCGGCGGCCGGCCGGCCCGGGGTGCTGAAGGGGTTGGCGGGGGTGGTGGTGCTGAGCTGGCCGGTGCCGGCGGCGGCGGCGGCCGTCTGCAGCCGC
>JGI25390J43892_10000100_pt1 | contig 13683 bp, 10 predicted proteins | sample GraSoi013_2_20cm_FD_43892 | JGI IMG/M metagenome (IMG submission 43892) | reverse complement strand
CTAAAACTGGCCGTTCCTGAAGGAGCGTCTTTTGAAGAGGTGCTCAAGAGCGAGGCGGAATCCAATCCCGCCCTCAGGAGAACTCTGAGAGGGAGACGATGGTGATTGAAAAGGTAAACAACGTGGTCGTCATTCTTCACATAGTCTAGGATGACTTTTGTCTCGAACCGACCGGGAATGTTTTGCTTGGTGAGCACTGGATAGTTAGATGTTCCATGGAAGAAAGTGACGGGGAGGAGTCAGTGGTTCGACTCCAACTAGTCGTTCTTCTTGGAGCTGGTTCCACCCCCCCACAAAAAGGGCAAGGACCTGGACAGAATTGCAAACTCAAGTTGACCTCAGAGTATGGCTCAGGCGTTGAACACTCTGTGTTGCTACTCCTGCGACATACGGACTAACCATGAGACGCGATAAATGCCTGGGACGACTCATCGGAAGATTCTTGAGATCCGGCAACCGCTCGTTGGCGCAATCTCCCGGATGTTGAGGTTAGCCATTCCTAAGTCGTAGATGGAACGGACCCTGGGGCTAAGTCCCGAGATTAGTTTCACATCAGTCCAGTGTACCTATAAGCGACGATCAGCCTTCTTGCTGTCATGCTAAACTCAGAAAAGCTTCTGAAAGACTTGAACCTTAGACTCGCGCACTTCGGAGATCCCGACTTGGCAAGCGCAAGATCACTCTTGCCTTACTCGATCCCTTCAATGAACGCGCATCAGCGTTGCCTCGAGATTGCCGCTAAACTAGTCTTCAAGATAGAATAGTGTAGCGGGCGAGAGATTAGGCTCGCCCTTTCCCTAATCTTTCGGGAGATAGGTTGACGCCAATTCGAACGCCCTTGCCCTCGTAGCCTTGGCATTCACAGTCGGATTGACCGGTACAAACTTCCCATTGCCCATGGTCGTGAAGAAGGACGTGAATTGGGTAGTCTCTTCTTTCCGATTGAGGGGATTCGTTGCCGCACGCGTCGCAACGGATTTCTAAGGTATCCATCGTAAGCTTCCCGTGATGGTGTCCTGGCGAAATTTCCTTGGTTCCAAATGAACCATAGGTTCTTCCTAAGTTGTGGCCTGTGGCGTTGTAATGCTGCTTCCGGACCCATTCGACGAAAGGTGTCAATCCTTTGAATTTGCCAAAGTCTTCATCGAATTGTTTGGGGAGCTTCTCTAGGATTGACTGGTTGGTAGTAGACTGGTTCCTATCCTCTGGGAGTCGAATTTGCTTGGCTCGTTCTGCCAGGATGTAGACTTTCTCGGTCAGCTCCCTAGTTCTCCGGGAGGGACCATTCGTTGCTGCTTCTCTGAGAAGAATATCGACCTGCCTTTCAAGGTCTCTTATGGTCTGCTGGAAGTAAAGGAACTCCTTAGTTCCCATCACCGATGGCATAGGCCCGGAGTAACGACTCGCACAGTTAGAAACATTGTAACCAAGAAGGGATTACTCAAGAACTCCTGAGCAGGATGGGCACGGGCCTCTAGTTTCGTGGGATCACTCTATACCTTTGTCGAGGGTAGAGATTTCAAGTGCTCCCATCGGGCTATCAGCTAGGTTTGATCGCGGTCGCAGGTAGACTCAGATACGACTGACCAAGGGTGCAATGAATAGTTGTCAGGAAATGCAATTTTCAGGGCCGAGAATAAACTTGGGGGCGACATCATCGCGATGTGGGTCCCGGATCTAGTTTCCTAGGTTCTTGCGAAAGAACTCGTTATTGTATTGTAGCAGTGGACTCTGTTTTTGAAACGCAACACATCATGACCCTCATCCTCGTAGACGACATAGTCCACATTCACGCCTCCCTCACGGAGGTCTTTCACGAGCTGAGCCGATTCTGGTTCGGGGACTCTCGGATCGTGCTTTCCTTGTAGGATCATGAGGGGAGCTGATAGTTGGTTCATGTAGGTCTTCGGCGATCGTTCGACAAGGAAGTCCTTGTCCTTTATCGGATCTCCGAGGGACAGTCGGAAGTATGTCTGCCAGGTCGGCGGGATACGTGATACCCATGTTGGGAGATCGTAGGGACCGAACATGTCGACGGCTGCCTTCCATAACTCAGGGTGTCTCGATGCCAGGGTCAGGGTCATGTATCCGCCGTAGGACCTTCCAACAACGCCTCGGCGCTTGGAATCGATCCTCGGGTCTTTCTCAAGGCGTTTGAGACCCTCGACGTGGTCAAGAACGTCTTTTCCTCCCCAGTCCTTGTCGACCCACTTCATGTAACGCATACCATACCCAGTGCTTCCCCTAACGTTCGGAACGAAGACCGCGAATCCGTTAAGGGTCAGGTATTGGATGAGTGGCATCGAGAACCATGTAAAATCTGGTCTCTCCTGTCCCTGAGGACCACCATGAACATACTCGACAAGAGGTCTAGGACCCTTGTATCCGAGTTTGGAAGTAGGCAGGTAGAGCCGAGCAGAAACCCTTAGTCCGTCAAATGAAGTGTAGCTCGCATCTTCACCAGCAGAAAGATACTCATCCGGAATGCCCAGAACCTTTTCGCTAGACAGACGCTTTGCCGCGCCTTTCTCCCCTATCGAGATATGATAGATCTGGGATGGACTGTTGGCTCTTGTGAACGAGAAGATGTACTCCGCTTGCAAAGGTTTCTCGTTCTTGATTTGCCATTCAAGCCCTAGGACTACGCCATCCGATAGCGGTGGATTTCCGACTAGCGTTCGTTCGACTTCGAAGGTTGGACGCATCCCATTGTGAAATCGTCCTTCGTAAGCCCATGAAGCGCCGTCGATATTGTATTCCAGGACAAACACGTCGCCTTTCACCTTTCTCACGCCGGTCATTTCGCCCTGGCCCGAGTGTCGTAATCCCTTGATCTCTACGTCGATGGGTTTCGAGGGATCGTCTAGCGAGAGATAGGTGAGACCGCCATTATCATGGAAAATGTTCGATTCGAAAAATAGTCCCTTATTGTTATCAACAAAACTGCACCAGCCTATTCCCGTCATAGGAACCTGCTTTCCGTCCCGCTGGTCAAGAGGAACTCCGTAGAGCAGCTTCCTCACGGTCATGCCCTCCTTCCAATAGTACAGAACCACATCTCCGGCGGTATATCCGTCCGCCAGTATCACGGTGGAGTGGTCGGAACTCACACCGTTGCATGTGTTGCCGTAGATGCTAGTGCCAAGAGACTTGACGTCACCAGTCTCAAGGTTTACCTTGAGACATTCGATGTCTGGGGTCTTACGATTGTCCCGGAAGAAGTAGGCGATGTTTGTCTCTTTGTCGCAGTGGACGCATGCTATCTGCTCGTCGCGATACTTGTCTCCGAAGAGTTGCTCAGGTATGCCTCCGTCAAGAGGAACCAAGTTTGGCTGATAATTCTCGTCCCCTAACTTGTCAATCATAACCAGGACCTTGCCAAGTTTAGGCAAGACGTGGAAGTTGTCCCCCGGCATTATGTGGGGATTCACCAATGCTAAGCCGCCAGGGAGTAGGGGCTCTGGGATGCTTCCGTTGCTAGCTATGGAGTACAGGCTAAGAGTGCCGCTTAGGTCGGAGAGAAAATAGATCCGGTCACCTTCGATCTGAGGTTCAAGCAGCAACCGGGCTGACAAGAGGGACTCGATAGGGAACTGGGTCTTATTGATAGTCGGCTTCTCAAGCATCTCAGTAACGGTCAAGAGCTAGACAGAAACAGCCGAGAGGGTCCCGCCTATCAATCTTTTCGATTCTGAAAAGATAACTCGCGCTCCCTCACGGTTATCCTCCTGAGTGTTGGCGCTTTCTCTAATCGTTCGGCGGAATCTGACTTTTTCAGATTCTGCTGACCGGGCACAGCTGACATGGTCGTGCCGAATAATCCTAAATGGATTCTCTAGCGGCATTATGGGTCAGTCCAGGTATCTCTGATGAGGATGCCCTGCAGTCGACATGTTTCGTCAGTCACGTTCAAGACAATTGAAAAAAAGTCATAACTATCCATCCGCAACGACTTCGTGCCGCCGCCGACGGCGGGCGGGGCAGCGGGATACACTATATTGGANACAAAACTAGGGCATGAGGGGAGGATTCGATCGTCCAGACTAGGGGCACTATTCGGAGTCATGGGTTCGGTCTTATACATTACCAGATTCTTCCTACCTACCAGCGCTGAGAATCCGGCAGAGAGTCTCGCCAACTACGATGGTAGATTGGCTGTCGTCTTTGGGCTGGTGAGTACCTTTTCTGGCATTTTCCTCATTTCGTTCGCCCTATCACTGCGCACCGCCCTTCCGAAAAGGGACAGTGTGCTAACCACGGCCGCAGTGGTTTTTTCAATAATTGCTTCTATCGTCCCTGTCGTCGTGAATTTGATCGTATTGGATGCGAGGGCCACTCTAGCAGGTATTTACAACAACTCGACAGTAACCGCAGTTGACAAGGCAGCAGCCCTCGTCTCCGAGCAAGTGTTAGAGGCGGAGGAGGAGGCAGTCTTTGCCCTATTTGTTGGCGCACCCCTCGCCATCGGGCTTTTTAGCGGGTCAATGTGGAACAGCAGGGTCTTCCCGAACTGGCTCACNTACGTAGGACTTTCATTCATCACCATCACCGGTGTCGCCCTACTCCTTGTCGCGGTTGGAGTCGCCGTTCCCGTCTTGGGTTTCGCCTACTATGGGCTCTTCCTTCTGTGGATCTTGGCAAGTTCGGGGTACCTCTACCGATCCGATCGCAAGACTGCAACCACGGACCCACGATANGCACGTTCGACGTAAGGCGCGGTCATAGGGACGCGAAGAAGCGGTTTCCTGGGCCAAAACGAAATTTAAGCCGTGAAGATTTCGGTCCCGCAGCCAAAGGATCTGCGTAGCTGACCTTCCGCAGCCAGCTAAGGAGTGCGCTAATTGTTTTCGACTCGTTGCTTCCAGACGAGATGGCTGTAGCAAACTCGTGCCAGAGGTAGCGATGTCTGACCGATTCTGCGTAAGCGTTCCTTACCCGTTCGATGCCGACGAGAGAGCTGAGGATTTCAATATGACTCGTGACGGGATCGGGCAATCCTGTGAGAGGGCTGTCCACGGCATGTACGGGACATTACACGCCACCGTTATGTCAAAGTCAACACGGACCCGGGAATGTTTAAAATGATGGGACCGGATGGTTTGGAGAACGCTGGGTCCGCTTGAGCAAAGAACTGAAAAAACTGCCGGAGGTCAAGGTTTTCGGCAAATGGGCGTCGGCCGGAATAGAGGCTAACGACCCTGGACTTAAGCGCTACATATCTACAAGACCCATCCTTCTTCCTCACACCAGTGGCCGCCACGAACACGGACGGTTCCGCAAGTCAACCATCAACATTGTCGAGCGCCTAATCGACGACATGATGAGGCCGGGCGTCGCAGGCGGGGCCAAAGCCCGGGCGAGTAGCATTGTCAAAAACGCCATGGACATCATCGCGATCCGGACCAAGAAGAACCCGATCGAAATACTCGTCAGAGCGATCGAGAACGCAGCACCAGCCGAAGACGTAACAAGAATCGCCTACGGTGGCATCGTCTACCCGATCTCAGTCGACATTGCTCCCCAGAGGAGAGTAGACATCGCCCTGAGATACATTACAAACTTGTCGCGTCAAGCGTCCCACAACAACCCCAAAACGGTTGACGAATGCCTCGCCGAAGAACTGATCCTCGCCGCGGCACGGGATCCGAAGAGCGCGTCAGTCAGAAAGCGCGACGAGATTGAACGTATCGCTCTGGCCTCTCGCTAACCTACTGTTCTTAGCGATCCTTTCCTATTCCTGTTCCTCAGATAGTCTGTGGCTAGTAATACTCCTCCGCCTAGAAATACCCCGAGAAGCATCGCTGCTAAGTAGCCGTTCAGAAGATACTGCAACCACGGCACGTTGCTAGAAATCCAATCTTGCTGGTATGCATTCGACCTATACTCGGCAGTGAGGCCATAAACCAACAAGACGATGAGTCCAAACTGGGCGAAGATCACGACGTACCCGCGCTTCAACGCCACACTTCCTCCCAGAGGATCAATCCGGTCGAGCGAAATCATTCGTATTATAGTTTGAGGAGCATTTCCAACGGCTGAACTTACGGCTGGGAGTCCCATCTTTATAGGCCCGCAGTCGAGCCCGATTGCATCTTGTCTATTGTAGAGAAAACAGTTTCTCCGTCATCTTCTCTTAGTTCTGCTATCGAAAGGGCCGGGACCCTCTTGCAGAATGGTGCAATGGATCAGATAGAGGGATACCGAGCACGCTTCGAGACCTTGGAAGGGATGTATGAGCGNGTCTTCGCGAGTATCGTCAAGTCGAACTTTGACCCAAAATCTGCCCGTGAAACTGCGAAGAAGTTTTTCGGAACCGACAAGGTTCCGTTCGCAGCAGTTGACGGAACTGACTATGCTCGTCCTCTGTTTGACCTCGTTGTTTTCTTCGGGGGGTCCTATGCGGCCCGCGGTACGATAACATACGTCGACTACGGTCTACCAACTGTCGAATACGAGGACCACTTTCTCAAGAGCGGCAGAGCACTATCAAGCTGCGTACCCGTGTACGTGAATGAGGTTCCTGAGATAGATCAGAGCTTCATTCAGCCAGGGGAGGTCTCCGAAATCTCCCTTACAAGACCGCTCACTGACGAGGCGATTGCAAATAATTCAACTGTCGCCAACTGGATAATGACCTTCTCCGAATTCTACTTGGCGTATAGACTGGCACGCGAAGAGAACGGACCGAGAATCCTCCTGCTTGACAGAAGCCTCGCAACCATGCTTGCTAGTCTAATCTACGACACTTCCAGGAGAAAACTCTGGTCGACCAACGGAGCCCTCTTCGGACTCGACGTTGAAGGCATCCCGCTAGATGTCAATGACCTCGCATACTCTCGGCATCACCTTTGCAACCCTCTACTTGACTTACCCCCCGCCCGAGGCGACTATCTCAGATATCGATGTCTTCTTGAGATTGAAAAGGGCGGTCCGCTGACTCTCGCCGCTCTCTGCCCGAAACTTGGAATCAAAGAGGATGATAGACAGAAACGCGTCGAACGCTTCCTCCAGAAATCTGTCAAAGAGGGATTCCTCGACGAAACCGTCGGAACCTTCTCGTTAAGGGATCGTTATCGGAAGACGTGGCCCCGGATACGCACACTCGTGGAGACCCTTGGCCACAGAATGTTCGAGGAGCAACCAAAACAGAACCCGCTACGCGTAATGAAGAAGGGCGACCTACATTGGCTCACAACGCAGGACCTAGCGTTTCTCACACTTTTCACGCTGAACCTGCTGGTCGAGGAGTGTTGGAAGAAACGCATACTCCTGCTAGGATTGACAAAGGACACTGCTGCCCGAGATCTCAAGAATCATGTGCTACCGGTAATGGTATCCAACGACCTTTGGAAGTCCGAACTGAGCCAGGAACAATTGTCACGGATACCGAACACAGATCGCATGCTTCTTCAAACCCTCAGCGTATTCAACCATGAGTCAATCTCTGTTCCTTGGTCGTTGATAGAATACGATTCAGCCTTCCTAATGATCGTGCCTGACTTTCAGAAGAGGAAGGGCTACGTCGGAGGAGCCNTAAGAAACAAGATCACGCCTGAGCGCTTGTTTCTGAAGAGTTACATTCAACTTTCANAGACCGCCTATGATCCTCAGCTCAGAAGCAACGTCCTCCTTCTCGACAGGCTGACCTATCCAGAGTTCGACTTACGACCTGACTCTCGAATAGGCTTTGTTCACTCGTACGGTAATGCTGACGAGCCTGTCAGACCGATTATCTTTCAGACAAACAAAACGACGAATCCAATTCAGGAACTTGTCATGCTAACCCTATCCTCGATGACAAGCAACAGCATCCCTGAACTATTCGGCCACAACAAGCCGTTGTTCATCGCAGACAAGGTAGCCAAATGGCACAATGAAGAGATGCGCCGAATCATAGATACGACTGGCAAATGGCTTATGAACAGTCCTAAACTGCGACACTTCGTATTCTACATGAGCACGTTCCGAGAGCGGAGGAGCGAGATCGAGAGTGCTCGAAGAGAAAGCTTCTAGATACTTCACCGATTTCAACGGACGATTCAAAGCCCGTCTCGCCGCCGTAACACCCGCCTTCATGCCTGCGGCGATCCACGAGCTCACAGGGATCTCCTCTAGGTACGAATGTCGGATCAAAGTCGAATATCACAAGGACATCATGGGTCTCATCGAGGAAGGAATGCTTGTAGCCGTTAGGAACTTCAAGTCAAACCCGAAGCACCAGCGGCATTCGCTAATGGTCATATCCCGGGTCTGGCCCGAACACTATGGGCTCAAGGGTCTCTCGGAACACAGCTACTATCCTATGCAGTTCGAGATCATACAGCAATCCGTCAAGGATTGGGACACAAGCGACAAGTCCACGATGATGGTCCAGATCAGCGCTTTACCCATCAACTACGATCTCGTCCTCAAAGAAGATAACGAGCCCAAGTACGAGAAGGGCTTCACCTATCCTGTCATCGCCGCCGAAGCAGAGATCCTCAACCGTGACATGATCAGCCACATGTACAACCAACGGATACTAGCCAGGCTCGGATTCAACTCCAAAACAACTACCAGCGATGCCTACAAGGACCCCAGAATCGGCACCATTCAGATGTTCGAGTCTATGGAGGAGAAGATCCCCATCTACTTGGACTTCGAAGCCATGGTCCGATACCACTTCGGAATATTCGCATTCACCGGCGCCGGAAAGTCCAATCTCCTTTCGAACATACTCCGCAGACTACTCATTCATCAGCCTGAGGTGAAAGTGATCGTGTTCGATATTTCCAGCGAGTATCCCTTCCTCCTCATGGACCTCTTCGCAGACGACAAGATTCCGTCCAAGATAATTCTCGAAAACCCCGTCACGAACGCGGAACAGTTCTACGCCAGTGTAGTCAAGCCTAGGGAGTACGAGGACGACGATCGAGCGCGGAAAGTCTTCGCCCGAATCTTCGGGCAGAAAAAGATCACGTACTATCTCAAGCCCGAATCTAAGGTTCCGACATATGGGGACATAGTAGAAGAGCTGAACAGGCAGCGAAACGAGAGCCTCGACAAGCCCCACTACGTGAACGCCCTAGACCGGATTCGCCAAGACGTGGTAGATTACAAGGCCGAGCATTCGATGACAGACTCTAAACCCATCGACGAGGAGTTCATCAAACAACTTGACGAATGGGGACGCGGAGCAGTTGACGAGTTCAAGATCTCGGACCGGAGCGGGGTATATGCTTGGGCCACCAGTCGACTTACACTCATCGACAATCTCAAACGCGCCGAAAAAGAAAAGCGGACCACGGGAGGATTAGACATTGAAGGAATACGAGAGCTCGTTGAGAAAGAAACACGGCTAACCTGCATCTCCATATCGGACCCGTACGTCATCAAGGAGCTAGTAGTCGACCTCGCCCGAGAGTTTCTCCACCGACGCAAGCGTTCATTCAAAGTCAAGCCCTACGTCCTCTTCGTGTTCGACGAAGCCCAGGAATTCGTCCCAGACCTCGGAGGCTCATCGGGCATAGACAAAGACTGCTCGAAGGTTGTTGAGACCCTCCTCAGGCAAGGTCGAAAATATGGGTTAGGCGGATGCCTCGCTACCCAGAGGATAGCCTATCTCAATACCAACGCGCTGCAACAGCTACACACATACTTCGTAGGGACCCTACCACGACCCTACGATAGGACGGTTGTAAGCGATACCTTCACCATCGACAAACAGATCCTTGAGAAGACTCTAGAATTTGCTCCAGGTGAATGGCTCCTGTCCAGTTTCATCGCGACGGGAATGGAAAACGTACCCATATTCATCAGAGCAGACAATGCCGAGGTTGAAGTTGAGAAGACTCTAAACAAGCTCGCCTGACTTGTCTGGCTTGCTAATCGTCAATTCAGGATCTGTGCAGAACGCCCTTTCTCATCGAATCCCGGAACGCCCTGAACACAACGATACGTCGACGGCTGCGCAGGGTCTCGTACGCAGTAAAGACGAGAAAGAGTATTGCGACGAACAGACGAACCTCGATGACGGTGTTGGAGATGACCCAGAGAACTAGCAGAACAAGTGCACTCTCAATATCGTATGTCAGGTCCAGAAGACTTGCGCAAACGTACAGTGACTGACTCAGGTCAAGAAAAATCTCAACCATTGAAGCTGTCCAAGTGGAATCGATCCGACCCCTCCACTACTGACAAAATACACGACAGGGATAAGCGCAACCCAATGCAGTCAGCTCGTTTTAGGAGGAAGAAATGAAGTTCAAGAGAGCCACCGGGGCTAAAGTGATCTGTCTGGCCAAGTTGAAAGATGTCACTTTCTCGGGAAACTCAGAGAGTACAGCGGCAATCCATTGAATGGTAAAGAATACCGCGCCGCCGGTTAGTGCCAGTTTAACGGGTTTATGGTGAACTCTGGGGTTTGTGACCCTGTATGAGTCTGACGCCTTTCTGTCGGATATTGAGAGGTCTAGTGTTTCTCTCTCTTCTCAGTGTTGTCCAGACTGATAGCGTACGACAACACTAGGTAGGGGTCCATTGCGGGGTTGAGAATCTCCACATTGTAGGAGTCTCGGANGGAGACCCACTTCTTGTGAATCTGCGCGATCGGCTGGCCGGACGTGTCTTGAATGTAATAGTCATGCTCCCAGACGTTACCCTTTATCTTCGCAATCTCCTGGCCGGACGAGTTCTCCATCCACCACGCCTCTCCTATCAATTTTAGGATTTTCTTCTTTACCTGCGCTACCAGCTGACCTTGCGAGTTGTATATCTCGAATGTCGGCCGGATTGCCAAGACCTTACCGTGTATCTCTCCTAGCTTTTCTCCGTTCGTAGATTCGTACCAGAATTTTGGACCAAAGCTAACCAATTGTTTCTTCACATAGGCAAGCTGGTTGCCACCACGGTCCTTGATTCCAAACGTATCTCTAAGCGCCAGGATCTTTTGTTCAATCGTGTATCCATTCCCACTGAACAGTGGGACCATTCTTGACAGAGTGCCGGGCGAACCGTACGATTGCATCGAAGACAACTGTGCACCGCACGCGGGGCAGAATGGTGATCCGCTTCCAATCGCTTGACCACAAGAAGGGCATCTAGCACTTCCCATCATAGGACTTGGCCAGTCGTCAGCTTGGAGACTGACCTAAAGAAGGTTACAGTACCCTTGGCATAAGCTGAACAGAACGACGGTTGTTGCTCACTGGTGGACTATGAGCAGTCAATCGGGCTCACTCCTTTCCCAGGACGCGTTCCGTTTTGGTTTAGCAGTCGCATTCGCGTGAGTATTGATGTGAATCTGGGGTCTGATCTTAGGGGGTCGAATCTTGGTTCGACGTTTGCCCAGACGAGCCAGCTCGATCGCTCTTGGTAGGCTCGTTCGAGCCAGGCGAAGGCTTCGTCTTTGTTTCCCATACTCATGTGCACAAGCGCGATCCAGTAAGATGGAACGTACTGTTTCCTCGAACGTTCTATCAATCGGTCGAGGACCTTTCTTGCTTCAGCTTCCATTCCGGCCGAGGCGTATGCCTGGCCGAGCGTGGCTAGGGAAACGGTGCTCTCTTTTGCTAGTCTGACGGCTTGTTCTGACTGTTCGATGGCTTCTTTGAACATGCCTTTCTGCATGTAGGGTCTTCCGAACCAGAGCCGCGCTGGGACGAATGCTGGGTCCGTCTCGACAATTTTGCTGTATTGGTCTATGGCCTGGTCGTATTGTCTGGAGAGGTAGAGTATGTGACCGATTCCGGTGTTGATCGAGTATGATAAGGGGTCTAGGGCCAGNGCCTTCTTCATCTCCCCTAAGGCCTCCTCGAATCTTCCAAATGATTTGACAAAGTCAGCGTAGTACTGGTGAGCCTGGGNGTATCCGGGGTTCAGCTCGAGAGCTTTCTTGAGCTCCGCTTCGGCACTGCTCCAGTCCCATTCGTAGTAGAACTTGACTAGTCCGAGGGACGCGTGAGCCTCAGCAAGGTGATCGTCAAGAGACAGGGCCTTCTCTGCCGCCGTCTTGGCCTTGGGAAAGCCCTCCCGGGGTGGAATGTACTCTAAGGAGTAGGATGCGAGGATCGAGTAAGCATCAGCTAGTCCAGTATATGCGAGAGCGAAGTTAGGATCGTGTTTTATCGAATTCTCGAAGTGTTGGATCGCGGCTTTCAGCCCTTTCTGCGTCCTGGTGTTCAGTGAGTGTCGGCCTTTGAGGTAGAGTGAGTAGGCTTCGGGTATTCCAGTTGCCTTCTTCTCAATCCGGAACGTCTCGCTCTGGAGGACACGAACTCTTAGCGCCTTTGCAATTCTCTTTGCAATGTCGGTCTGGATCGCGAAAGCGTCTTCGAGGTCTCGGTCGTAGACGTCTGACCAGAGGTGTTCCTCTGTTGCCGCGTCGATTAGCTGTGCTGTTATCCGGAGTTTCTTCCCCGCGACTCGAACGCTGCCCTCCAGTACTGTGCCGACATTGAGCTCTCGACCGATGTCGACGACCGGTTTCGTTAAGCCTTTGTATCTGATTATCGACGTTCGCGCGATGACGCCCAGGCTTTTGATTCTTGAGAGTGTCGCGATGAGTTCTTCGGTCATGCCATCGGAGAAATACTCATCGCTAGCACTCGGACTGATGTTTGCGAAAGGGAGGACCGCTATTCGCTTCTTATCCAGACGAGTTGATGAGGAAATTCTCGCTTCTTGCCACGGGAGGGCCACCTTGTACAGTTCGATTGGCGTTCCAACGTTCTTGAGGGTCTTGGGGCCGAGGCTCGTGAGCGGCAGTTCGAACTTGTTCTGGACCTGGTCGTAGACTTGTCTGCTTAGGCAGATGCCTCCATTCTCGGCGAATGGTCCAATCCTTGACGCGACGTTGACAGCGTCTCCTGAAATGTCTCCTTCTGACTCGACCACGTCGCCTAAGTGGATTCCTATTCTTAGATGGATGCGTCTCTCTTCTGGGAGTGGGACGTTGCGTTCTCTAGCTTTTCCTTGGATATCATAGGCGCATCTCATAGCGTCAAGGGCGCTTGGGAACTCGATGAGGAACGCATCGCCTATCGTCTTGACCTCTCTTCCGTTGTGACGATTCAGAATTTCTCTAACCAGTTTTCTCTGCTCTTCTAACAGCGACAGGGAGAGTGATTCGTTCTTCTGTCCTAGCAGCGTGTACCCGACTACATCGGTGAAAATGATCGCGGCCAGCCTCCGCCGCTTCTGAGACGACACGTTCTTGCGATTTTGGCTCTCGTTCCTCGCTTCCAAATCGGTTACGAAACTTAGCTTGACGAATTACTTAATGCCAGCCCGAATCATCCTTCTTTCGCTTGCACTGTGCCCTTCGCAAACGTCCTAACGTACCTCTCCACCAAAGGTGTGACGACGATACAGTCCCTGCTTACGTGGACGATATTTCGGTTTCTGGGGCGGGAGACCCTTCGAGATCAGGTCAGCACACTTGGAACACATGACCCAGCTGCAGTCAGCTTTGCAGAAGCAGCATTTCGACANCTGTCCCCGAGCGTTGTCCCAGGGAAAAACATCAGTGGGATGGTTCTCGGTGTATTTACTGACCATTGCGTAACACAAGACGATCATTAGCGCTTATGGCTCTTACGCTTCTCGGCACTGTCAACTCTTCGGTTGCTTTTTTGGTGATAGCTTCGGTCCCCTCTAACTGTAATGTTCAAGGACTGACTGATCATCACATTAGGAGGCCGTCGT
>JGI25390J43892_10000099_pt1 | contig 13758 bp, 13 predicted proteins | sample GraSoi013_2_20cm_FD_43892 | JGI IMG/M metagenome (IMG submission 43892) | reverse complement strand
GAATTTCCGCGACGATGCAGGTCACCGCGGTCAATCCATAAACACNAAAAGCAGAAAACGTTTTCAGGTCGGCCTGAATTCCAGCGCCAGCGCTGCTATCGGATCCTGCAATCGTGAGCGCGATGGGAACTGTAGCGGCGCTCTGTGAGCGCCGATCATCTTGCTTTCGCATCGGATTCGACGGTTGCAGACCGCCGGTACAGGATTACGCGCCGTCGTTGCCGATCGCTTCGACGGGGCAACCTTCCATCGCTTCTTTGCAGAGGCCCTCTTCCTCAGGCGTCTCTGGCTGTTTATAGACGTAGGAATGGCCGCCGTCGTCGTTTCGCTTGAAATTGGCGGGCGCGGTTTCGCGGCACAAATCGCAGTCGATGCATTGATCATCGACGTAAAACTTGCCCGGTACGTTTTCGGCGTATTTGTTCGCGGCGTCGGCCATGATTTTCCAGTAAAAAGTGAAGCGGAACGTTAGGAAGAAACGCTACCCGCGCAATTAATTTGGCCGCTGATAAGCCTGCACGCAACCTCGCCGACCGTTGAACGCGCTAAATCGTTGAATCCTCAAGGCCGGCAGTCCATTATCGCCCGATTCACCGGTAATTGAACGACGTCGTCGTTGTGCAAGTTCAGCCTGAATGAAAAAGCAAGCTGCCAAAAGTCTCCGAGCCTTTGCCATTGAGCTGGCGGTCTATTCGGTTCTTGTCGTGATCTACTTCTTTCTGGTTCTGCATTTGCTTGGTGATTGGCTGTACCGGCTCGAAACGCACCATCGGTACGTTTATGCCGGCGTCGCCATTTTGCTCATCGCCGGGCAGGCCGTTGTCCTGGATACGGTGACGACGCTCTTGTTTCGCTTCCTGCGTGGCCGCTCGAGATAACTCATGTTTTTTCCAATCTCCAACACGCACATCAACCCGATTTATCTGGTCGTTGTCGGCTTTGTCATTGGCATTTTCGGTGGGTTCTTTGGCGTCGGCGGAAGTTTCATAGCTGGCCCCGCGCTGCGCTTGATGGGAGTGGACTGGAATTACGCGGTTGGAACGGACCTGGCGCACATCGTCGGCAAATCGATCGTAGCGGCAAAGCAGCACCGCGCGCTGGGCAATGTTGATCTCAAACTGGGATTCTTCATGGCATTTGGAACAATCGCTGGTGCCGAATGTGGCGCGCAGTTGATTCAGGCGCTAAAGCGCGCTGGCAACGTAAACACAGTAGTCAGCTATGTCGCGATCCTTGTTTACTCTGGCATCGCGGCATTCATGCTCTGGGAGAGCCGAAAAACGCTGCGATCGGGCAGAGGCCCATCACAGAGCGGGCTAGTCAAGGGAGCGGAGTCAAAAAAAGACCGCTCCGCATTCAGCCCTGTCACGCGGAATATTCAACGGCTGAAAATTTGGCCGATGATCACACTGCCCACTTCAGGCATACGAATCTCACTCTGGACCATTCTTCTGGTCGCCTTTGTTGGAGGCGTCTTCAGCGGTTTTCTTGGCGGGGGCGCAGGTTACATTCGGATGCCCTCAATGGTTTATGTGCTGGGAATACCCACGCACCTGGCAGTGGGAACCGATCTTTTTGAGATCGTGATTTCAGCCAGTTATGGAACGATTACCCACGCGATCAAAGGCAACGTGGACGTCCTGATCGCGCTCGTTATGCACACCGGCGCAGTCATCGGCGCGCAGATCGGCGTGATCGCTACACAATATTTCGCGGGACCGAAAATTCGGCTGGCCTTTGTTCCATTGCCATTGATTGGCGCGGCTATCGTCATTTACACGCTCGTCACCGGCCACAAGCTCTAGAAATGAAAATTTTGATTTGCAGCGACGGAATGCCGTCAGCCGAAACAGCGATCCAGCTCGGAGGATTGTTGGGCGCAGCACTGAAGGCAGAAACTGCGCTGCTTGGAATTGCCGAAACATCAAGTGACGAGAGTCCTTTGCGCCAGGCCCTCCAGAAGCAGGCGGAATCGCTCCGCGGACGTGGCCTATCGGCAAATATCATCGTGCAATCCGGCGAGCCCGTGCGGCAAATTGCGGATGAGACGGCAAAGCCCAGCTACGATTTGGTTATCATCGGTGCGCGGTGGATCGGAGCCACGGGCCATCACTGGCGGTCGGAAAAGACCTACGAAGTCATCAAATCTATTCAGCCTCCCGTGCTCGTAGCCATCGGTGACTGCGAACAGTTGAAGCGTTTTCTGGTTTGCACAGGTGGAAAAGAATTCATTGAGCAAGCGGTACAATTCACCGGCAAACTGGCGGCGGCCCTGCACGCTTCAGTCACCTTGCTGCACGTGATGGCTGAGCCGCCCGCCATGTACGCCGACCTTGTTCGCTTGGAAGAGAACGTCGATCAATTACTCGAATCGAAATCCGAGCTTGGGACAAATCTGCGCCGCCAAAAAAGAGAGCTCGAGCGTCGCGGCGTTTCTACCGAAGTGCGTCTTCGCCACGGCATCGTGATAGATCAAGTTTTCGAAGAAGTGCACGCGGGCGATTACGATTTGATCGTAACCGGCACATCGCGGGCGCGGGGACTGCTTCGCCATTACATCATGGGAGATTTAACCCGCAGCATTTTGAATCGCGCAAATGTTCCCGTGCTCGTCGCGCGAGCCGGTCCGCCCAAAGCGGCTCGAACTCTGTGGAACGCTGTCAAAGGGTTATTCGGCAGGCGCTAGCTAGCGAGTTGGTCGCCTGAATTCGGGTAACGTACGCGCCCCTCGCGTGCTGCGATTGGCGCCCTCGCAAATCACGCAAGCGGAGCAATCTTGTTTTTCCTGCGTTCCTGGGTTCCTGATTCGTCTAGTGCAAACACCTGAACAACCAACTGTGCACAGTTCGCGAGTGCGGCGCTGGCTTGGTCATCTTTTCCGTCAATGGACGATTGAAAGCTGGCGTCCAATCGCCCCGGCCTTTGCCAAGCCCAGGCCAGCAACTTGGAGCGATACGCAGGTCACGATCGCCTGGCTTGGTCATGCAACAGTGCTCATCAATTTTTTCGGTGTCAAGATTCTCACCGATCCCGTGCTCTTCCCGCGTATCGGGATTCGTCTGCTAGGATTCAGCATTGGTCCAAAACGATTGACCGCGCCCGCGCTCGAGTTTCATGATCTGCCAAAGATCGATCTTGTCCTGCTTTCGCATGCGCACTTTGATCATTTCGATCTGCGAACGCTCAGTTGTTTTGACGAAACCACGAGTGTGATCACCGCTCGCGCCACGAGGGATCTACTGAGACGAACACGCTTTCGGGAGGTCATCGAGCTCGACTGGGGAGAAAGCAAGACTGTTAAGACTGCCGTCGGAGAGATCGATGTCAGCGCTTTCCCTGTGAAGCACTGGGGCGCGCGAAAACAGCGAGACACTTATCGCGGTTATAACGGCTATGTGCTCGAACGAAACCGAAGGCGAATCATTTTCGCCGGTGACACCGCAATGACGAAGAGCTTCGCAGAACTGCGACGACACGGCGTAATCAATCTCGCCATCATGCCCATCGGTGCTTACAACCCATGGATCCACTCACATTGCTCGCCCGAGCAGGCGGTGGAAATGGTAAATGCGGCAGGCGCGAAGTTCATCATGCCGGTTCATCATCAAACGTTCCGACTGAGTTTCGAGCCCTTGCGCGAACCGATCGAGCGCTTCGAAGCCGCGCTCCGTCACACACCTGAGCGCGTTGCACTGCGCGAAATCGGCGAGACGTTTATTCTGCCGTTGTAGCCGCGTCTCTATGAGACGCGTGGCGCGCGCGCGTCGCAAACACCTCCTGAGAAGTCTAAGCGACGAGGTCGCTTCAACTCTTCGTGCGCCGCGAAACCGCTACAGCAGACCGCTTGTGTCAATGGCCAGCGGATGCAATGTTTCGCCCGCTTCCCGCCGACGTAGCTCAGCTGGTAGAGCAGCGGTTTCGTAAACCGCAGGTCACGGGTTCGAATCCCGTCGTCGGCTGAGCTGCGATTGATGTGTGTTCGATCATTAAAGTTGAGCGTCGAATGTTCGCCATTTCAGAAAGACACCGCACGATAGATTCTTCCGCACACGCGCAATCCGTCTCGATCATTGTTCCAACATTGAACGAAGAGGAAAATATCGCGCCTCTGGTGTCGCAAATTACTGCGTGCGCGGTTCCTTTTCGGGAAATTCTTTTCGTTGACGATCGTTCCACTGACGCGACTCGCGCCGAGATCCGCGCTCTCGAAAGAAGTCACCCAATCCGCTTGATTGACCAAGACGGCGCGGACGTCGGACTGGCCGGCGCAATTATGTCCGGTGCGAGGGCCGCGGAAGGAGAAATTCTTCTCGTGATGGACGCGGATCTGAGTCATCCATCCGAGCGAATCAATGATCTGTTGGCGCCGCTATTTGCCGGCACTGCGGACTTGGTAGTCGGTAGCCGTTATATCAAAGGCGGATCGACACAGGGCTGGCCGATGTGGCGCCGGATCGTGTCGAGAGCAGGTGCGGCGCTCGCCTATCCGCTCACCGGTCTTCATGATTCTATGTGCGGCTTCTTTGCCATTGGCCGTTCCCGTCTGCTGGAATTGGCACCCGAAACGAGCGGTTTCAAAATCGTTTTCGAGACCATAGTGCGTGCCGATGGCACACTGCGGGTGCGCGAAATCCCGATTACCTTCCGCGAACGCATACGAGGAAGATCGAAAATGTCGCTTGGGGTTGCGTTGCGATTTTTTTTCCGCTGGATGCGCGCGATGTTCCATCATCTCCTCCGTGCTGTGCGTCATCGTGAGCAGTTGCAAGATCGACGATCCGCAATTTGTCGATAATATTGCGGCGCTGCCGATATTCGGAGGTCGTTACAACCAGAGGCCCCACGAAAGCAGGGCTGAAGCGTCACGCCAAACGCGGCTCGAGCTGTCGCCGAGGACAACGACGATTACTTCCCTGCCAGCTCGCGAACCGCTTGCGATCAAACATTTGCCCGCAGCGTCCGTGTAACCAGTCTTCATTCCGTTGCAGTAAGGGAGTCGTCTGAGAAGCTTGTTCGTGTTCTCAAGCTCCCTGGTGCGGCCATTGGCATAACGGAACACAAGCTGCGGAAGACAAACGATCGAACGGATCGTCGAGTTTGCGTACGCAGCGCGCGCTATTAGTGAGAGATCGCGTGCGCTTGAGTACTGCCCCGGCACTGGCAAGCCATTTGGATTCACAAAGTGCGAATGCACAGCTCCAAGTTGCTGGGCGCGTCTGTTCATGGTCTCGGCAAATGCTTCGATACTGCCCGCGTTATCCCGCGCGAGACATCGTGCAACGTCATTGGGACTTTTCACCAGCAATGCCCGCAGGAGATCGATCCGCTGATAAGTGTCGCCCGCTTTAATGTTCAACTTCACTGGGTCGGCCATTGTATCTGTTGGCTGAACTGTGACCGGCCGATCCAAAAAACCGCTCTCCGCCACGATGAGGGCCGTCAGCAATTTTTGCGTGCTGGCCGGCGGTCGTATTTGGTCCGCATTTTTTTCGTACAATATTTTGCCCGTGTTTGCGTCGACCACGATCACCGAGGCTGCGCTGGTCTTCGGAATTCCATCCGGGGTATACTCGGTCGGCGCGGGAATTGATTCTTCGGTGTCTTTCGCCTTTGCGCGTTTCCGGTGTGATGAAGCATGAGTTGATTTCGACGCTTTTGTTTTGCGAGCAGCAGTAGGCTCAGCATCTGCATCTTCTCTGTCCCTGGCGGTGACTGCCTTAGCTTTACGAACCGGTCCGGAGACACCGCTGGGCCGCACGCCCTCCGAGTCGACCCCCTCTTGCGCCCAAGCNCCCAGCGCTGAAACCAGGACAAATGCGCAAAAAATCCAAATTCGATTGCGCGACTTCATGAGCGGGGAATTAGCGACAGAAATTTTGTTCGTGCAAGCGTCGGGGTCTCTGGAGATGGCAACAGTTACGATCTCGAGCCGCGCTCGATCAGTTCGATCTCATAGCCTTCTGGCGCATCGATGAAGGCGATTCTGCCGGTACCGGTTGCATGCGGCCCATCTGACAACGGATAACCTTTTGTCGCGGCGTGCTTCGCGAACTTGTCCAAGTCGTCCACTTCAAAAGCGAGATGCGTAAGGTCCGGGCCAACCGTTACCGGCCCGCTCTCGTCAAATTTGCAAATCTCAATTTCCTCTTCGCTGCCGGGCGCCCTTAAAAATACGAGTTGCGACCCGCGACCGGAGGTTTGTCGTCGAAGCTCTTCGAGGCCGAGGACATCCTTGTAGAAAGAAACCGTTTCCTCCAAGTCGTGTACCCGATAGCGCGTGTGCAGCAATTTCTTAACCATGGCCTATCTTATTGGTTTCGAGAGATGGATTCAAACTGCCGCGTTCGTTAAGTGGGATTAGCGGCACGAGACAGCTCGCTCAAATTTCATTGATCTCCCGCTACTCGCGATCTGGACAAAGCCGCTAAAACGGCTTCATTCGCCTGCGCGGCGAGCACCAGGCTGAAGCGGGTGTTAACCGAGAGTTGGCGGACTCGCTTTCTTTTTCTGCCATCTCGAGCGCAGTCGAAACTTCTCTTGCTGTATCCAGAGATTTCTCGACTTCGCCTCCGGCTTCGCTCGGAATGACAGCGAGACACTTATGAAGAAAATAGCAATTCTTTTTGGCCAGGAACACAGTTTTCCGCCGGCGTTCGTCGAGCGGGTGAATCAAAAGACCGGCGGCAAAGATATCGTCGCGGAGTTTGTCAGGATCGACAAAGTGATTCAGGGCGACCTGTGCGGTTACGACGTGGTGATCGATCGCATTTCTCAAGACGTGCCTTTCTATCGAGCGTGGCTCAAGAATGCAGCACTCACTGGGACAGCTGTCGTAAACAATCCGTTTTGGTGGAGCGCGGACGAAAAATTTTTCAACAACGCGCTCGCAACAAAAATCGGAGTGGCAGTTCCTCGCACCGTGTTGCTGCCGTCGAACCAGCCGCCGCCGGACACAAACGATAAATCATTTCGCAATCTGGGTTACCCGCTCGATTGGGAAGGGATTTTCGGTTATGTTGGCTGGCCGGCATTTTTTAAACCGTTCGCAGGCGGCGGTTGGAAGAATGTCTATCGATTGCATAACCCGGAGGAATTTTATCGCGCCTACAGCGAGACGGGCCAGCTCGTGATGATGTTGCAGGAGGAAGTGAAATTCGACATGTACTTCCGCTGCTATTCGATTGATCAGCGCCACGTCCGGATCATGCCCTATGAACCGCGACATCCGTTTCATTTGCGTTACCAAACCGAATGGAATGCGCCACATGAGATTCTCCAGAAAGTGGAAGAAGGTGTGCTGAGGTTGAATGAGTATCTCGGTTATGATTTGAACACAGTCGAATTTGCCATTCGGGATGGCGTGCCGGTTGCGATCGACTTTTGCAATCCTGCGCCCGATTGCGAAGCGGCGTGGATCGGTCAGGAAAATTTCGAATGGGTTGTCGACGCAATTTCGGAAATGGCAATCCGTAAAGCGCGCGAGCACGTCCCTGGCCGCGACAACCTGAGCTGGGGCAAATTCCTGCAAGCCGCAGTGATGAAGCGCGACCTTGCGTAATCGAAAATGACGAATGCCGAATGTCTAATGACGAAGCTAGAACGCGCGCGCACTGATCTTTTCGCCATTCGCTCATTTGAGCTTCTTTCGTCATTCGTCATTGGGATGACAGCGCCACATTCTTGAGGGACATTCCCCGCTCGGCATGAGCGCGAAGGAACACACATTCACTCTCGGTATCGAAGAGGAATTTGCCATTATCGATCCGGAGACCCGTGAGCTGCGGTCGCACATCCAAGAGATCCTCGAGTATGGGAAGGTCATCCTTAAAGAGCAGATCAAGCCGGAGATGCACCAATCGGTTGTTGAGCTGGGCACCGAAATTTGCCAGTCGATTGTCGATGCCCGTGCCCACGTGATCGAGCTGCGCAGCAGGCTCGCGGAACTCGCCGCCGGCAGCGGATTAAAGATTGCCTCCGTCGGCACGCATCCATTTTCGCACTGGCGCGATCAACTAATTACTCAAGGCGAGCGTTATCGCGAAATCGTCAAAGACATGCAGCAACTGGCGCGCGCGAACCTGATTTTCGGATTGCACGTTCATGTCGGCATTCCAGATCGCGATGTCGCCATCCACGTGATGAATCAGGCGCGCTATTTCCTGCCGCACATTTACGCGCTTTCGGTCAACTCGCCGTTTTGGGTCGGCCAGGACACTGGCTTGAAAGGCTATCGACTAAAAGTGTTCGAGCGTTTTCCCCGCACCGGAATTCCAGACGCGTTCGAAAGCCTTTCGGAGTACGAAGATTATTGCAAGCTGCTGGTCAAGACCGGCTGCGTGGACAACGCGAAAAAAATCTGGTGGGACATCCGGCTGCACCCGTTTTTCGACACACTGGAGGTGCGCGTGTGCGACGCGCAATCACGGGTGGACGACACACTGGCAATTGCAGCCTTGATTCAGGCCGTGATTGCAAAACTGCACAAACTCCAATGGCAAAACATGAGCTTCCGCATTTATCGACGACGTTTGATCGATGAAAACCGCTGGCGCGCGTCACGCTACGGCATCGACGGCAAACTAATCGATTTCGGCAAGGAAACCGAAGTACAAACGCGCAGCTTGTTAAACGAGCTGCTTGAGTTCGTCTCGACCGAGGTAAATGAGCTCGGCACCCAGAATGAGATGGCGCACATCGAGCGGATCATGCGCGAAGGCACTGGCGCGGACCGACAACTGGCCGTCTGGGAACACGCACAGGATATGAAAGCGGTGGTCGACCACATCGTCGCAGAAACGTACGAAGGGCTAAACATGTCGCATCGGGCCGCGATGGCCGGTTAATTCTTTGTTCGCTCGGATCAGAGAAACATAGACCGCGCGCGGCTGCTTCCTATCTGTTTCGTCAGATTTTGAGGATTATGCACTTGACAAAAGCAGACAATGGCTTGTAGCGCCGATTACATGCAGCGGAAAGATTGCTCGCCGATGCGAAACCCATCTTCACTCTCGTAGCCTATCGGCGCATTGCGAAGTTCCCGGATAACCAGCCCAAGAGCACCGATAATTCCTATGAAGATCGAGAGCACAAGCGCGATCCTCACGGCAGGGACTAGAATTACCAGAACTAATTTGCAATCGACACCAACACCGAAATTCCGAAAGGTAAGTGAATAGCGATTCGGAGCGTGAGTTTGGGCAGGCAGGGCCGGCTTGATTACGTCAATTTCGGCACCTATATTCCCCGCATTTAAGCCGCTGCCCAAAGTTCACGATTGCACCCTACTTCTCCCCCGTAATGGGCGCGCACCGTACCTTGTCGGATGCGTGGCAGAAATTGCCATTGGTTTGGTGAGATGTTTATGCGCGCGCTAGGGACACACACGCTCAATTAAGAGCCCATCTACGAATTGAAAGATGCGTTGCCTGGCGGGCGTTTGAGGCCCAGGGCTNGTGCCTGTCAGGCAGCTTAACCTTTCCGCCGCTTCTTTCNCCAGACTCGCTTTTGTGCCTTTTTTCCGCTTGGCGGCGGCGGGACACGCATTGCGCGGCGCATCGCCTCGTCGAATTTGATCGGCTTCTCTGGTTTCAAAAATTTCGGCTCCGGCATATCTACGGAAAGTAGTCTGATTCTCGAAGCTTGGCTAAAGGCGTGACGAGCTGACTTTCGGTTTTTCTTTCGGTTCAATCTTCAGTATCCTCGCGGCCAAAGACCAGAGTAACAACGAGACCCAGGACGCTGACAGCCACCACCATTCCCAGCACGGCTGGAACGCCAAATTTACCTTTTAAGATTGGAAGTACAAAGACGCCGAAAGTCGCACCGATTTTGGCCACACTAGCGGCGAAGCCACTAGCAGTTGCTCGCAGTTGCGTTGGGAACAGGATCGGCGCCAACGTAAACGTCGTGGAATTAGGGCCGGCGTTCATTAACAAGTTGAACAGGATGAATCCGGTGAACACCAGTGGAATGTGCAAGCTGGAATTTGATAGGCGGACAGCGATCATGAGCAGCAACATAGCGCAAGCCATGCTAGCGAAACCAATGGCCTGCATCCGGATGCGTCCGAACTTTGGCACCGCCCAGATTCCAAGAAGGAAGCCGAAGAGCAGGAACAAATCGATTGCACCGCTTCCCCTGGTGGCAGCCAGGTCGTGAGTGATGGCGCCAGCTGTCTGACCGGAAGTATCGATAGCGCTCAAGATAATTGGAGTGAAGAGTCCCACGCCATAGGTGGCGATATCCATCAAAAACCACGGGGCCGCCACAAGCACCGTACGAGCTCGATAGGCGCGCGAGAAAAGAATCGCGATCCCTGGCGATGTTGCCGACGCGACCGAAGTTGCCAGGCTCTGGTTCCCAGCGTTGCCGGTAAGTTGCAACACTACCTGGCGTTGCTCAGGCATGAGTCGAATGAACGATTCGGTAGCCTCGGCAAATCTGCCTCGAGACATCAACCAATGCGAACTGTGTGGTTCCGATAGACGTAACAAAAAAAAGAGAAGAGCAATCGCTCCTTCAGTCGCGAGGAAAAGTCGCCAGTTCTGCGCACTGTTTACAGTTTTCAGCAGTGCCAGTGTAACCGCAGCCGCGAGTAACATGCCGACCGATTGGCAGGCTATTGTAGCGACCATCGATCGCGCGCGACTGCGCTTGGGCAATACTTCCGAAACGTAACTGCTACTGACCGGGAAATCGACGCCTACTCCCACGCCGACCAGGAATTGCCCGATAAACAACATCACGGCTCCATTGGCTAACGCGCTGGCTGCCGCGCCTGCGCAAATAATTATCATATCGACAAGCATCAACGGCTTTCGACCAAGATAATCGGCCATTGGTCCGCCAAGTCCGGCCCCAAACACAGCACCAAGCACCAGACTTGCGCCGATGAGACCGACCACATCGGGTGTGAGATGAAACTGAGCGATGATCAACGGCATTGCCACGCCAAGGACGAAAATACCGAAGCCATCAAGCAGCGTCCCCCCGGTCGAGAACACCCAGAGCCATCGCTGGGTGGGGGTCAGCGGCGACCCGTCCAACAGCAGCGTCAGGCGTTGTTGTAACGTGATTTCAGCCAATGTTACCGCTTCTTAGGCCGGCCCGCCTTCTCCCCATCCTCGGCCTGATGATATTCGCGTCGAATTTCGGCCAGGTTCACGGTTGGTTTGGGAAACTGCATCCGCATCGCTTCCATCTGCCGGACAATGATCTGCGAAATAGCCAGATCGCGAAGCCACTTGTGATTTGAAGGAATGATGAACCAAGGGGCGTGATCGGTGCTCGTTTTGGTAAGCACATCCTCGAATGCCTTGATGTAGTCTCCCCAATACTCGCGTTCCTTATAGTCCGATTCACTGATCTTCCACTGACGGGTTGGGTCATCCAGTCGCTTCTTGAACCGGTCTAATTGTTCCTGTTTCGAAATGTACAGGAAAAATTTGAGAATTGTTGTGTTGTTTTCCGTGACGATTAGCTGTTCGAAATCGTTGATTTGATCATAGCGTTTCGACCAGACTTTTTCCGGCACCAAACCGTGAACTCTTACTACCAGTACATCTTCATAATGGGAGCGATTGAAAATTGCGACTGATCCTTTCGCGGGAACATGCGGATGCACGCGCCAGAGAAAATCGTGCGCCAGCTCCTTCGCTGTAGGTTCCTTGAAGTTAACAGCCACACAACCCGACGGATTCATTCCAGTGAGAACGTGGCGGACGACGCCATCTTTGCCTGCGGCGTCGAGGCCTTGCAACACAATGAGAAGCGAATGCTTGTTCTCCGCATACATCAGATATTGCAGGTCCTCCATTTTCTGACGATTCTCCTGAATTTCAGGCAAAGCTGATTTGTGTGACTCATGCTTGCCATGATAGCCGGGATCGAAATGCTTTAACCGGATCTTCGAGCTCGGTTTCACGATAAGTTTCTTTACGTAGTTGGGCATGATTGTTCTTCTCGTTGACTTACCGACTAGGCTTTTGGCTACCTACCGTGGGAACTCTAAGGGGTTGGAAAAGCGAGCTTTTCCATGAGCGACCCGGATCCAGAACTCCGTAGAGTCCCAGCTTCACGATGTCCTGCGCGATCATCCAAACCAAGTTATATCCCCACACAAAGCCGATGATTCCCCAGGGAAGCGACGGCACGAGCCAGCCCTGGCCACACATGAATACCGCAGCGATTTGGGTCGCGACAATTGCAAAGAACAGCTTGGGGCTTGGGTATGGTGACTTCCAGAAGGGGCCTCTTGTGCGAGTCACGAACAACATCAGGTGCCCGCCAGCGACGAGTTGTAGGAACATCATCGTCTGGAGTTGCGGATGGTGGAGGTGGCGAAGCGTGTCGCCCAAGTAGAGCAGGCCAAAGCTTTGAATAACTCCAAGTAGCCCTAGGACTGACGAAATTACCAACACACGATCCAACTCCCATTTTACCGGCTGAGGCGGCACGCTGGCATTGTCAAAGGCGATAGTCATTATCGGAACGTCGTCTAGGAGAGCAAGCGCGATAAGCATAATCGCGGTCAGAGGAAAAAAATGGTAGTAGATCGACGCTAGCACCACGAAGACCATGATTGCGATGGTCATGGCGATTCGGTATAACACGTAGCTCATCATCCTCTCGAAGATACGCCTCGCTTCCGCGATGCCTTCGATGATGACCGACAGACCGGGTGCGGTCAGAATTAAAGCTGCTGCCGCTCGAGCTGCTTCGGTTGCTCCGGAAACAGCAATGCCCACATCCGCTTGCTTGAGAGCTGGAGCATCGTTAACACCATCGCCCGTCATCCCGACGATGTGGCCGTTCTCCTGTAGTATTTTGACGATCGCGTATTTATGTTCCGGGAAGACCTGAGCGAATCCATCGGCGTCCTCGATTTTCTCAGCAGCGTCCAACGGGATTTGCCCTTTTGTAACATCCCCTGGGAAGAGTTCCGTTGCCGGCTGGATATTTGTGCCCATGTCTAGCTCTAGTGCGATCTGCCGCGCAATGGCGACATTATCGCCAGTAACCATCTTTACCTTAACGCCGTAGGCGTGAGCCTTTGCTATGGTGCTCTTGGAATCCGGTCGGGGCGGATCAAGCAGCGGCAAAATTCCTTGGAACACCCACGGGCCATCGGCCTGGGCAACGGCGACGCCGATAGTTCGGTAACCGCGACTGGCCAGAATGTTCACGAGCTGGCTGGCTTTCTCGAGGTCGGGACCGGAGAGCTTCGCCAGCGCGAGAATCACTTGCGGCGCGCCTTTGGTAACTCGAAAAACTTTGCCAGACGCATCTTTGATCGTGGCCTCAGTTCGCTTGTCCACGGGATCGAACGGAACATATTTTTCCTGCTGATAAGTCTTGAGGATGGATGGGTCTTTCAGGCCTGCCAGTACTGCGAGATCAATCGGGTCGTTGTCCGCCGCGCGCGAAGCTAGTGACGCCATCAGAATCAATGTTGCGGCATCGGTTCCAGTCCAAGGTTCTGCTTCACCAAGGGTCAGTTTGTTCTCAGTCAACGTGCCGGTCTTATCGGAACAGAGTACGTCGACACCCGCTAGTTCCTCGATTGACTCCAGGCGGGAAACGATTGCCTTGCTCCTGGCAAGCATCCGTGCGCCCAAAGCCATTGTCACCATGAGTACGGCGGGCATTGCTACCGGCACCGATGCCACCAAAAGGATGAGAACGATTTCGGCGAGTCTTAATAGAACAGCCCGGTCGTAATGGCCTCGCATATCGAAAAGACGGCTGGCCACCAGAATC